>Ga0315290_10003399_pt1 | contig 11370 bp, 1 predicted proteins | sample YL17G12_0_MG_FD_203627 | JGI IMG/M metagenome (GOLD analysis project Ga0315290, IMG submission 203627) | Sediment microbial communities from Yellowstone Lake, YNP, Wyoming, USA - YL17G12_0 | ecosystem: Environmental > Aquatic > Freshwater > Lake > Sediment | place: USA: Wyoming | collected...
CGTCGTCGGCGCCGTCGACGCCGACGAAGTTGCCCATTTCCCACGTGGCGCCGGTGGTCATGCCGAAGTTCTGCTTCACGACAATGTAGTCGGCCGCGTCAACCACGCCGTTTCTGTCGGCGTCGCCGAGCAGGATGCTGCTTGTCGTTACGCTCAGCAGGCCATCACCCGTGAAGAAGCTGCTTCTGTGGACGGCGGTGGAGGTTAGGCTGCCCCAGGTGCCTGAAGCCTTAGCGAGGTTGTCGACAAACAGTCCGTCAATGACGTCTGGGCTGCCGGTAAAGTCCAGTTCGAAGACGGCGCCGGTGGTCAGGTACACGTCGGCCAGGTCGGCCAGGTAGGCGCTGGTGATGCTGAGCGTTCCCGCTTCGACCCTCGTGTCGCCCGTGTAGGCGTTGGCGCCGGAAAGCGTCAGCTTGCCGCCGCCGATCTTGGTGATGGCCAGTGTCTTCTCGCTGCCGCCGTCCGTGATGACGCCGGAGAACTCGCTGGTGGTGCCCGTGTCGCCGATCGTCAGGGTTGAGGCGCCGTCGGCGGTGTTTCGGATGATGGCGCCCGCCGCCGCAGCGTTGGAAATCCCGTTGAGGGTTTCGCTGAAGCCGTTGAGTTCCAGGATGGTGAGATGGTCGGCGTTGGCCCCGTTGAACACGAGATTGCCCTTGCCCGTGCCGTTGGGAATCTGGTCGCCGGCGCCCAGTTTGAGGATGGTTTTGACTCCGGTTCTGGCAGGGCCGTAGTCCACCGCGGAGATTGAGGTATTGCCGGTGTAGTCGCTGGCGGGACCGCTGTTTGCCAGGGTAAACGTCTGCGTACCCGCACTGTCGGTAAACGCACCCTGTACATCAAGGGCAAAACTCCCGGTGATTTTCCCGGAGAAAGTGGATGCGGCGTCTTTTTCGATCATGCTGATCCGCGACGCCGCGGCCAAGGTGATGGCGCCGCTGAACGTCTGATTGTTCGACGCACGGACCGCCCCTACGAGTATTCCGCCCTCCGAGAATCCCAGCCCGGAGATCGTCAGATTGTTGGCGAAGGTAGCTCCCTGGACAGCCCAGCCCCCGTACAACTGACCGCCAGTATTGACGACGAATGACGTATTAGGATTAGGAATTGGGGAGTTCGCACACAAACCACCTGCGTTGATCGTCGTCACGCCGCTGTAGGTATTGTTGCCCCAGAGTGTGAGATAGGCGGTGCCGACCTTGGTCAATGCGACGGTGCCGCTGCCGTCCAGGATCTTGCCGGAGAAGGCGCCGCCGCTGTTACCGTTGCCGACTGTCAGCGTGGATGCACTGCCGCCATTGGTGATGGTGCCCGTGCCCGCGCCGTTGAACGCCTTGATCGTCGGGCTGTTGCCGTTCAGGTCAAGCGTGCCGTCAACGGTCACGTCGCCGATGGGAAGTGCGCCGGCCGAACCAAGCTTCAAGGTTCCCGCGGTAATGTTAGTCAAACCGGTGTAGTCGTTGGTGCCGGAAAGAATCAGCGGGCCGGCGCCTACCTTGCTGATGCCGAATCCGCCCGTGATGCCGCCGCTAATCGTCATCACAGTGCTCGTGGCTTGCGAGTTAATGACCGCGTCGGCGGTCAGCGTGATGCTGCCGCTGAAAATTGCGGTTGTTGCGCTGGCGGCCCGCAGGGCGCCGGAAAACCCGGTTTCTCCCCAGCCGTTTCCCGCCAGCGCGAAGTCTTGCGTGTAAGTTTGATCGGCGCCCTTCGCCATGAATTGTCCGCCGGAGTTGACCACGATGTCGGTGATGCCTCCCAGGCCCGCCGCATCCGATTCAAACCGCCCGTTGTCCAACTGCAGCGTGCCGGTGAACGCGGCATCGAACGGCGCGGTGACACCGGAACCCCAATTCGCCGTGCCATTGACCGCCTGTGCCGAGTTGAGCCGCAGCGTGCCGGCCCCCCGAACGAGCGTCGTGATGCCACCCGGGGCCGCCCCCACCGCGGTGGCGTTGTTGAGGTAAAGGGTAGTCCCGCCGTCGAGTTGATAAAGCCCGCTGGTTACGGCGCCGTTCACCGTGCCATCGCCAAGCTGCAGCGTGCCGGTTTTGACGGTGGTGCCGCCGCTGTAGCTGTTGGCGCCGGTGAGGGTAACGGTGCCGGGGCCGTCCTTGGTCAGCGCGAATCCGCCGCTCACCTTGCCGCTGACGGTGAGGGTGTTAACAGACTTGTTCGTCCAGGTCTGGTCCGCACCCAGGGCCACGTTGGCGGCGATGGTGCTGGCCGGGACGCTGGCGTTCATCACGATGCCATCGGCCGGTGCGCCGGGGGTGATCGTCAGCGTGTAGCCGTCGGCATTGAGGCCCAGGCCGTTGGCGGTGTCCGCGATGGTCAGGGTCTTGATCGTCATGTTCGCACCGAGCACCGTGGCCGTCGGCGCCACCGTCGGGCTGGTGGCTGAAATGGTCACATTCGCATCCACGCCGGGGACGACGGAGGTGGTTCCACCCTCTGCTGAGGTGAACCAGTTGCTGTTCGTGCCGTCAGAAGCTGCCCAGACGTTGGTCTCGCCGGTGAGGCCGCCATTCCAGAATGCCGCGGTCAGAGCCGTGGCGGTGGTCGGGGTGACGGTCACCGAGGTCTCGGTCTTGGTCACGACCGCCGTGTAGTTGGTCGGGTTCAAAAAGGTGTAATTGCCGGTGCCCAATCCGCTGGCCGCCGTGAGGATGGTGTAGGCGGTTTCGGATGTGTAGGTGCCGACCATGTTCAGGGCCACTCCTGTTCCGGTGCCCACGGTTGCCGCTCCGAGCGCCACGATATTGTTGGCGGTGGTGGTGTCCCAGGCCAGCACAAGGGTGCTGCCGTCGCTCAGGGTCAGCGTCGAGCCGGTGCCCAGGGTCAAGGTGGTGCCAATTGTGGTGGGCAGATAGCTGAAAGTCGCCCCGCCGGCCACCGACAAGCCGGTGGTGCCTGCCAGCGTGCCGCCACCGGAAACCGTGAGCTTACCGCCGCTGACGGTCGTCGCGCCCGTGTATGTGTTGGCGCCGGTGAGGGTCCATGCGCCCTCGCCGCTCTTGGTCAGCGTGCCCGTGTCGGTGGTGATGGCGCCGCTAACGGTGTTGCCGGTGGCCGTGCCGCCGAGGATGAGGTCGTACGCGCCGGTTACCGAGGCCACTGTCAGGTCCGCCGTGGTCGGGTTCAAGGTCGCCGCGCCGGTAAGTCCGGTAAGCGTGACGGCGCCCAGGGCGAGGCTGCTGCCGGTGCCGCCGGTGACGTTGAGCTGGAAAGCGCCCAGCGAGGATGCGCCGAGGGTCAGCGCGGTTCCGGCGTTCACGTCAATCGTGCTGGCGGCGGAAAGCGTCAAGCCGCGGTCGATGGATTTGGTGCCTCCGGTGTACTTGAGCGTTCCGCCGTTTAGGACCAATCCGGCCGCGCCGGCCGTCGGATAGGCACCGATGTTGCTTGCCACGCCGGCGTTGGCGAGGCTCGATACCGAAAGCGTGCCGCCGCTGACGGTCGTCGCGCCGGTGTAGGTGTTCGCGTTGGTGAGGGTCAGGATGCCGGCGCCGCCGGTTTTGGTGATAACGCCACCACCGGAGATGACGCCGGAGAGAGTCTGGTTAGCGGAGCTATTGTGGTCAAGGGTCGCGCCCGTTGCGATGTAGACTGTGCCGGTGTTGGTCGCATATGCGAGATAACCCGCACCGCCGATGGATAACGTGCCCCCCTCGACCCTGGTGGGCATGCTGTTGGAGGGATAGGCCCCGTAGTTTCCCGTTAAAACCAACGTCCCTGAACCAGTTTTGGTCAAGCTGCCGTTGTGCAAGGAACCGCTCAGCACGGCATCTACGTCGGCAGCACCATTGGCTACCGAAACAGTTCTGGTGCCGCTCAGTAAGTCGATGGAGTTAACGACGGTTACGGTGTGGGTCGCCGTGCTGTCGCTGAGGAACAGGGTCCCCTTTAACTTATCGGTACTGGTACTACCGGACCATTTCACCCATGTTCCAGCATTACCGCCGAAGGTCACGCTACGGTTGTCCCCGAAGGCGGCAAAGCCGCCACCATTGCCCCACAGCATCTGGTGGACATCGGATCCTATGCCGCGACTGAAATCGGAGGTGAGTCCGATAACCCCGCCGTCAAGGTACAAGGCGCTCGTGCCGCCCGTTGCCCCGACACCGCCCGGGATCGCATTGGCGTTGTCGAGTTTCAGCAGGCCGGCACTCACAGTTGTGGTGCCGGTGTAGTTGTTGGCGCCGGAGAGCACCAGCGCGCCGGCCTCCTTCTTCTCCACGCCGAACCCGCCGGTGAGATTGCCGCTCACCGTCAGTGTGGTGCCGGATGCGGGCAACACGGTCAAGTTACTGTTCAGCAGGATGTTCTCCGCGATGGTGTGCGAGCCGGAGGTGACGGTGATTGTGGCGGCGAAAGTACCGTTGTCCAGGGTCAGGTTGCTGCTGGCTCCGCTGCCGATGGTGTAGGCATTCGTCGCGTTATCGAACCTCATGTAGCCCACGCTATGCGGCGTATCCACGGTGATGGTCGCCGGAGCGGTGATGGCCGAGCCGAAGAGCGCCGCGTCGCCCGCGACGGTCGGCTTGTAGTTGTTCCAGTTGCCGCCGGTGGCGCCGGGATCTCCAACGCTCCAATTGCCGCCGCCGAGCTGGTTCCAGATGCCCTCAACGAACGAGGCCGTGAACGTGACGTCGTTTGCGCCGATCGTTATAGCATAAATGCGTTTGCCGGCGCCGCCCGGCACGGTGATGCTGTAAGGGCCGGTGTTGGTGATCACGCCCGCCGAGGTCAGCAAGGTGTAGGGCGTGTCGAGGGTGATGGGGGTGATGGGGTTTAAGGTGAAAACGCTGCTCGCATCGAGGGTGAAGTTGCCGACCGTCAGCGCGTCATTGGTCGTGGTGCCGATGTCGAACGCGACCGTGCCGCCGCCGAGCGTGAAGGGTTTCCCGGCCAGGTTCAGGGTGTCCATGGTTCCCGCGGTGAAGCCGAGCGTCGCGCCAGCGCCGACCGTGAGGCCGCTGGTGGTGAGGGTGCCCGCCGCCGCCGAGCCGTTCAGTTGCAGCTTGCCGCCGGAGACGAGGGTCGCGCCGTTGTAGTCGTTCGCGCCGGAGAGGTTCAGCGTGCCTTTGTCAGTCTTGGTGAGCGATCCCGAGCCGGAAATTTTGCCGGACAACGTTACCGCGCCGATCGGATTGGCGACGACTCGGCTGCCGCCGACCTGGACGGTCAAGGCGCCGCCCGTGGAAATCGTCTGGTTGCTGCTGACGGTAAGGGTGGTGGTTGTCGCGTCATCGTTGTTGAAAACGACCGTGCCGGAGCCGGGCAGCGTGACGTTGCTCAGAGTGGTTCCCCCCGTTACGCGCGTGGCGATGCCGCCGCCGTCCTGGACCGTTATCGCACCGGGAGTGATTCCGGCGCTGTTGAAATCCAAGATTCCGGCGTTGCCGATGGTGACTGTCGCGGCGGAGGGCAGCGCCCCGGCGTTCTCAATGAAGACCCGGCTGGTGCCGCCGCCGTTCCCGCTGATGCTCAACTTGCTGAAAGTGTTGCCGGCGCCCCTAAGGATCAGATCCTTGCTGCTGCTGATCTGGCTTAAGGTGCCGTCGCCGGTAATGTTGCCGGTCAGTATTTGGTTCGCCGAAGCCGAAGGGTTGGCGTAGGTAAAAAAGGCGCCGCTGGCGATGGAGATGGCCCCGGCATAGGTGCCGCCGCCCAGGCTGCCGCCGGAACCCAGCGTCAGGGTGCCGCCGCTGACGGTCGTGCCGCCGGTGTAGGTGTTGGCGCCGTTAAGGACCAGTGTGCCGGCGCCCGCTTTGGTCAGGCTGAAGGCGCCGCCAATGGCGCCCGTGACGGTCAGACTGGCCGTGGTCGGGTTCAGGGTCGCCGCGCCGGTGAGCGTGACCGCGCCCAGGCCGAGGCTGCTGCCGGCGCCGCCCGTGACGTTGAGCGTGTAGGCACCCAGCGAGCACTCGCCGAGGCCCAGCGCGGTGTCGGCGGAGTTCACGTCAACGGTGCTGCTGGCGTTAAGGGTGAAGCCGCGGTCGACGACGGTGCTGCCGCCGGTGTATTGGAGTGTGCCGCCGTTTAGGACCAATCCGGCCGCGCCGGCCGTCGCGTACTGGCCGATGTTGCTTGGCAAGCCGGCATTGGCGAGGCTCGATACGGAGATGGTGCCGCCGCCGAGGGTGGTGACGCCCGTGTAGGTGTTGGCGCCGGCGAGGGTGAGCAGGCCCGCGCCGGACTTGATCAGGCCGGTGGCGCCCGTGTTGTCGACAATGTCAGAGGCGATGGTCATGCCGGCGCTGGCGCTGGTGTTGTTCTGGACGACGACCAGAGCGGCGCTCGCGGCGCCCGCGAGCGTCCCGCCGGCAATGGTGGAGACGTTGGCGCCGACGGCGCTGGTGACCATGATGGCGCCCGAGGTGACGGTATTGCTCCCCGCCGCAAGCGTCACGGTATAGGCGCCCGCGGTATTGAAGCGCAGGCTGTAGGGCGTGATCACGCCATCCAAGGTTCCTTCGCTGCTGTTCACGTCGATATTCTTGTCGGTGTAGTTGCCCGCCGTGGTGCCGGCATCACTGGTCAATGTGTAGGACCCGGCCGCAAGACCGGAGATGGCGACCCCGGCCCCGTTAGCGACCGCCCAGGTGTTGCCGAACGTGGCGCCGGGAATGATCCCGTGGATGTTGCTAGCCTCCAAGGCGGCGACGGTGCCCGCGCCCGTGCCGGCAAAATCGAATATGCCGCCGGCAATTACGACGGTGCCCAGGTTCAGGGTGTTGCCGGAAGCCACTGAGATCGCGGGTGTTCCCCCCGCATTGATGTTGGTGGTGGTGAAGGTCTTCGTCTGGTTGTCGTTGCGGGTGTAGGCGAATGTGCCGCCGCCGAGGTTCAGGACGGTGGAATCGAGCGAGCCGTTGGCCGTGCCGCCGCCGAGGTCAAGTGTGCCGGCGCTGACGGTCGTCGCGCCGCCATAGGTGTTCGAGCCGGAGAGGACTTGCGTTCCCAGGCCGGTCTTGGTGAGCGTCATGCCCGCGTTGGCAATGACGGCGGAATACGAGTTGGTGACGCCCGCGCCGGGGTTGAGGGTCAGGGCCGTCACGCCGGAGTAACCGCCGGAGGTGGTCGTGAAAACCGACGCGAGGTCCTTGTCGCCGGTCAAGCCGCCAAAGGTCAGGGTCGTCACCGTGGTCTTGAGACCGTTGGCCGCGCCGCCAGTGGCGCTGTTGAGCGTGTCCAGCGCGCTGTTTTGCAGCGCCAGGCTGTTGCTCAAGGTGACGGTGCCCGCGCTGACGACCGTCGCGCCGGTGTAGGCGTTCGCGGCGGAAAGCGTGAGCGTGCCCGCGTCCTTCTTTGTGAGGCTCGTCACGTTCGATCCGATAACGATAGTGATGTTCGTGTTGCCGGCGCCCTTGACCGTCAGCGTGCCTGTGTTGTTGATGGCCTTGGTGGACATTGTCAGCAAGGTTCCGCGACTGTCGAGGATCAGGTTGTTGGTTCCGGTTACGCCGCCACTGTAGGTTGTCGTGATGCCGGCTTCCACGCCGAGGGTGAGTTGCCCGGTCGTGTTGGCCGCCAGGATAATGGGATTGGCAACAGACCCGCCGGTGTAAGTGTAACCCGAGAGCACCGTTGCGTTATTCGCTCCACCGGCGCTATCGCCCAAAGTGACCGTGCCAGCTCCCATTGCGTTGTTTTTGTCTGAGTGAATCAACGTGCCGGCCTTGACTGTCAACCCTGCGGTGGAGACGTTTTTGCCGCAAATCCACCATGTGCCGGGTCCGTCTTTGACGATGGCCAGCGAGCTAGTTGGAGTCCTGCCGATGATGGTTGAAGTGCCCTCGGCTGACGGATACCCAAGAACATTCTTGCCGGTGTTCGTGCCGTTGAGAGTGAGGATGGTCGTGCCGGTCGTGGCACCGTTGATCGAGTCATTGATGTTTGCGCCAATTTGCATCGTGGAGTTCGCCGAGTTCGAGCTGAAGGTGGCCGTCGCGCCGGTAAGCTTGAGGTATGCGGTGAACTTGTTGACATGGGTGCCGTCGGTCGCGAGCGTCTGGATCAAGCCGCCACCGCCCAAGCTCAGTGTGTTGTTGGGGCCGATCGTGTAACCGGTAGCGGAGGGGTTATTGAAAGTGATGCCGCCGGCGGTGACGCTGTTCATCGTGACGGTGCCCCCAGTGTTGCTGAAGACGGCCGTGTCGCTGGTGGTGTTGCCCCAGGCCACGTTGTTGTTCCCGTCGTCTGTTGTCCAGTTGCCGTTTCCGGTGCCCCATGTGCCAGTGCCGCCGGTGATGGCTTTGTCGCCGGGGCCGATCGTGCCCGGGACAATGTCCCAGTAGTACGTTGCGGCCTGGGCGGCAGGGCTTGCGCAGAGCAGCCCGGCCAGGCACAGGACCACGACGGCAACGGCGCGGAGCCATGCCGAACAAACACCATGGCGGAAAATCGACTTCACTAGACCCGATTCGGATCCGCTGCCTCTCATTGCTGCTCTCCTTGTTATCCAGGTTGGCCTGTACCGACTAATGACGGACCTCTACCCACACCGTAATGCGGGCCTTCGCCCGCACCGAAATGCTCGATACGGTCTATGCATGATAACCGCAACCCCCGATTTTGTCAAGTCCAACCTTGCGGCAAAGGTTGCCCAATATGCGACACTTTGCCGGCCCTTGAGGCCCTCCTAGGGGGCCTAAGGCCTTACGGGGGTGGGGCTTCCCGACCGGGCCGAGAAGCCCCACCTCGCACGGGGTCAAAGGCCCGTTTACGCCCTGCGGCGGCGGAGCACCGCCAGGGCGCCGATGGCCAGCCCCGAGGCTGGCTTGGGGTTTTCAGCTCCGGCGTCCGTCTTCGCTACGCTACGCCGTGACAAGTCGCCTGCGCAACAGGGCCAGGCCGCCAATAGCCAGCAGGCCCATCGTCGCCGGCTCGGGAACCTTGATGGCGATGTCGTTGCCGCCGGCGAACGAGGAACCGCCACCGGCCTGGTAGTTGGCCTTGTAGGTGATCTGCCACGACTGCGAGTTCCAGGTGAAGACACTGCCCTCAACGAGCATGGTGGTTGTGCCATCGAGCTTGGTGAAGACACCGGTCACGGCGTCGGCGCTGTCGTTGGCGACCAGGTAGAAGATGTCGCCGAACACCGGCTGGCCCAGGCCAGCGAACAGCGTCAGCTTCAGGTTTGCACCCGCGGCCAGCGTGACGGCGCCGGTGACGTTGACGATGTCGCTGACGGGGGTCCCACTGTTGCGGCCAAGCTCGTTGTCGAGCGTGCCGGTCGCGGCAATCGACAGGGCGCCGGTGTCGAGGGATTCAATGCTGGCGCCTGGCGCCAGGGTGCCGAAGACATCCACATCGCGGGCGATGGTGCCCGTGCCGCCCAGCGTGCCGTTGGCGTTGACGGTCACCTTGCCGGCGGCGGCGGCCAGCGAGCCGTTGACCAGCAGCTTGCCCTTGTCGATCGTCGTAGCGCCGGTGTAGGTGTTGGCGTTGTTGGAGAGGGTCAGCGTGCCGGTGCCGGTTTTGGTGATAACACCATCACCGGAGATGATGCCGGAGAGAGTCTGGTTGGCGGAGCTATTGTGGTTAAGGGTCGCGCCCGCTTCGATGAAGATTGTGCCGGTGTTGGTCGCATATGCGAGCTGACCCGCACCGCCGATGGATAACGTGCCCCCCTCGACCCTGGTGTTCATACTACCGCTGGCGGTGTACGTTCCCGTCAAAACCAACGTCCCTGGACCAGTTTTGGTCAACTTGCCGTTGTGCAAGGAACCGCTCAGCACGGCATCTACGGCGGCAGCACCATCGGCTACCGAAACAGTTCTGGTGCCGCTGAGAAAGTCGATGGAGTTAGCGATGGTTACAGTGTTGGTCGCCGTGCTGTGGCTCAGATACAAGGTTCCCTTCAACCTAGTATTATCGGTGGAGCCGGAGGAGCTCCATTTCACCCAATCTCCAGCACCGCCGAAGTCCACGATACAGTCGGCCCCAAAGGCGGCAAAGCCGCCAGCAGTGTTGGCGTTCCACATCACCTGGTTGGCAGCGGCTCCTATGCTGCGACTGAAATTGGAGGTGAGTCCGATAATCCCGCCGTTAAAGGCCAAGCTGTTCGTGCCGCCCGTTGCCCCGACACCGCCTGGGATCGCATTGGCGTTTTCGAGTTTCAGCAGGCCGACACCTACGGTGGTAATGCCGGTGTAGTTGTTGGAGCCGGAGAGGGTCAGCGTGCCGCCGCCAAAGTTGCCCTTGGTCAGACCGCCCAAGCCGCCGATAGCGCCGGAGATGGTGGTGCTGCCGGATCCGTTAACGGTCAGCAGGAAGCCGCCGTTGGTCACCGTGTCGGTTCCAATGGTCAGCAAGCTGGAGGAATTGTTCTGCCAGGCCTGAGCCGCGCCCAGGGTGATGGGGCTGACGACGGTGACGTTGCCCGCGCCGGTGTTCATGGTGATGCTGTTGCCGCCCGTGTTGAGCGTGATCATCTGGCCGGAAGTGCCGAGCGTGTAGGTGCCGGTGAAGGGGTTAAACTTCAGCAAGCCGACCGCCGTCGGGCCGGCCAGCGTTACGTCCCCGCCGGCGCTGCCGTTGCCAAAATTCGCGTCCGAGCCGGAAAGCCAATCTGTGTTGTTCGCGCCATCCCACCATAGGTTCGTGCCCGTGCCGTCCCAGACGCCGCCGCCGTCGGTCTGGCCGGCGGTAAGGCCGTCGGCGTCCCACGTCAACGGGGCTGCCCCGGCCGGGCTTGCCCAAACCGCCAGCAGGCCGACAAATGCCAGTCCGATCACAATGCTTCTCACGATAGTTCTTTTGCTCTTCATGGTGCTTCCCTCTTCTTTCGTGGCTCTTCTCGCCCAAAAAACCAACCGCAAACGCACTTCTCCCGCGGCGTAACGGCGTGGCCCTGTGCCACCGCGGGCTTTCCCACGCGGAAAACCCGCACGCGCCGCGGACCAAAAAACCATCAACAAAACTGCCTTGGCCAAGCTGGCCGGGAGGTGAGAAAGACTTGAGCAGAGTCCCTCGCCTCTCAGAACCGGCCTCTGAGCCGATCCCGGAGCATGCACTACATGGTTTACTCTAACACGGCCAAGCGATTTTGTCAACGGCAAAAAGCCTCAATTTTTTACCACCCCCCCCCTTCCCCCCAACAGTTAGTAATTGTTAATACAGTAGTTATGGTGCAAAAATATATTTCATAATAGCCCCAACGCGGCAGGCCGGGAAAAGAAAACGGCGGAACCGGGAACATGGAACATGGAACATGGAACCCGGGACCGGGAGAAGAAACAGCGAAGCCCAACGGGGCAGGCCGGGAAAAGAAAACGGCGGAACCGGGAACATGGAACATGGAACCCGGGACCGGGGAGAAGAAACAGCGGAAGCCCCAACGGGGCAGGCCGGGGAGTG
>Ga0315290_10003401_pt1 | contig 11366 bp, 12 predicted proteins | sample YL17G12_0_MG_FD_203627 | JGI IMG/M metagenome (GOLD analysis project Ga0315290, IMG submission 203627) | Sediment microbial communities from Yellowstone Lake, YNP, Wyoming, USA - YL17G12_0 | ecosystem: Environmental > Aquatic > Freshwater > Lake > Sediment | place: USA: Wyoming | collected...
TGCGCTTGCCCCATCGACTGAGACGAGACGCGGTATGCAGATTGCCCTGCGTCGGAAATCCCGCCGATGATCCTGGTCGATACTGGGCCGTTCGTCGCGTTGTTCGATCCTCAAGATACCGAACATAAGCGATGCAAAGACATTCTTAGTGTCACGCGAGATGCCCTCTTCACTACCGTCCCTGTCTTAACCGAAGCTTTTCACCTGTTAACGCCGAACAGCATAGGCGCTGACCGGCTGCGCGACTTCATCCTCGATGGCGGCGTGTCCCTGTGGTTCCTGGATCAAGCGGCGACGGAGCGGGCGTTCGAGTTGATGGAGCAGTACGGGGATCATCCGATGGATTTGGCGGACGCTTCTGTCATTGTCGCTGCGGAATCGTTACGCACAACGAAGGTCTTCACCCTCGATCTTGCTGACTTTCAGCGATACCGTATTCGTCGCGGCCATCGCCACATGAAGATCGATATCCTGGGGTGAGAGTGTGCCGGGCTGAAGTGTTCGCCACCCGCCCTTCCGGTACCGGAGACCTGTACAAACTCTACGCCGAAAACTTCCATGGGAAAGAGCATCTCAAGCGGATTCAGGAGGGAAGCACAGGCATTGATTGTCAAAGCGCTGACCTCGGCTAAGTAAGAGGAGCTATCGATAGTGAGCGGCACAGCACTCCTGATGTGGGGAATGCTCTTCGGGGCCATCGGCTTTGGCTTCTTTCTGTATGGAAAAAAGCACAAGGCCATCATCCCGCTCTGCGTCGGAATTGTCCTCTGCGTCTTCCCCTATTTCATCGCAAATGTCTATGCACTCGTCATGGTCGGAGTGATCTTAGTGGCTATCCCGTATTTTGTGCGGGTGTGAGGTTGGAACCGTGTCGAGATTCGAAATAAATGATTTCAGGCTCGATTGGCTAAGCCAACTGTTCGCGGCATTGTCAGGTGTGATCGATGATATCCATGAAAAATTGGGCAAGGTCGACGGTTACGATGAGACATTTGCGCTGGAAGAATCAGAGTCAATATTGGGCATCGCTTTTATCGCAGCCCAAACATACGTCGAAGGGACGGTTGCCGACATAAAGGCAGTTCATGGGAAATCAAAACAATTAAAGAAGTGGGACTTATTAGCACTCGAAGTCAAAGGCGAGACGTTCGCTGATGGAGTGACTCGACTACAACTAGTTGATGCCATTGCTAATTATCACAAGCATCATGAGGCGTGGGATGACTGGCGCGTAAATGCGAATAACGAGAAAACAATAGGAATCTTGAATAAATCTAGGATAAACAAAGAAACGGAATTCCCGTGTAATAGGGCTGCTGCCCTGCTATGGCCGGCTTCAAATCTTGGGGAATTTCGCTACCTATTGAACATATTGGCAGATTGGAGAGAGCGAGTGTTTCGAGAATATGGATCTCAAGGCAATAGTTCGCTTGTTGAAGAAGTTCGCTAGGGACTGCATGATAACCACTGTCTAGTGCGGCTAGGTCGTCGCCATCTGCTAACTCGCCTGTTGTTCTGCGTGGTAGGAACTACGGACCAGCGGCCCTGATTCGACGTGGCTGAAGCCAAGGGCCCTCCCCTCCTCTTTTAACATGGCAAACTCGCTGGGATCGTAGAAGCGCGCGACCGGAAGGTGTTCTCTCGTAGGCTGAAGGTACTGACCGATGGTCATGATGTCGCAGCCGGCGGAGCGGAGGTCGCGCATGACTTCGCGGGCCTCGTCCAGAGTTTCTCCCATCCCAAGGATCAACCCGGATTTGGTGCGCCTGCCCCTCTGATGAATAAAGTGGCCATGTAGGTCAGTTCTCCAGCAGCCACACTCGGGCGGCGGAGCAGACCGCTCTTTCCCCCCGCAACCAATCCTGCACGAACAGACCCTACGCTCCCTCTTCTGCTTCCCCAGCATTTGTGGGTTCCAGGGGTGGCTCTATTCAAAGTGCAGCCGGTCTCTATCGAAATGGATAGGGCCCTGTATCGATTCGTATCAGGACGACTCCCCTGCATGGAGACACAGTTCTCTACCTCACGCAATATTTCATGGGGTTGCATTCTCCGGTCGTTTGGAATAGAGAATGCAGTGTTATTCGGCACGAACTGGGTGTGTGTGTTCGGTAAGCCCAACCGAAAGGTGGAACAACTAGCGAGGGCCGGTGACTGTACTTTTCGCCTGGATCCAGCTTGGTCATCGAAGAATGGTTGAACAGAAACATGACACTACGACAATGTCTCTAACGTAAAGGAGGGCTCTGACCATGCGGGTAGAACAGCCGCGAGTATGGAGACAATCGATTAATCCAACGATCATCAGCTTAGCGCTTCTTTTCAGTGGTGTACCCGTGGTCGCCCATGCTGCAGGTGAAGGAGTTGGCCACTATACCGACATGGTGACTCCCAATGGACGGGCGGACTGGACGACCGGCATTGTCACCGCTAAAGGCATCGGCATTCCTCCGAAGAATCCTGCGAGTGCGCTCCAGGCCAAAGAAATGGCGCGGACAGCCTCATGGGCAGTTGCACTCCGAAACCTCTTGGAGGCTGTGAAGGGGGTGTATGTCGATTCAACCACGACGGTCAGTAACTATGTGACGACGAACGACGAAGTTCGCACGCGCGTCGAAGGGATGGTCAAAGGGGCAAAGCTCGTCAAAGAACAAGAGATGCCGGACGGGTCGTTCGAAACGACCGTCGAGATGAAGTTGACCGGCGATTTGTCCGGTGTGGTACTCCCGAAGCCGTCACCCCGGACTGAGTCGTTGCCGCAATACAAGAAGCCCGTCGTGGACGGGCACACCATTTCGAAGTCCTATTCAGGCCTGGTTGTCGACGCGCGGGGGACCGGTGCACACGCAGCACTCGCGCCTCGCATTTTGAATGAGGAGGGCGATGAGGCGTACTCGGTCGCGTATGTCGAGCAGCGTGGTGTGGCTGAACAAGGGATTGTCATCTATGTGCCGGACTTGCCAAGCGCCCAAGCGAACCCGCGCGTCACAAGTACTCCCTTGATGGTGAAAGCGCTTCGGGCTAGCGGAACTAATCACACGGATCTGGTCGTGAGCGATGCCGATGTGCAGACGATCCATGGCGTACCCGCTCACTTTAAGTTCCTGAAGCAGGCCAAGGTTCTGGTTATTCTTGATGCAAACTAACATCCATGGGGACGCGCACATGTTGTGAGGAGAAGAAGACCATGAAACCTCAATCTACTAGGCTTCCGTGGCAAGCGACTAATTTCCTCTACGCGTGTGTGGTCAGTGTCCTCACATTCTGCCTCCCAGCGAACGGGATGGCCACCCAGGAGACTTCCAAGGCCCTAGAAACAGTCCGCGGGAGCGGCTGCTATAAGTTCGGCGACGAAGAAACACCGGCCAAAGCGCGGAGGGGCGCCATGGCCATTGCGCAAGAGGACGCCGTCCGCAAACACCACGTCTTTGTGGAATCCTCCATCCGCGTGAAGAACTTTCAGCTTGAAGAAGACCTCATTCAGACAGCCAGTGCGGCAATGTTGCAGGATATTCACGTAGACAACGAGGACCGCAAGGCCCAGGAAATCTGTATCACTGTCACCGCCAAGATCAGTCCGGTGTCCATGGAGGACATGATCCGCCAGCGGGTCAATGCCAAAGAGATTGCCCAAAACGCCCAGTCGGCGCTCGTGCCTGAGCAGCCTGCATTTGGGCTCAAGGTGTGGACCAACAAACCTGAGGGCCGCTTTCTTGAGAACGAGAAGCTGATCATCTATGTTCAGTCGGATCGGGATGCGTATCTTAAGGTGGATTATTTCCAGGCCGACGGAACCGTGGTACACCTTGTCCCCAATGTCTATCGTGGTCAAGCCTTCATCAAAGGGGGGAAGAAGTACGCCTTTGGCGATGAAACAAGCCCGGAGCAGTTCCTCATCAACCCGCCCTACGGAACTGAGGCCATCAAGGCGATCGTCGGTGTCCGCCCGTTCGACGACAGCGGAGTAGAGGGAGCATCGTCCGTCAGCGACAGCCGGACGTACCTCCAGAGCGGCCTCCGCGGCATCAAAGTCGTGGCCGCCACATCCTCCGTCGAAATTTCAACGGAAAGCCGCGCGGTTGCGGACTATAAGAAAGACAACGCAAAGCCATCGGCAACACAGAAACATCCCTGATAGGATTAACGAACAGCTCTCTCCTATCAGATGCAAGCAGCGACGCCGCGCCCCCCTTCATGAGAGAATCGGCATGAGACAGCCACTCCTTACTGCACCGACATCTCGACGGAACCGGATCTCGCTTCTCATTGCAGCCGCCATCATGAGCTGGGCGATGAGCGGCCACAGTGCAGTGGCAGCCCAATTGCTTGAGACCGTGTCCGGAACAGGCTGCTACACCTATGGGGACGATCAGACCCCAGCGCTCGCCAAACGAGCAGCCTTGGCCCTCGCCCAAGAGCAAGCAGCCCGAAGTCACCATGTGTTCGTCAGATCCTCCTCCATGGTGAAGAACTTTCAACTTGAGGAAGACGTGGTGACGACGGCAAGCACCGGCATGCTTCAGCACATCCACATCGACAAGCAAGAGCAGAAGGGGCAAGAAATCTGCACGTCAATCACAGCACAGATCAGCCCTGTGAAATTAGATGAAGTCATCCAGCAGAAGGCCAAAGCCAAGAAAGTCGCAGACGCAGCGCAGATCCCCGTGCTGACGGAGGGTTCTTCATTCGAATTGCAGCTCTGGACGAACAAACAGGCGGGTGAAACCTATACAGAGGGCGAGGATCTTGAAATTTCTGTTCGCTCAAACCGAGATGCATTTTTAAAAGTCGACTACTACCAGGCCGACGGGACGGTCGTGCATCTCGTTCCAAACATGTTCATGGACGATGCCTTCGTGCAGGCGGGCAAAACTTACACGTTCGGTGGCAGGCATGCGCGCTCCGGCTTCAGGATCACTGGTCCATTCGGCGCCGAAACCATCAAGGCCGTAGCCAGCACCAACCCGCTCAATTCACTGTTAGCGTCAGACAAGAACGCAGAAAATAGTGAGCCCTATTTGAGTAATTTTCAGGCCAAAATGCGGGGGATCAAGGTCGTAGCAAACCCTGGCCAGCCGGCCCAGTGGGCGGAAGCAGCCATTGGCTTGACCACCATCAGCAAAAGCGCTCTAGAGCAGAGCCAGTTTCTCTCAACCCTCCGCGGGCGCAAGTAAGCTAATCACCTATCTCCTCCCATCATTTTGGGAAATCATGAGGCGTTGGCAATCGGAATCCAGAGGTGTTCAAGAGATGGCCGGTGAGTCTTGATCCAGGTGTCCGTTCTTTCAGGGCCACATCAAGGGAGACCAGGTTTCCCTCCACATGAAGTTCTTTCCATCCTGGCGGTATGCTAAAATCAACCACTAATTTCCTTGCCATCGCACCATACTTGAAAGGACACAGGAATGAAAACTGACTATACGGCAGTGGTCAAACAAGTAGGAGCGTGGTGGATCGGTTGGATTGAGGAAATTCCGGGCGTGAATTGTCAGGAGTCCACCCACGAGGGACTGGTGAACAGTCTACGGGCAACCCTCCGCGAAGCATTGGAATTGAACAAGCAGGACGCGCGTGCTGCAGCCGGAGCGGACTTTCATGAAGAACCGATTGCCATATGAAGCGACAAGAGTTGCTGCGGCACTGACACAATCACGGGTGCGCGCAACTGCGAGAAGAGGCTCGGCACTCCTGGTGGCATAATCCAGCCCTAAATAAGTGGTCCGCTGTTCCTCGCCATACAGAGATCGCTGACATTCTCGCGAAGAAAATCTGCAGAAACCTCGGAATTCCAACGGCCAAATAGCCCCCTGACTCGCCACCCCTGAGAGCATTGTTTGGCGCGTATCGCCACGACTGGTGACATGATAGACGGCCCAGGGGAATGCAAGACGAAGCGGACGCGCCATGGAGCTGGAGTCCACCCTCATAATGTGTGATTGCAAGGCCTGACCCCACTTCTTCTGCCAGGTCAGCAACCCTAAATGCCATCGTTCAACTCGTATCTCTCAATGCCTGTACTAGTTCGGAGCGACAGTTACATCCATGACGGGGTCCGTGCCGGTATCGGTGCGTCGAGTGCGAGTTTTTACAGTCACGGCTCCCTCGTCTTTCAGCGTCATGGTTCCCGTACTATCGATGGCCACGGTCCAGGTAGTGTTTGCCGGTTGTCCTGCAACAGAAAAATATTGGTAGTGGTAGTCTGTACCTAGCCCACCGATCTGCAGATTGATCTTGGTCTGATTAACTCCATCATTTGACCAGGAGCCAAACCCAATATAAACCTCGCAGGAGGGCAAATGTGCAGCAATCTTAATAGTGTGACTACCTGGTGAATCGATTGTTATCGGCGTGATTGCAATGGGTAGGGTAACATCTGAGGATACAACTGTATCGGCCGCCGATTTTGCATCTATCAAAGCAAGACGGAGTCGGACGATCGCCCGATCATCGGCTAGTGAATTGTAGCCATTTGTAACCGCCAACCCGAGTACAGAAAGATCTACCGGGTCACTCGCCGCAGTATTAGTGCCGCCCGGCCCAAATGATATATCTCCCACGTGGGCGCGAACGCGGACTTTGTGAGTGCCCACTGGGATTAAGGCCACATTAACCGTATAAGGTGGTGGCACTCGTCCTCCCGGCACAATCCCACTTTCAGGACCTCCCCACGTAGCATCGAATGTTTGCCACCCAGCTACTGAGTGGACATCGCATGTCTCAGCTCCCGCTATGGTGCAACGCTGCAGCCGAAATCCATCATTCGACGTATCAGGCACCACGATTGCGCTACTCGGCCAAATGAAGCCCATAGCCAAATTAATACGATCCGGCAACGTCGTGGTCATTGCTAACGTTGGTTTATCAGACAAGATTACTTTCGTCGCGGAACAGGCTGGGTAGCTATGGGCGTCGGAGTCATAGACATTCGGGTCACCCGTGGATATCGGAGGAATCGTAAAATCGACGGATTCGATATTGGCACCGATCGGTCGGCTCGGAATCGCAGTGCCTTTTTGTGGCAGTGAAACCCCTCCATCCGTATAGCTTTGCGTGCTCGGTAGTCTATACGCAGAGTGAATAAAACACTCGCGCGAATCTCCAGATGTTGCTCCGCAGCCCGTTGCGTTTGGAATATCAAACTCGTGCGGCGTGAGAAAACCAGTAACCGGCGGCACGACAACTCGCAAATGGTAGCTTCCATTAATGAGCCGGCTGTCGATCTGGGCACAAGCTGGATTGGTGAAGACAACATCCATATTGAAGGCTGAAAAATGGCCAAGGTCAGCCTCGTAGGCATTTTTCGATGCATTCAAGGTAGCGGTACCGTCCTTAACCCAAATTGCATTCAACTCGTCGTAGACCAGGAGAGGGATGGTCGAAGAGGGCGGCTGGTCTATAGGCTGAAGACGTTTCAGCTGAGTGGGATCAATCGGAATGACTAGCTTCGTCGTGGTACCCGGCTTAGGCTGATAGGTCTTCTCTCCGGATGAAATGGTCACGAAACCGGCACCGAAGGTCTGCATGAAACCAACCGGTGTAGCGTTGGTAAAAGCCTTGCCTCCCGTGGTTTCATTCCTCCTACGTTCGAGATCGTCTTCGACTTTACGGCCATCCTGAAGCAAGACGGTGAAATCTCCCGGCATGGCATCCGGAGACCAGACATCCACGGTCGCGAGCGAGACATCCACCGGGCCGACCGGAGCATTGCCAGCCGCGTCTACTAGCGTATTAGGCAGTATAGCGACAGAAATGCCTGAGCTGCATTGAGCAGGCGTATAGGCGGCATTGAGCGCCTCGATCAATGCCGGTGTGTGCGGACCATTGATGATCTCCAATGTCTCCCATGCCGACGGAATGCGGGTACCGAGACATCCGGACTGGCTAAGCACGTCGCGGACTACGATGCGCCCTGAGGGATCGTTCGGCTTGGTTGGATCTACGGTCACGACGGTGGCTTGAGTTAGTGTCCATCGCTTTCCTTCGATCTCACGAGTGGACACTTTGGACAGCGTGGCATAGCCAACCTTGCGGATGGTCGTCACGTACCGTGGGGCTAATGGCACATCCGTTAGCCTAAAGAAGCCCTCCTGGTCAGTTGTCGCGGTTATCCCATTCACGTCAATGCTGGCATCGCTGAGTGCCTTGCCGAAGTTTGAGACGACTTGACCAGAAAACATAGGGGGCTGTGGCCGCTCACAGACGAATCGACAAGACGAGCAACCAGACAAGAGTCCAGCAAACAAAACCAACAGAATTATCCCCCGAACATAATTCATAGATGCTCCCTCTGGCATGAGATATTAACCTCTGCCACATCATTGTCCCAACAGCAGATCATCATGCAATGCTCCTTCAAGAAAGATTCACGACATCTTTCCTAGTCAGGAGCAATATTGATCGTCACCGGGTCCGTACCTACTGATGTGCGCACTGAGACAGTCTTGACTAGTTTCCCAAGTTCATTTTTCAGTGTCATTATGTGAACTAGAGCAGTTTCCTGAATGATGTCAATCGTCCAGGCTCCTGATGAATGCTGCGCTGGGATCGTGACATTGATGTAGTGATATTCATTGCCCATTCCAAAGGTATCGAGATTGTATTTCTGCCATTCTGCCCCACCGCAATCCTGAACCCAGTATCCGAATCCGATATAAATTTCATATTGCGAACCCGGGACTCCTGGAATCGCCGTTTTAGGAATGGTTTCGATGCCATTGGGTGACACAACACTGGCTCCTTTTAATCTTAAGCAAGGAGGGGTGTCCGGTCCTAGACGTTCAGCGGCCTGATTCGCATCAGCCGATGCAATGCGTAACCGAACAATGAATCGGTCAATTGGACCGGCATTTTGGTCTGGATTGGGATTATAGTTGTTCGTGATGATTAATGACCGTGCAGCTTTGACAGTGAGGATGAAATCATCGCTGACCGAGGCGGTGCCGTCACTGGCTGTCACCCGCACAGTGATGGACCCGACATCGCCGTTGAGCGGCGTGCCTCTAAAAGTGCGAGTTGCCTGAGTGAAGGTTAACCAGCCCGGCAAGGTGGCACCACTGGACAAGGTCGCCGAGTAGGTCAACGTTTCGCCTGCATCGACATCGTTGAAGGTGCCGGCGGCGAACTGGAAGCTAAAGGCCGCATCTTCTGTGGCAGTCTGATCAGCGATGGCCGTGGCCACAGTCGGGGCATCATTCGTGTTTCTTACTGTAATAACGAACTCATCGCTGTTTGAGGTTGTGCCAGCACTGGCGATCACCCGCACGGTGATAGACCCGACGTCGCTATTGAGTGGCGTGCCTCTAAAAGTGCGAGTTGCCTGAGTGAAGGTTAACCAGCCCGGGAGGGCTCCGGTCGGCGACAATGTTGCCGTGTAAGTAAGACTGCTGCCACCATGAGAATCATTAAAGGTGTTTGAGGCAAAAACAAAACAAAACACCTTGTCTTCGGTTGCGGCCTGATCGGGAATCGGATTCGCCACTATAGGGGTGACATGGCTAGCCAGGAAACCATAGCCCGCCCGTACCGCACCTATCCTAAGGTTAGTCGGCGCCGCGGGTGGAGTGCTATCTGGAGGAGGGCACTCCGTGTTTGATTGCGCGTAATCTAGGACAGCCTTTTTAACCATCCACTGCTTACCATGAATACCTTCCGTATCTGTTGTTGAGATGGCGGCCACATCCGTTATGCGAGGCTGTCCGTTAAGATCCGCCTTAGCCTCTACCATGGCTTTAGTCGTATCCGGGATCACGTGGCTGGAAAAGGCTGCACTCCGCGTTGGCACGAGCAAGAAACCATCTGTAAGCAGACACAGCAGCAGAATGATGAGAACAACCCGCGTGACCAAGCTCACAGCCAACCACACCGTTTGTTTCATGGGTAACCTTTCCCGGGGAATGACATTCAGCAATTAGAATACGGCATTCACCGCGAAGATTGGGCCGTACGTCACATCAAGCAGTGGCTGTTGATTGGTTGAGTTGGTGCCCGGGCCCCCTCCCCCCGTCGCGTTAATGCCAAAATTCTTTTGGACAATTTGTACGCGGAAGCCCATCTGTAACTCTGTCCCAATCTCCCATACCCGAGGCCCCGAAATGGTGACACCGAGTTCGTTCATATAGCCCTGAGCAGAATCAGTTTGCGCACAGAGATTCGACTGAAAACAGATCCCTTCAAATTTCAATTGGGCATAGGCGAGATTGCCGTATATCCCAACACGCTCCGTAACCGGTACATTGCCAAATATGCCGATAATGGGGCCATCCAACGTGCGAGGGTAGCGAAATGGCGCGAACGCCCCACCGACGTTCGGATTGTCGGTAAACTCCTGGTGACTGTTGTAATACCCGCCAAAGACCCCGAAGCCCTCCCAAATGGCGAGCGCGGCGGTGAGCGTATAGTCCCGCCGGTTGGCGTAGAAATGGTTGCCGGTTGCCGACTGCTCAGCAAAATCGAACCCGCCGTACAGCCATGTAAAGTTGAACACCAGAGAGTGAAATAATTTGTCGGCGTCACGAAGCTTGACAATGCCCGTGACCGTCGGGCCGTTCATTGCAGATGGGTGGTCCGAGTTGGTCTGAGTTTGCGCACCCGTGGTCGTTGCGGCCTGTTGCGCTTGCCATTTCGCCACCCAAATCTTATACCCAGCCTTCAGCGTGAACCGATCGCCGAATAGCGGCTCGCGGTCGTCGGTCTTGAATGAGAACAGCGACTTCGCCGATGTGGTTTCCGGCTCGGCGGGAGTCCCAGGATCTCTGGCGAGGGCTGGGCAAATACTAGCCCCGGTGATGATCAGGACAAGGAGGAACATAATCCGCTTATTCATGGCTGGTCTCCGTATGAGATGCATTGCAAATATCCCTGTAGATACTGACTGACCTAGAAACCTGGGGCGACAATGTTCCGTCTGCGCTTGGCTCGTTGGAGCGCTTCATCAGCTTTCAATGCCTGTTCCGCCTCATACAGCCGGTGCGATCGCTCGTCGCCGCCCGACACGTCGAGTGGTTGGAAGATATCGAGCACGACATCCCCCTCCCCTTCCAGATGTCCGTACTGAGGAGTCTGGTTCGGGGCGAGATCGGGGACGCGTTTCATGACGTAGGACGCCAGATCCATCGCCGTCACATAGCCATCTTTGGCCCAGGGCATGTTTGCGCGTTGCGTGAGCGCATCGAGGAACACCCTCGTGAACACGCCACTGCCGCCGTCTTCCTTCACAGTTTGATCCTTCCCGCCGGCAGCTATCACCACGTGGCTGCGTCCTTTTGTAATGTTCACCAGATATTGATACCCGGCGTTGCCGACCGTCGGCGGGCGACCGCGCCCGGTCATGAGTCCACCGGAGAAGCAGGAGTCCATTACATAGAGCA
>Ga0315290_10003402_pt1 | contig 11360 bp, 12 predicted proteins | sample YL17G12_0_MG_FD_203627 | JGI IMG/M metagenome (GOLD analysis project Ga0315290, IMG submission 203627) | Sediment microbial communities from Yellowstone Lake, YNP, Wyoming, USA - YL17G12_0 | ecosystem: Environmental > Aquatic > Freshwater > Lake > Sediment | place: USA: Wyoming | collected...
GCTTCTCGACCGCCCAGGCCGAGCAGTTCTACGACCTGGTGCGCGACTCTGACAACAATGAAGCGCTCGCCAAACTCGCCGCGCGTGCGGCGGCGCAGGGCTACACCCGGCCCAACATGATGCAGCGTTACGTAAATCTGCGGATCAGCCAGAAGGAACCGTTCGACATCCTGAATTTCACACCGGCCGTGACGCTGATCGCCAACACTGACGACCGCAGTTACTCGCTGGTTCCGGAAGCGGTGTACACCGGTGTCAACAACCTGGAGCTGCGGCTGAGGCTGGCATTGAACGGCGGCGGCGTATCGACCGAGTACGGTGAAAAGGCGGTTCGCGCGCGGTTGGAGCTTCGATTGCGGTACTTTTTCTGATCGATCATGGAGTTCCCTGGTTGACTGACGAGCCTTCACCTGACCGCGTCAGGCATTGCCTGAATTGCGGCACCCCAGCGCCTGGAAACTATTGCCCGGCGTGCGGTCAGGAAACGGCGGCGGGTCCGCGCAAACTTGCGGATTTCCTGGGCGGATGGATCTCCCGCTACCTGACGAGGCAGGGTCAACCCTGGCAGACGCTATCGAAGCTCTTCTTCGCGCCCGGTGCGCTGACGGTCGAGTTCATGGCGGGGCGGCGGGCCCGATACCTTCGGCCGTTCCACCTCTATCTGATGATCAGCGTCGTCGTGTTCTCGGCTGTGCATTTGTTCGGGCTGGATCTCCGCTTGCGGTTCTATGGCGAGCAGGGCCTGCAGGTCCTGCGCAGCGCGCGGCCGCCCTCGGCAGAAGATCATGGCCGCGGCTCGCGGCTGGCGCCGGTGCAACTCATCCTCGATCACCTCGACACGCCTGGCATTCGTCGTTTCGCGGCCCTGTCGCCCGAAGATCGTTTCACGTTCCTGCGTGGGCGACGGGCGGCCTATGTGTCCTATTTCGTACTGCTTCTGGTGCCCGCCTTCGCGCTGACGCTGGGGCTCATCTATCGCAACCGGCGCCGCACTTACGCCGAGCACCTGGTCTTCGGCTTGCATTGCCAAACCTTCCTGCTACTCATCCTGCTGGTCGAGGCGAAGCTGCCCACCCTCGTGGCCAACGCCTTGTCGTTCTGGGTCATGGGCTATTTCACCATCGCGCTGAAGCGCGTCTACGGCGGTACGTGGACGAAGACCCTGGTCCGCGGGTGCATCCTGTTGACGCTGTACTTCGCGATCTTCTTCGTCGCGAATCTCCTGTTGGTCTTCGCACTCCTGGCGCTGTAGCGCCGCTGACCCTGCTTCCGCTGCGTGCCAACTGACGGCGATCGGGTGCGCCTCATCAAGGCCGCCCCGCGCATCGGCTCATCGCAGCGTTTCGATCAGACCTGCAGAAGTGAAATTTGCCGGCAGGCTGGGCAAGTCATCAGACGTTCGCGGCCGCCCTTCGCGAGCACTGGATGGTCCTTGATGCGCTCGAAGCTGGAGGCCAGCAGTTTGCGGCTGATGAACGGTCTACCGCAGGTCGTGCAGGCCAGCAGTTCGTCTTCGTTCAGGACCCGCGTCGTTCCGCGCGCGCCGGCTTGCGGCGTGAAGCGCGGGTGCAGGGTCACTGCCTTCTCCGGGCAGCCTCGTTCGCACAAGCCGCACTGCACGCAAGCGTCCTCAGCAAAGCTCAGGCGCGGCGTCCCGCCCTCATCGGACGAGAGCGCGCCAGTCGGGCACAGGTTGACGCAGGCGAAGCACAGCGTGCAGCGCTTGCGATCGACCAAGACCTCACCCAAGCACGCACCAGCGGTCAACTCCACCGGGGCGGCTGCGGCGTCCCCGCTGCCCAATCGGCCGAACGCATCAAGCAGCGCCAGCCGCTTGGTGGCGGCGGGTGCCTGCGGCGCTGCGGCAGTCCGAGCGCCCGATTCATCGCCAGCCGGGGCATCTGTGCTGCGAGCGAGATCGTCGAGCCAGGACGCCAGTCCATCGACCGGCACGAACCCGAGTCGATGCGCCGGGACGCCGAGCGACTGCAGCAGCGTGCGCGTCTGCGCGATGCGCTCGCCGATGAGCGCGCGCGAGGCGGGCGCCAGGCGTTCGTCGTCGAGCAACACCAGGGCATGGGCGCCGAGCGCAAACGCTTCAAGCCACGACTCTTCGCCGAACGCGGGCAGGGGCTCGGCAGCCAGGGTCAGCACGTCGCGGGTAGCGGCAGCGCCTTGCACCACCTCGGCCTGCGCCTGACCATGCACCACGAGCACCGGGCGTGGGGGCGCTGATGGGCGCCGCAAGGTTTCTGCCAGTCCTCGGTGCAGCACCTCGCGAGTTGGCATCTTGAAGCTCAGGGCACCGGTCGGGCAAGCCAATGTGCAGGTGGCGCAGCCCTGGCACAGGTAAGGGTCGACGCGAATCTGGCTGCCGGCCGAGGTGATGGCGGTGGTGGAGCAGACATCGAGGCAGCGTGTGCAGCCCTTCAGGCCACTGGCCCCATGGGCACACAACTCGGCCTGGTAGTTGAAGTAGCGCGGCTTGGTGAAGGAGCCGACCAAGGTCCGCATCGTGCCGATGGCCGCAGCGCGCGCCGCCGCGTCGGGCCCTGGCGCGAAGTAGCCGAGCGGGGCGACCTCAGCCGCTACGAGCGGTTGCCGACCCAGATCAAGCACGAGGTCGAACAGGCCATCGCGGTTCGGGCTGGCGGCGCCAATGGCCTTCATGCCATCAGGTCCCCGCACCTCGGCCCGGAAGGCCCCGAAACGGCCATGCAGTGCGGCGACTCGGGTGCCGACTGCGGTCACCCGCGACCCGAAGCGAACCGAGTCGATGCCGGGAGCAAAAGCGGCCGTGCGGTGGTGCTGCGCGACCGTGGCGACAACCTCTGCAATGCCCGCGTCGTCGCCGATCACCAGCACCGCGCCGCGCGATTCGAACCGCACTGCGTCAGGCGGCGCCGTGGTGTTGAGTGCAAGCGGTGTCAGCGTGGCGATGCAGCGCTCCGCACTCACTGGGCCTGCTCCAGCAAGACGGTGGGAGTCATCTCCATCAACGCGGCGATGTCGTTGCGGTCGATCCGGCAGGCCCGGGCGAGCAGCGTGGCGACCGATCCATAGAACGGCGTGCCCGCCCGCGCTGCCAGGCGTTCGCAGTGCGCGGGCACCCAGGCCAGCAGGTGTTCGTCCATGAAGCGCTGCTGGCGTCGCAGCCAGGTCGGTGCCATGCCGGCATCCTCGCCGCGTCGTGCTTCCATTTCCCGGTAGCACAGCAACGCCATGAAACGCAGTTCGGTGCCGAGGTAGTCGGGTGGGCCGAGCTCGGGCGCCAGGTTGTCGAAGCCGGCATCGGCGTAGGCGTCGATCACATCGAGCACGCGCCCGGTGTTCATCGCATCGCCGAGCGCGACGCTTTCGTAGGGCGCAGGCAGCTCATCGTTCTGGAACACGCCTGCCAGCAGGCGGGTGCGGTCGACGGCCAGCGCCGTCAGGCCCTCAGGTTCAACGCGCGCAGCGCGCAGAGCCGCCAGCAACGCGGCCGACTCAGGCCCGAGCGGCGTGGTGGGGTCGGGATCGACCGACGCCAGCACTGAGTCGAGTTCGTCCAGCCACGGAGCGAGCGGTGGTTCGGTCACCAGCCTCGACAAGAGCCACCACGTGCTGCTGCGGCGCGCGGCGATGGCGGCCCGGTCACCCGATGCGTCGCTCACCCCGGGCTACTTCTTGACACCGACGTACCAGGCCGGCTTCTTCGGGCTCCTGTGGCAGTCCATGCAACCTTCGCGGTTGACGGGCCCCTTGCTGCCTTGCGATTCCGCCGCGCGCAGGAACAGCGGGTCGATGTCTTCGTTGCTGTGGCAATCGGAACAATTCAGATCTTCGTTCTTGTGCACAGCGTGGAAGCGGCCGTTCTCGGCGAGGGACGGTTTCGACGGCAGCGGCGCCTTCCTGGCACTTGCAGCGGGCTTGGTGGCCGGCGGGTCGGCAGCCAACACGGGGCCGGTTGCCAGGCACGTTGCGAGCAGGGCGAGCAAGGTCAGGCGCTTCATGACTTGGCTCCTTCTTCGAGCACGTAATAGACCTGTGGCGCATTGCCGAACTTCGGCTTGAGCTGCTTGGCACCGGTCGCCTTGATGCGCTTGGAGATGTCCGAATTCGGGTCGTCGAGGTCACCGAACATGCGTGCCTGCGTCGGGCAGACGAGGTCGCAGCTCGGCGTGTAGGCCTGGTCCTTGCCGATGCGGTCGACCTTGCCGTCAGCCACGGCCTGGTCGAGCTTGTGCGCGCAGAAGGTGCACTTCTCGGCCACCTTGGCCTTCTTGCGGTGGGTCGGGTGGCGGTCGGCGTAGTCGATGGTCTCGGCACCGTGCTTGCCCTTGCCGGGGAACAGCGGGGTCAACTCGGTGTTGAGCTGCGGCACGCCGTACGGGCACACCGCGGCGCAGTAGCCGCAGCCGATGCACTTGTCATAGTCGATCAGCACGACGCCGAACGCGTTCTTCGAGATCGCCTTGGCGCCCACCGAATCGCACGCTGCCTTGCACGACGGGTTCTCGCAGTGCATGCAGTTCATCGTGTTGTAGATCTTCTTCACCTTCGGGTAGGTACCCACCTCGTACTCGATCATCACGTTCCACGGTGCATCGGGTGTGAAGTGGTTTTCGGTCGCGCAGGCGGAAATGCAGGCGCGGCAACCCATGCAGCGCTTCTGGTCGATCAGCCGAACTAGCTTTGTCATGATGGCTCCCTCCCGTCAGGCCTTGTAGACCTTGGCCTTGGTGTCGTTGAACGAGTTGTGGCCGGAGATCAGGTCCGGGTGGTATTCCAGCACCTGGTTGATCGCCGTCCCCTTGCGCCCGGCGGGGGAGTAGCCGGGGCTCCACTGGCCATAGTGGTACGAGACCGCGATCGTGTCGGGCCGGATGCCTTGCACGACCTGGGCGGTGCCCTTGATCTTGCCCACCCGCGTCTCGATCGTGACAGTGTCGCCGGACTTGATGCCGGCGGCCGCCGCAGCCGTGACGTTCATCTGCACGTAGTTGGTCGCTGCGTCGGCGCCCAGCGCCTGGTTGAGGATCACGTTGTTGACGGTGTTGCCCGACTGGTTGCGGTACATGCGCTTGTGCGTGATGACGTAGAACGGGTAGTCCTTGGCCTCACGGTGCGGCGTCGGGAACGCGTGGTCCTTGTTCGGCAGCGGCGAATAGGCGATCTTGTACAGAGGCAAATCGATCTTCGCGAGGTTGTTCTTCTTCGCGATGCCTTCGACCTTGTAGTAGGTGTCGATCAGCTGATCGGCATAGAGCTTGATCTTGGCCTTGCCCGGGCCTTTGAACTTGTCTTCGGCACCGGACAGGTACTTGCTCTTCGCGGTCTTCCTGCTGCCGACGAACCCCTGCTCCATCGCGACCGAGAAGTCCTTCTTGGTCTTGTCGGCCCAGAGGATCTCCACGCCTTCACGCTGCGTGTAATCGCGCCCGGGCTTGAACGTCACGTCCTTCAGGCCCCAGGACTTGTTGCACTCCTGGGCGAACTTGTCGCGCAGTCCCTGGCGCTTCATCAACTCCCACATGATGGTGAAGGCGTCGTACTCCAGGTTGAACGGGTTGGTCATCGGCTGGCGGATCGCGCTGTGGCCGGTGTCGGGCGTGCCGCGTGTGGGGGCGAAGTGCCACGACTCAAGGTAGGTCTTGTCGGGCAGCACCATGTCGGCGTACCAGGCCGACTCGGTCATCAGGATGTCGATGACGACGTTGTAGGTCCTGGTCAGCCCCTCGAACTGTTGCCACGAGTTGGGGATCGAAACCGGCCGGTTCGTGCCGTAGAAGATCTGCATCTCGGGTGTGTAAGGCAGGCTCCATGCGGCCGGGTCCTGCACCGTCAGGCAGGTCGTCTGCGCGATGTGGTGATTCGAGTACGGGTAGAACACGCTTTGCGCCAGATCGGCGCGCGTGGGCGGGAACTCGCACTTGCTGACGTCGAAATACTGTGGCCGCGCGTAGGCGCCGCCGACCAGCATCAGCCCGCCGACTGCGTCTATCGAGCCGACCAGCATGTTGAGGATCAGCCCGGTGCGCCAGCCCTGCACGCCGTATTCCTTGGCCGACAGTCCGCGGAACGAGTACAGCACCGCTGGCCGATAACGCAGCTTCTGACCCTCGATCTCGATGGTCTCGCCGATGCGCGCTTCCTTGGCGAACAGTTGCGCCAGGCGCACGGTGGTGGCGGCGGGCACGCCCGCCACTTCTTCGGCGTACTCGGGGGTGATGTCTTTCAGGCTGTCGGACAGCACGGTGAAGGCCGTGCGCACGGGCTTGCCGTCGACGGTGTAGCCGCCCTTGAGTGCCGGCGTCACGCCAGGGACATAAGGCTTGGCCGAATTCGTCGCCGTGTCCCACACCAGCGGCGTCTTGCCGTCCTTGTCCTTGACGATGATGCCGGCGGCGTCGACCAATTGCGGCGAGTTGGTGAATTCCACCAGGAAGGGTTCGTCAATGGTGTTGGCGTCGATCAGCACCTTGGCCATGGCCAGCAGCATCACGACGTCCTTGCCGGGGCGCACCGGCACCCACTCGTCGGCCTTGCCGGCCACGCCGGACAGACGCGGTTCGACGACCACGATCTTCAGGTCGTTCTGTTCGCGGCTCATCGCGGTCTGCCAGTCGAGCCAACGCGAGGCCTGTTCACCCTCGTGGTAGTTGGCGCCGAAGTTGAGCAGCAGCTTCGAGTACTTCAGGTCGGGCAGGATGTTGGCGCTGGCCCACGTGAGTTCATCGGCGACGTGGCGCGCCGCCTCACAGGCCGTCGTCCGGTGCACCATGTTCGGCGTGCCGTAGGCCTTGGTGAACGCTTCGCAAAACTGCTCCTGGATCAGGTACTTGCCTTGCCCGTGCTGCCAGACGAGCTTGGAGGGGTTGTCGGCGCGGATCTTGGCCAGACGCACCGTCAGGCTGTTGAAGGCCTCTTCCCACGAGATTTCGACCCAGCCCGGATCTTCGTTCGGGCCCTTCTTGGGGTTGGTCCGCTTCATCGGCTTCTTCAGCCGGTACGGGTCGTAGGTGTTGTACATACCCGAGGCACCCTTGGGGCAGATGCCATGGTTGTAGAACTCGGCACGCGCCGTATCCGGGTAGATCGTGCGCACCACGCCACCGACCACGGTGGCGTCGATGCCGCAGAAGTTGGGGCAGATCGCGCAACCTGATTTGACGTGCCTGGTTTCGAGCGGCGGCCGGGCACCGGCCTTGGCGGCTGGCTTCGCGGCTTTCGCGGCCTGGGCGACGGCGTCGAAGCTGAGGCCGGAAGCGGCGCCCAGCGCACCCATGCCCTGAATGAATCCTCGTCTCTGCAGTTCCATGGATGTTCCCCGATGCCTGAAAACGAACGCCCGATTTGAGCCCGTTGCGGGCGAAGGGAATCTGATCAGGATCAAGCGCAGTACATCGAGCTGGCAAGGACAGGCGTTCCTGCTCTCGAAAAATTGGTCGGCATGGCGGATCATCCCAGCGCATGAAAGTCTTCGGAATCGCCGGCCACTCCGGCATGGGCAAGACCACGCTGCTCGAGCGCTTGGTGCCTGAAATCTCTGCACGCGGCCTGATGGTGTCGCTGATCAAGCACAGCCACAAGAACATCGACATCGACCGGCCGGGCAAGGACTCGTACCGCCTGCGCGAGTCGGGCTGCAAGGAAGTGCTGCTGCTTGGAGACAACCGCTGGGCGCTGATGCACGAATTGCGCGGCGCCGACGAACCATCGCTGGATTACCTGCTCAGCCGCCTGCAGCGCTGCGATCTGGTGCTGATCGAGGGCTTCAAGAACGGCGGCTTTCCGAAGCTCGAGGTCTGGCGGGCCGAGATGGGCAGTCCCACGCTGTGGCCGCAGTGGCCGGGCATCCTCGCGATTGCCAGCGACGGCCCGTTGCCTGCGACCGGCATTGCCCGGCTCGACCTTGCGGATACGGCGGCGATCGCGGCGTTCGTGCTGTCAAACGCCGCTGTGCGCTGATTCATCCGGGAGTTCGCTGAGGAACTCGCAGGGCAGGGGCCGCAGGCGCCCCGAGGCCTTGCGCTGGGCCACCGTGCCGATGTTGACGCAGCAGACGGGGACCTCGCCCTGCGTCAATCGACACCGGCGATGCAGGCGCGGTGAGGCCATCGCCTGCCCGCTGGTGAGGCCGGCACCTTAGCCTATGGCATGGGCGCCAAGCAGCAGGTTCTGAATCGCCGCGCCCATCGACACCATGCGTTCCAATGGCGGCGCATCGGGCTCGCGGGCGCCAAGGCAGGCGCTGGCCACCAACCGCAGCGGCCAGGGAAAGCAGGGGGTCGAGTTGCCGCGCCGAGGGGCCGGGCTCGACCAGACGCTTCGGCGAGACGTTCTGGCGCGAGCCGATCAAGGCTTGCGCCATGGCGAAGACGTCGCTGTCGAGACCCTCGGCATCGCCGTGCCCAGACGACAGCAAGCCGGCTACGCCCGCCGGCTCAAGCGCCCTTGCAACTTTCATGGCTTTCGAACTTACCGAAAACAGGCGTGCCCGCAGACACCCTCGAACGTCGCGGCAGGTACTGCGAGGAGGCACAACCGATTGTTCGCGCGAAGAGAGTTGACGCCCGCCATTATTTTCATCATAGTGGAACCATAAAAGACATTCGAGGGTTTTCCTCCCCTCGTCAGAGGTGGCCGGTGCGTTGAATGCCGTTTCGACGCTTGCGCGTGGGAAGCCGGCAGGATCGCGCTGACGCAGCGCAGGAAACGAACTGGAAGTGGAAGTGAGCGAACATCCGATCGGAGGCATGCGATGACTGCCGTCGCCAAGAAACTATCGTTCCTCGACCGTTACCTGACGGTCTGGATCTTTGCTGCGATGGCGCTCGGTGTGGGACTGGGCTACTTCGTGCCCGGTGTCGAAGCCTTCATCAACCGCTTCCAGGTCGGAACGACCAACGTGCCCATCGCGGTCGGCTTGATCCTGATGATGTACCCGCCGTTTGCCAAGGTGCGCTACGAGGAACTGCCCGACGTCTTCCGCGACCAGAAGGTGCTCGGCCTGTCGCTGGTGCAGAACTGGATCGTGGGGCCGATCCTGATGTTCGCGCTGGCGGTCATCTTCCTGCACGACAAGCCCGAATTCATGGTCGGCCTGATCATGATCGGCCTGGCCCGCTGCATTGCGATGGTGATCGTCTGGAACGAGCTCGCCAAGGGCTCCACCGAATACGCGGCGGGTCTGGTGGCCTTCAACTCGATCTTCCAGGTGCTGTTCTTCAGCGTCTATGCCTGGTTCTTCATCACGGTGTTGCCGCCGATGTTCGGCCTGGCCGGCTCGGTGGTCGACATCTCGATCGGGCAGATCGCCGAGAGTGTGTTCATCTACCTGGGCATCCCCTGCATCGCCGGTGTGCTGACCCGCGTGGTGATGCTGCGCTTCGTGTCCAGGAAGTGGTACCACACCCGTTTCGTGCCGAAGATCGGGCCGATCACGCTGATCGCGTTGCTGTTCACGATCGTGGTGATGTTCAGCCTGAAGGGCAAGCTGATCATCAGCATCCCGCTGGACGTCGTGCGCATTGCCATTCCCTTGCTCATCTACTTCCTGTTGATGTTTGTGTTCTCGTTCTTCATGAGCAAGCGCCTGGGGGCGAACTACGAAAAGAGCGTCACGCTGTCGTTCACGGCCGCCAGCAACAACTTCGAGTTGGCCATCGCGGTGGCCATCGCGGTCTACGGCATCAACTCGGGGCCGGCGTTCGCCGCGGTCATCGGACCACTCGTCGAAGTGCCAGTGATGATCGGCCTGGTCAACGTCGCACTCTGGTTCCAGAAGAAGTTCTTCGTCTGCGCAGCAGAGCCGTCCGCTGCGCGGGCGTGAGGTGCAACCATGAATGAAAAAGCTGCCGTGGTTTCGCTTGCCGCCCTGGCCCAGGGGATGCGCCTGCGCATCTTTCGCGCGCTGGTCGGCGCTGGCCCGCTGGGCATGACGCCCGGCGCGCTGTCCGCCACGCTGGACGTGCCGGCCTCCACGCTGTCGTTCCACCTGAAGGAGCTGATGCACGCGCGCCTGGTTTCGCAGGAGCGCGATGGCCGCAACCTCATTTACCGGCCGTCCATCAAACAGATGGATGCGCTGCTGACCTATCTCACTGCCCATTGCTGCCAAGGAGCGGCCTGCGACATCGCGGCCACCACCGGCCGTGCCACCTGTTGAACCGGAGAACTTCATGAAGCGATTCCATGTCCACCTGCATGTCGATGACCTCGCCAAGAGCATCGGCTTCTATTCCAAGCTGTTCGCGGCCGAGCCGGCGCGCCTGGAAGGTGACTACGCCAAGTGGATGATCGAGGATCCGCCGGTCAACTTTGCCATCTCCACGCGTGGGTCCCAGCCGGGAATCGACCACCTGGGCATCCAGACCGACGATGCTGCCGAACTGGCGGCGCTGAAGGCCCGCGCAGCGGCCGCCGACATGGCGCTGCTCGACGAGGGCGAAACGACCTGCTGCTACGCGCGCAGCGAGAAGCACTGGGTGACCGACCCGCAGGGCATCGCCTGGGAGCACTTCCATACGCTGGGCAACATCCCGGTGTTCAACGAGGCATCCACCCCAGTGGGCGCGCAATCGGCCTGTTGCGCCCCCGCCGCGACGGCGACCGCCGCCGCCGCACCAACCGTCGCGCCGGCAGCCTGCTGCACGCCAACGACACGCGGCAAGCCAGTCGGCATTGCGATCAAGTCCTCATCCTCCTGCTGCTGAGGCGAGCCGTGAACGGCAAGGTCTGCAACGACCTGTTCATCGGCACCGGCAACTCGGCGCGCTCGATCCTGACCGAAGGCCTGATGACGAGCCTCGGCGGCGGGCGCTTCCAGGCGTTCTCGGCAGGAAGCCACGCGAGCGGGGCGTGAGTCGATGACCACCCACGTCCTGATCCTGTGCACCCACAACTCGGCTCGCAGCGTGCTGGCCGAAGGCATGCTCAGTCATTGGGCGAAGAAGCTGCGCCGTGATCTGAAGGCGCACAGCGCCGGCAGCGCGCCGAGCGGTCGCCTCAATCCCTTCGCGATCGAAGTGCTCGACAAGATCGGCATCGACACCGCCGACTACCGCAGCAAGAGCTGGGACGAATTCAGCACCGACGGCGCGCCGCCGCTGTCGATCGTCATCACGGTGTGCGACAGCGCAGCCGCGGAAACCTGCCCGGTGTTCTTCGGCGCAAAGGGCGAAGGGGGCGGCCAGCCGGTCAAGGTGCATTGGGGCTATCCCGATCCGTCCAACGCCGAGGGCGGCGACGAGGGCAAGCGGCGCGCTTTCGAGTTGACGCGCCAGGCCATCGGGTACCGCATGCTGCAGCTGCTGGCCTTGCCGCTGGAAACCATGGATCGCAGTGCACTGCAGGCCGCGCTGGTCGATATCGGTCGC
>Ga0315290_10003403_pt1 | contig 11359 bp, 8 predicted proteins | sample YL17G12_0_MG_FD_203627 | JGI IMG/M metagenome (GOLD analysis project Ga0315290, IMG submission 203627) | Sediment microbial communities from Yellowstone Lake, YNP, Wyoming, USA - YL17G12_0 | ecosystem: Environmental > Aquatic > Freshwater > Lake > Sediment | place: USA: Wyoming | collected...
TCTCTCCCCCCTTTTTGCCGCAACCGCTCACAGAACTCACAGACTTCCTCAAACGGCGCCTTACCCGCCAGCCGGCACCCCAGCCGGTCCAGGGCTTGCCCCGTCTCGCGCAGGGCGAAGCCTACGCGATTGAGGAGGGCGGACATGCGTGAAGGGATCACAAGAAAAGGGGAAGAGAGAGGGCGATGAAAAAGAGTGAGCACTGGTGCGGCGCTCGCGGTCCACTCTCCCACTTTTTCGCTAAACCTCAACTCTCGAGAGAGCTGATGCAGGCGGCAAGCGCTTTCTCAGCCGCCGCCTCCACACTCTGGGCGCTCTGTGTAAGCATTGCGCTTTCATGGGGTCGTGCAACGGTCAGGCGAGTGACGATGGCCACGACGGCCGGCGCATTCATCAGCCGAGCGCGGCCCGACAACCCTGCCCCCTTCCACCTCGCCCTTGGCGCCGCAGCCGCGTCCGCCCGCGCCGCCGCCGCGGCCACCGCCGGCCTGACCCTGGCCCAGGTCTGTGCCCACTTTCCTGGCCGGGGCGAGGCCCTGCTGACCGTGTGCCTGAATGAACGGCGAGGGGCGTGGTGGCGGCGGCGGCCCTACCTGTCTCTCCCGGCGGCCACCCCAGCCGTCGCGGCCGTGGCGACCGCCGCCGCGGCCGCCGCCATCTTGCGCGACGACGCCGTGCCCAAGCATGCGCCCACCTATGCGACCTTGGACGCCCTCGTCGGCTGTGGTGGGGGTGACGGCGTGGTCGGCCTGTTGACGGCCCCCGCCCCGGACGGGGCGTGGCGGGCCGCCCGGCGCGCGGCCGCGCCGGGGCTGGGCCCGGCCGGCGTGACCGCCCGGTGGGCCGCCATCGCCGCCGCCGCCGGGCGGGCCGCCGACCTGGTTGTGCCGGGCTCGCCCGTCAACCTGGACGACCTGGCCACCCGGGCCGCCCTTGACGCGGCGGGCGCGCTCGTGCTGGGCGTGGAGGTCGGGGCGACAGGCGTGGCCGGCTCGCCCAGGCGGGCGGGGCCGACGGGCGCGGACGCCCTGCTGACCTCCCTGGCCGCGGGCCTGGTGGAGGTGGATGCCCGGTGGGCCCGGGCGGCGGCGAGTGAGCGGACCCGCCTCGCCTGGTGGGGCGTGAGCGGGTGGCAGGGACGGCGGCCGCCGCCTCCGCCGCTCCCGCTTCCGTCCACCGCGCTCACAACTTTCCACGCCTGCATCCGCCGCCTGGTCGGCGAAAGCTTGAGCCAGGCGGTCGGCGCCTCCTGGGGTGCTGCCGCTTGCCCGGCACCGGTCGTGGTGGAGTTGGCCGCCCGGGGCGGGCAGCGCGGCGCCCCCCTGCCGCCCCCCTCCCTGGCCGCCCACGCGGGCGCGCTGGTGCTCGCGGGCGGGGACGGCGCCGGCCATGCCGCCGCCTGGGCGGTGGCCCTGCTGGCCGCCCACCCCGCGGCGGCGGCCCGGGCGGAAGCCGAACTGCGGGCGGGCGGGTGGCTGGTGGAGGGGGGTGGGGCTGCCAAACCCTTGGCGGCCGCCGACGTCGCGCCCTCCGCGACCGGCGGCGGGCGCGGCGGGCGCCTGCCCTTCCTGCGGGCGTGCCTCCTGGAGTCCATGCGCCTGTTCCCGCCCGCGCCGGCGGCCGTGCGGGCAGGGACAGGCAGGGGAGGCGGCAAGGGAGCCGCCTCCTCCTCCTCCACGCCTGCCGTCCTCATCTCCCCGCACGCCTGGCACCGGTGCCCCGCCCACTTTGGCGCGCCCGCCACCTTCCTTCCTGAGCGGTGGTTGGTGGAGGGCGCAGAGTGGATGGGCGGGGGCGTGGGTGGGGGTGAGCCCTCCTCCTCTCAACGCCGGTGGCGCCGGTTTGCGCCCTTTGGGGAGGGCGCCCGGGCGTGCCCGGGGGCCGCGCTGGCCAACGCCCTGGGCGTCGCGCTGTTGGCGAGCCTGGTCGGGCGCTTCCAGTGGCGCCTGGTGGTGGGCGAGGGCGCCGCCCTTGCCTCGCCCGCGGCCCTCCTAGCCCACCTCCACACGCGCGTCGCGGCCACGACGGTCACGCTGGCGCCCGCGGGCGGGTTGTGGGCCCAGCCCCAGGTGCGAAGGTGATCTCAAATGAAAGCAAAAAAAAAAACACAAACCCGAGTCCTACCCGAGCACACGCGCCCACCTACCCACCCGCACTCTCTCTCTCTCTCTCTCCTTTCAATGTACCTGCCCGTTGGACAATGGAGCTCGCAGAGCGCACAACCATCAGCTCTCCTCTCCCACCTACACTCCTTAGAAAAAAGAGATAGGCCTCGAATATAAATCCTCCTCTCATCATCAACTCCACCCCTCTCTCTCTCTCTCACGCCGAGTCGAACGGCCCCACCCGCATCCACTTGGTCGCGCTCCACTTGTCGCCCCGCAGCACGGGGCACCCGCCATGCAGGGACTTGGGGTCCGGCCGCCCGTCGGGCGCCAGGCTGTAGAAGAGCAGGGCGTCGCCCGCGCGCGGCGGGACGGCCACCCCGGCCCGCGCGCACTCCGCCAGCCCGGCCCTCCCCGCGCCGGGCTTGTCCGTTGATGCCGGGAACACCGTCTCCCCGCCCTCCTCCACGTCGCTCAGGTACATCAACAGGGTCGCGATGCGTTGTCCGCCATTGCGCTGGTTGAAATCCTCGTGGAAGGAGTCAAAGTGCGGCTCGTACTGTTCGCCCGGGGCATAGTGGAGTACTTGCAGTCCCTCCCCATGCGTGGCTGGGATGTGCGTGTGCGCGGCGATGCGGGCCTCGATGGCCGCGACGACCGCGTCCTGGCCGCGCTGGAGGAACATGCCTGACGAAGTGCGGACTCTGGGTGAGAGGAAGGGAGAGGGAGGGGAGAGAGCGCGGCCCGCGGTGCGGGGGGCGGGGGGCCACAAACGGTTGAAAACGGTTGCGCGGAAAAAAAAAAAAAAAAAAAAAGCACTCTCTCTCAGTCCTCAAACACTCACTTGGACGGCTTCTCCTCGCCCGACACGTTGTCCACCACCCTGGATTTGGCCATGTAAGGCTTGGCCAGGGCGATTAGGTGGGCGGTCTCGTCGGGGGTGAGGAAGTTGTGGTAGCTATGGAAGAGAAGGGGAGGTGAATGATATGATGTGAGATGGATGAGGGATGGATGGGATGGAGAGAAGAATAGAGAGCGGCCGCCCTCCTTTTTCCTCGACCCCCACCCCCCAACACCACGCACAGGAATGCCCGGGGCTCCCAGGACAGGTGCTCCACCCACAGTACGCCATCGCGGGGCGTGCGTGGGGCCAGGCCACGGAGGGTGCTGATTTTGTGTGTGTGAGAGAGAGAGAACGGGGAGGGGGTCAGGGGGCGGGCAAGGCGGGCAGGCGCGCGCGCCTCTCCCATTTGGTCTCCCCCTCCTCTTTCCTCACCTCTCCACGGCCGCCTTGTCCTTCACGGTCAGGCTACCAGACCCACCCCCCCCTCGCCGCCACAGGAGGAGGACGACCAGGACCAGGGCCAGGGCGGTCGCCGCGGCCAGGCGGGCAAGCGTCCGGCGACGTCGGCGGCGCGGGCCCAAAACGCCGCCGCCGCGTTTGGAGGACTCCCAGGAGGGCTTCGTCTTGCTTGGCTTCGTCTTGCTCGCTGACGAGTGGGAAGGTGACACTGGGGTGTGGGTGTGTGCGCAGCAAGGCCACTCCAGAGGGGCCGCTGGGTGTGGGGGGATGAAAACGCGGGAAGAGGCACAGCTCCCGGGTAAGCTTCCAAAAAGCGAAATGAACCAACCCTGTTCCCCTTTTTACCGACCCTGTTCCCCTTTTTATTGTCTTCTGTTTACACACGCACCGCACTGCCCCCGCCTCTGCCTGCTTCTAATCCGCGCTCATGCTGGTGCTCATGGATAGCGCCCGCACCGCGGTCGCCAGGTCGACGGAGCCCACCTCGAACGAGTCGGTCGAGCGGAGGGCGCCGCCGCCGCCGCCACCAGGCACGCCGCCGCCCGCGCCCGCGCCTGCTGCTTGCCTGCCCGCCCGGTCGCCCCGCGGGTGGTCGCACCCACACCCATCAATGCTCATCGCGCTGGCGGACCGTTCCAGGTCGGCGACGGCCGCGGCGGCCGCGCGGGAAGCGACCAGCCCCGTCCCCAGGGGCGCCCCGCCGAAGAAAAAAACCCCACCACCAGCTGGCCGGGGCGGCGGCGGCAGGAGCCCGGCCCCGGCCGCCGCCGCGCCCGCCGGTGGGGAGGGCGGCGCGGACAAGGGGGTGCGCCGGCGCGAGTGCTGGACGTGGACAGGGCTGACGCAACCACCCACCAGGGCCGGGTCGCCGCCGTCCTCCTCCTCTGCAACCGAGGGGGCAGCAGCCGCAGCGCCCCCGCCATTGCCCCCGCACGTTAGCTCAAACGATGCCGCCACGCCCAGGCGAGCCGTCCCAAACAGGGCGTGGCGGGATGGCGGCGGTTGCTGTTGCTTTTGTTGCCCATTTTCATCTCCGTCCCCGCCCCAGGACGGGCGGCGGGCGGCGGCGGCGGCGAAGGCGGCGTTGGCGGCCGCCGCCTCGGCGGGGGAAGCGCCCGCGACGGCCGCGGCGGCCGTGGCTGCCACGCCCGCCGCGGTCGGCCGGCACGCCGGGTCGCGGTGGAGCATGCCCGCCAGGAGGCGCCCTAAGGCGGGCGATGCCTGGCCACCGCCGGGCAGGGGGAGGGGCAGGGGCCCGCCCGGGCGCGGGCGGGGCGCGCGGTCGCCCCGGGGCAGGGCGACCCCGGTGAGGAGGTGCCAGAGGGTCGCCCCGAGGGAGAACACGTCGGCGGGCGGGCCGGGCGCGCCGGCGGCGGCGGCCGGCGCGTCGGAGCAGCCCAGTACCTCCGGCGCCACGTACCGGCCATCCCCTTCCTCCCAGGCGCCCCGGGACCCGCTCCCGCTCCCGGGGTGGTTCTTCAAATCCAGGTCTGCGCACCGGACGGCGAGGCCAAAGTCACCCAGGCGGATGGGGCCGCTGGCGGGGTACCCCAGGAAGAGGTTGTCCGGGCTGACGTCCAGGTGCAGGACGCCGCCCCCGTCGGCGGCGGCCAGGGCGGCCAGGGCGGCCGCCCCGTCGGCCGCGACCCGCCAGACGGCGGGCTCCGGGAGGGCGGCGCCGGAGCCGCCGCCCTCACTGGTGGCCGCCTGGGCCGCACGCAGGGCCCGCCCCACGGAGCCGCCGCCGCACAGGTCCATCTGCAGGTAGAGACGCCCACCCTCCTCCCAGGCGGCGTGGGTGGCCACCAGGTTCGGGTGCGTGGCCGGCAGCAGGGCCGCCACCGCCAAGGCAGCCTCAGCCATGGCAGCAGCGCGCACGGGGGCCAGGGGGCGGGTGGAGGTCTTTATGGCGTACGGCAAGCCCGTCGCCAGATGCACGGCCCGCCACACTTCAGAGGTGGGCGACCGGCCGATGCGGGCGGTGAAGGCGAAGGCGGCGGCGGAGGCCTGGTTGTGAGAGGAGGCGAGAGGCCCGGTGTGGTTGTGAGAGAAAAGAAGGTTTGGAGAAGACGCTGCGCCGCGGCGGAATTCCCAAGACAGACAGCTCGCTCCCCAGCGTGCGGCACGCTCTCTGCAAGCTCCGACACCCCCCCCCCCACGCCCCCACACGCCCTACCTTGTCGTTTTGGGCTGTGCTGGACCGGGCCGCAAACCGGGAGCGCGGGACGAGGGCGGGCGGAGGAAGGTGCTGCGGCGCCGGCGCTCGAACGACCTGTGCGTTGGCGCGTCCTCCTGACGTTGGCAGAGTGCCGTCCGCTTCCGTCATCGCTTCCGTCACCGCTTCCGCCAAGGCGGCGGCTCGGCGCGTGACAGGGGTGGTGCCAGACGCGGGCGGCGGCGTGGGCGCGCCGCTGTTCTTGAGGAACGGGAACGGGAGAGGCGACGCAGAAATTCTGCAGTGCGCGTCTTGCGTGGGGCTGCCGAGGCTGCCGGCTGTACTGGGGGTGAGCTGCACGAGGACGGACGCGGGAGTCCCGCTAAGTTTGAGCGGCTTCATTGCGACGGCCTTTGAGCGGCGCGAAATGGAGAGACAGACGCCGACACGGCGCGCGCGAGTTATGAGTTTGTAGTTTAGTTATGAGTTGTGAGCGCATACTAAGCAAAGGCGCGCTGTTTTTCCTCTCTCTCCACTCTTTTCCTTTTTCCGAAAAAACAACGCGCGCCTCCTTTGCACCAGTCTCATGGAATCCATCTCCCTCCGGCCCTTCCTGGGCGCTGGTGGCCCGGAGACCAACCCCTTTGCCGCGTTTGGCGCGGGCGCTGGGGCGTCCTTGAAGCCCAAGGTGTGTTGCAGAGAGGCTCCCGTCGGCGGCCGTCGGGCGTGCGTCTCTGCCGGCGCGCCCTTCCCTTGCCCGCCCCGCCCTCTCCCGCACGCGCCCAACTCAATCGCGGTCGCCTAGGCCAGAACCTTGGCTGACTCTCCCGGCCTTGGCCGCACGGCCGAGATCACAGCAGCAGTTGCGGGCGCGCAAAAGACAGCAGCACGCGCTTTGACTGATCCTTTCACCTCTCTTCCACGTTCATTCACAGGCTATCGAGGCCGCCGCGGCCCGCGTGGAACGGAAAAAGAAGCCGGCGTCTGACATCGTCAAGTATACACGCGATGCTCTGATGTCGTTTTCCCAGGTCCGTGAGCACACAGAGGAAAAGGAGTGGGGAGCGGCGCCGCAGGCTCTCGTGGGTCGATCGAGAACGTCCTCTCGCTCAACCCCTTTTCTCCTCACACGACACACACAGGAAAACAAGGTCGCCCCACCAATCCTGGCCGCCATCCCTGAGATTGCTGTCGACCCGGCCACCGTGGACGAGGCCGGTGGCGTGGCGGCCGCCCTGGCGGCCGCCGTGGGCGGCGCGCCAGGCGGCGAGGAGCGCGACTGGCGCGCGCGCACCGAGGGCGGCAGCGGCGGTGGCGGTGGCGGGTCCCGCCCAGCGACGCCCGGGCCGCCTGGTGGGGGCACGGACGGCGCGCCCGCCCCGCCCTCCTCCACCAGCCCCTCCAAGATCGTCAAGGCGTCTGACCTGGGCCGCACCGCCTGGGCGCCCGCCGCGGCGGAGGAGGGCGGCGGCGGGTCGGTCGCCCAGCCCGAGTCGGCGGCCGCCGCCCTGAAGGCCGTGAAGGGCATCCTCAACAAGCTGACGCCCGACAACTTTGACCGCCTGTCCACCCAGCTCGCCCGCCTGGTGACGTCGCCCTTCATCCTGCGGGGCACGATCGCCTGCCTGTTTGAGAACGCGGTCGCCCAGCCGACGTTCGTGTCGCTCTACGCCAACCTGTGCGACGTGTTGGCGGCCGCCGTCCCCGAATTCCCGGCCGACTCGGACGACCGGGCCGCCACCGCCGCCTCCGAACCCGGCAAGCCCATCGCCTTCCGCCGCATCCTACTCAACACTTGCCAGGAAGAGTTTGAGGGCGGGGCGGCGGCAGCGGCGGCGGCCCGGGCGGAGGGGAGCGGGAGCGCGTCCGGCCCGACCGCTGCCGACGCGGGCGAGGGCGCTGCCGCCGCGGCCGCCCGCCGCACCAAGCTCCGCACGCTCGGCACGATGCGCCTGATCGCGGAGCTGTACGTCAAGGGCGTCATTCAGGAACGCATCGTCCACGTGTGCCTGCAATCGCTGCTCTCCACGCCCGGCAGCGAGAGCAAGGACGTGCCCCCCGAGGACGCGCTGTCCGCGGTTTGTGAGGTCCTCACCGTCGCCGGCAAGAAGCTGGAGGCCGGGGGTGGGGGCGGCAAGGGCGCGTCCGGCGCGCCCACCGCCCTCGCCTCCTACTTTACGTCGCTCGAGCGGCTGGCCAAGGCGCAGGCCCTGCCCCCGCGCGCGCGGTTTATGGTGCGGGACGTCCTGGACCTGCGCCGGTCGGACTGGGTGCCCCGGCGGGCGGGCCTGACGGCCAAAAAGTTGGAGGACGTGCGCGCGGAGGCCCGGGCGGAGCTGGGCATGGTGGCCGTGCCCGACCTGGTGCTGCCGGCCCTCGCCGCGTCGTTGCCCGCCCTCCCGTCTGGGTCCCTGGCCTCGGCCGGCCCGGGCGGCCCCGGCGCGGGCGACGGCGCGGAGGAGGAGGAGGCCGACCTGTTCCCGGCATTCAAAGGCGGCGACGACGGGTGGGCGGCCGTGGGGGCGCAACTGTCGACCGCCACGATCCAGGACGAGACCGTGTCGTCGGCGCTGGTGGGTGCGTACACGCCCGTGCCGGAGGCGGCGGCCAAGGCGCCCTCGACCTCCAATGCAGCTGCTGCTGGCGCAGGCGGTGAGGCGGCGTCCGCGGCCGGTGCCCCCGCCCCCTCCGCCGCCCCCGCCAAATCCTACACGCCCGACCAGCGCGCCTCCCTGGCCAAGTCCGTCTACTCGGACTACCTGGCCTCCCGGGACGCCGCCGACGCGGGCGCGGCCGCCGCAGAGCTGCTGGCGGGCGCGCCCCCGGCGTTTGGGGCGGACCTGGTGAGGGCCGGCCTCGCCCGCATGTTTGAGGAGCCCGATTCGGCCGTCTCGTCCTCAATCGCAGCCCTGGTCGCGTCCTTGGCCGCGGGCGGGCTTCCCGGGCTGCCCCCCTCCGCCGCCCCGCTCGCGGTGGCGCACCCGAGCGCGCTGCGGGAGGGCCTGGCCAAAAGCGTGGGCGGCCTGGAGGATTTGGCCTTGGACGTTCCGAAAGCGCCGGGCCTCCTGGGCGGTCTGCTGGGCGCCGCGCTCGGGGCGGGCCTGGGCCCGGGCGCCCCGCCCACGCCCGCTCTGTCCCTAGCCGACCTCACGTCCCTTGTCGCCCCCATCGAGTCGGCCGAGCCCCGGCGTGCTTTAATCGCGGCCACGCTGAAAGCGGCCGCGGCCGCACTGGGCGGGGTGGACAAGCTCGCCGCCGCCGCGTCCGCTGCCGGCTGGGCCGCGGGCCCTACCCTGGTGTTTGACGTCGAGTTTGATGGGGAGATGGAGGGAGCGGCCGAATTCCTGGCGGGGGCGGGGCTGGGCGCGGTGCCGGTCTAGAAGAGAAAGACAGGGTGGGAGAGGACATGGATGGGGAGGGTGGGGGTTGATGGGGAGTGTGTGTGTGTCTTGAGTTTGGAGAAAGAGAGACCTGAGGTGGGTGGATGCGCCCCCTATTTGGCGTCTAGCGCGGGCCCGGTGTGGTCCTTGCGCCATTTTTGCGCGCGCTCATCGCGTGCGCGCGGCTGGGGGGTTGGGAAACGGAGAGAGAATGCAAAAAGGAAGGCCAGACGAATCAACAACCCCACCGCCCGTCTCTCTCTCTCTCTCTCTCTCTCTCTCTCTCTGTCTCATTTCCCGCGTCACCGGGGCCCAGCGGCGGCGGGGCTGCGCGGGAAGATGGTCGCCAACTGATGATGGGGGATGGAGTGGATGGATGGATGGAAGGAGAGAAGGTTGGAGAGAGGCGAGACAGTTGTTGGAAAACCAGTTGTTGGGAGGCCATCCCCAGCAGCACACCACACGCACACACACACACACACACACACACACACAAACACGCTGCTGGCGGATGGTCGGCGCATGCGTGCAGCACTTTCAGTGCTCCAAAGCGAGAAAGGTTTGCTCTCTCATCCATCCTTCATCTCCGTCCTTCATTCATTTTGCTCACCTCTCGCCGGGATGCCTCATACGCCGACCCCAATCCCCACCCGGCGCCAAAGGTGGTCATGGCGGCGCGGGCGCCGGGGCCGCCTGAAGGGGTGGGAGATGAGAGGGAACGGACGGGCGTGAGAGCATGGAATGGGATAAAGGGAGGGGGGCGAGGTTGGGAGATCGAGAGCACGCGCTTTGCGCTCTTTGCCCGTGCGCGCGCGGCATGCGTTCCCAGCCACACGGGCAGATCAGGCCCTGCAGGTCAAGCGACACCCTGGCTTGTCCCAAAGCAGAGGCGCAACAATCGCCCGGCGATGCCTCTCCACACATGCCCCCCCTCGTGCAACAAAAACAAACTTACGCAAGAGCACCAGCGCCGCGGCCCCTCCCGCCAGACCTCCGTACACCGCCCGCCGCAGGGTGGTGTCCAGCAGCCGGTCCCAAGCCTCGTCGACGCTGAGCTCGGTAATGGAAGGCGGCGTGGAGGTGTCCATGGTTGCTCCTTGTTTTGTGGTCGCAGCAGTGAAGCGGAGAGCCAACGAAAGCGCCGGGCTCGTGCACGTGAGCTTTTCCATCTCACACCACTTCGAACAATAGGGCTCAGCCCGTGTGCAAGTCACGTGGTGCGGCCCCGCTCGCTGTACGCGCACTGGCTGGCTGGACGGCCGCCCACGCACTGCTAGCTCGGATTGTCCTAGCCCCCCCCCTGGCCCGTGGGAAGGCAGGCGCGCGTGTGGCGCTCCCCTACACACAGCGGAGGACAAAAGCACCGCCACGCCGAGCGAATTTGTGCGCCCCCACGCAGCGCCGTCTCTCTCCCCTCTCTTTCAAGGCCGCCCCAGCACACCTTTTGCCCTGCGTCGCCCTGCCTCATCCACACGATCATGGAAGATGTCGATATGTGCGTGGCCTAGGGGTGAAGGAGAGGGATTTGGGTGGCGCGGGCGGCGTCGGAAAAAGCGCATGCGCCGGAAGAGTGAATGCAGCAACGCAGAGAGGAAGCAACCGCGGGCGCCCTATTTTCTCGCGTTCCCCCGGCGCACACATCCCTCTCACCTGCACCCGCACACACGCGCGCCCACCCCTCACGCAGTGACAACCAGCTCTCCAAGCACAAGTGGACGACCGAGGAGGAAGTGGCGCTGAAGGCCGGCGTCGAAAAGTGAGTAGTCGAACAAGAATGGTGGGTGGCGCGCTTTTGTCTTTCTTGACCTACTCTCTCATTCTTCCCCCGCTTTCTCTCTTTCCCTTTTTCTAGGTACGGCCCCGGGAAGTGGCGGGTCATCCAAAAGGACCCCATCCACGGGCCCATCCTAGCGACGCGCTCCAATGTGGATCTGAAGGACAAGTGGCGCAACCTGACGATGGACGCGTCGCGGGGCGCGCGTGGGCGGCGGGGTGCGGCGCGCCGGCGGGCGGCGGCCGCGTCGGCCACGGCCGCGGCGGCTGTGGCGGCCACGACGTACGCTTACGGCCCGGGCGATGGCGGGTTTGGTGGTGATGGTGCGGGACCCGGGCCCGGCAGCGACGCGGCGGCGGCACTGGCGGCCACAGTCGCGGCTGGTGGTGGGGGCGGCAGCGACGCGCCCGGCGCCGCAGCCCGAGTTGCGCCGGCCGCAGGCACGAGGCGCAAGCGCCCGCCCCGCCGGGCGCCCGCGGCTGCTGAGGAGGCTGCGCCCTTGGAGGTTCTGGCAGCCTTGCAGGCTGCCGCGCTAGGGTCTGCCCACGCGTCAGGTGCGGCCACCCCCACGGGCGGGGGCGCGGCTCTGCTCCGCCCCGTGCCCCGCCGCCCGTCGCACCCCCCCATCCCGTACGCGCCCCC
>Ga0315290_10003404_pt1 | contig 11358 bp, 9 predicted proteins | sample YL17G12_0_MG_FD_203627 | JGI IMG/M metagenome (GOLD analysis project Ga0315290, IMG submission 203627) | Sediment microbial communities from Yellowstone Lake, YNP, Wyoming, USA - YL17G12_0 | ecosystem: Environmental > Aquatic > Freshwater > Lake > Sediment | place: USA: Wyoming | collected...
CACGACCGAGGACCTGATCATCGAAGAGGAGATGGTCGTCACCGTCTCCCACCAGGGCTACATCAAGCGCACGCCGCTCACGCAGTACCGCGCGCAGCGCCGCGGCGGCAAGGGCGTGAAGGGCGCGGGGGCCGGCGAAGAGGACTTCGTCGACCAGCTCTTCGTCGCCTCGACCCACGCCTACATCCTCTTCTTCACCACGCGCGGGCGCGTGCACTGGCTCAAGGTCCACGAGCTGCCGCTGCTCGGGCGCGTGGCCCGGGGCCGCGCCCTCGTGAACGTGCTCCAGCTCGCCGATGGCGAGCGCGTCCGCGCCACGCTGCCCGTGCGCAGCTTCGAGGAGGCGAGCGGCGACTTCGTGCTGCTCGGAACACGCCGCGGCGTGGTGAAGAAGACGCTGCTGCCCGCCTACTCGAACCCGCGCCGCGGCGGCATCATCGCGATCAACCTCGCCGAGGACGACGAGCTGATCGCGGCGCTGCGCACCCACGGAACGCAGGAGGTCCTGATCGCGACCAAGCAGGGCAAGGCGATCCGCTTCCCCGAGGAGCAGGTGCGGTCGATGGGCCGGACGGCGGCCGGCGTCCGCGGCGTCACGCTGCGGCCCGAGGACGAGGTCGTCGGGATGGAGATCCTGTCCCCGGGCGCCACGATCCTCACCGCCACCGAGCGGGGCTACGGCAAGCGCACGCCGCTCGACGACTATCGCCTCCAGGGGCGCGGCGGGCAGGGCGTGATCACGATCCGCACCTCCGCGCGCAACGGCCCGGTCGTCGGCGTGGCGCAGGTGTTCGACGACGACGAGGTCATGTTCATCACCGACGGCGGACAGGCGCTGCGCTGCCACGTGCGGACCATCTCGACCATGGGGCGCGCGGTGCAGGGCGTGCGGCTGATGGATCTCTCTCCCGACGAGAAGATCGTCTCGATCGCCCGCGTCGCCGAGCGCGACGTGGGCGAGACGAACGGCGGCGCCACGGAGAGCGCCGAGGCGCCCGACTCCAACGAGGCCTCCCCGCTCGAAGAAGCCGGCGAGGCCGACCCGGCCGACGAGCCGACCGAGGAGTAGCCGCGTGGACGCGCCGCGCTCCAAGGAGCTCTTCGAGCGCGCGCGACGGGTGATCCCCGGCGGCGTCAACAGCCCCGTGCGCGCGTTCGGCTCGGTGGGGCTCGTGCCGCGCTTCCTGGTCTCGGGCTCCGGCTGCCGCGTGCGCGACGCGGACGGCCGCGAGTACCTCGACTACGTCGGATCCTGGGGGCCGCTGATCCTGGGCCACGCCGACCCAGGGGTGCTCGCGGCGGTGCGCGCCGCGATGGCGCTGGGCACGACCTTCGGCGCGCCGACCGAGCTCGAGGTCGAGCTCGCCGAGCTCGTCTGCGAGGCGCTGCCCGCGGTCGAGCGCGTGCGCATGGTGAGCTCGGGCACCGAGGCGGCGATGAGCGCGCTACGGCTCGCCCGTGCGGCCACCGGGCGCGCGCGGATCCTGAAGTTCGAGGGCTGCTACCACGGGCACTCCGACGCGCTGCTCGTCGGCGCCGGAAGCGGGGTCGCGACGCTCGGCATCCCCGGCTCGCCGGGGGTGCCCGAGGCCTTCACGGAGCTCACGATCCAGGCCCCGTACAATGACCTCACGGCCGTCGCCGACGCCTTCGCGCGTTGGGGGTCCGAGATCGCCTGCGTGATCGTCGAGCCGGTGGCCGGGAACATGGGTCTCGTGCTCCCGCGCGAGGGCTTCCTCGCCGGCCTGCGCGAGCACTGTGACCGGTCCGGCGCGCTGCTCGTCTTCGACGAGGTGATCACGGGCTTCCGCGTCGCCTGGGGCGGCGCGCAGGGGCGCTACGGGGTCACGCCCGACCTCACGGTCCTCGGGAAGATCCTCGGCGGCGGCCTGCCCGCGGCGGCCTATGGCGGGCGCGCCGACCTGATGCGGTGGATCGCGCCGGAGGGCCCCGTCTACCAGGCGGGAACGCTCTCCGGAAACCCCCTCGCGATGGCTGCGGGCCTCGCGACGCTGCGGCGCCTGCGCGAGCCGGGCAGCTACGAGCGGCTCGAGGCGATCTCGACCCGCCTCGCCGAGGGCCTGCTCGAACGCGCGCGCCGAGCGGGCGTCGAGCTCTGCACGGCCTCGGTGGCCGGGATCTTCGGCTTCTTCTTCCACCCCGGCCCCGTGACGCGCTTCGACGAGGCGACCCGGCAGCGCGGCGACCGCTTCAATGCCTTCTTCGCCGCGATGCTCGAGGAGGGGATCTACCTCGCCCCCTCTCCGTACGAGTGCGCCTTCGTCTCGCTCGCCCACGGAGACGCCGAGGTGGAGCAGACGCTCGCCGCCGCCGAGCGGGCCCTGCGCGCTGCCGCCCGGATCGGCGATTCGAGCGGGCGCGCGGCGGCGCGGGATTGAGCCCCGGAATCGCCTCCGCTAGCATCCGCGCCGCGCGGGGGCCCGGGCGGATTCTCTTCCCGGGCCTCTGGTCTGTTCAGCCCGGATCGAGGCCGCGATGACCGAGCGACGTCGCGCGGGTCGTGAGGAGACGGGCGGAGGGCGGGGCTTCGGCTCCGCTTACCAGGGCGCGTTCGAGGCGGTGTTCTCGATCGTGATCGGCGTCGGCGTCGGCTACGGGGTGGACAAGCGCTTCGGAACCCAGCCCTGGGGCGTGCTGATCGGTCTTGCCCTCGGCTTCGGGGCATTCGTGCTCCGGGTGGTGCGGATCGGGCGCGAGTTTCAGGCGCAGCAGCCGGGTGCGGACCGAGGCCCTGAAGACTCGAGAGGCGAGCGGTGAACCTGGGTACCATCGAGCGCACGAACCTCGCGCTGTCGGCTGGTGCCGCGGCGCTGGCGTTCGCGTGGACCTCGCCGGGCTTCGCGCTGAGCCTGCTCGCGGGCGCCGCCCTCGAGTCGGTGAACTTCCGCGGTCTGCACCGCTCGGCCGGCGCGCTCTTCGGCGGCGCGATCCCGGGTGGCAACGCCTTTCACGCGGTCGCTGCGCTGCGCTTCCTGCTGCTCGCCGCGGGCATCACCGTGGCGATCGGGATCGGGGCGCACCCGGTTGGACTCGTGATCGGGCTCTCGCTGATCCTGCCGGCGGCGGTGATCGAGGCGTGGCGCCACCGGCCCGCCGTGGTGCCGGACGCGCCGCAGCTCGCGCCCGACGACCCCGCGTGGGAGCTCTGGGACGCCTGGCGCGTGCGCGAGCGCGACGCGGAGGACGAGGACCCGGAGGAGCCTCGGTGACGATCTACCGCCTGCTCGAGGACTCCCTCCACCTGCCCTGGGTGGTCCAGGCTTCCGCCCTCGCCGCGTTGATCCTGCTCGCCTCCGGCGCGCTCGTGCGGCGGCAGCTCTCGCTGGCGGGCGGTGGCGTGCTCCCAGACGAGGGCGTCACGCTGCGCAACGTCTTCGAGGTGGTGGTCGAGGGCCTCTCGGGCCTCGCCCGCGACACGATGGGCGAGGGCTGGCGGCGCTACTTCCCGCTGGTGGGCACGATCTTCGTCTTCGTCCTGGTCTCGAACCTGCTCGGCCTCGTTCCCGGCCTGGGCGGCGCGTCGAGCGACGTCAACATGACGACGGCGTGGGCCATCATCGCGTTCCTCGCCTACAACGTCGTCGGCATCCGCACGCACGGCTTCTGGTACATCAATCAGTTCCTGGGGCCGTCCTTCTTCGAGGTGCAGCTCTTCGGCCGGCACGTCCACGTGCGCCCGCTCGCCCCGCTCTTCCTGCCGCTCGAGCTGATTCTCCACCTCGCGAGGATCTTGACCCTCTCCGTGCGGCTGCTCGCGAACATGTTCGCCGACCACACCGTGGTGGGCGTGTGGATCGGACTTCTGCCCTTCGCGGTGCCCGCGATCTTCATGGGCCTCGGGCTGCTGGTCGCGGTGCTCCAGGCCTTCGTGTTCTCGCTGCTTACGATGATCTACATCGGCCAGGCGTTGGAGGACCCGCACTAGCGGGCCGCCTCGCCACACCAGTCCAACCAGGGAGAGAAGAAGGAAATGCGCAAACTCGTCAGGATCGCCCTCTGGAGCCTCTGCCTCGCACTCGTGCCGCTCGCGGCATTTGCCGAGGAGGGCGGTGGTGCGGGCGGAGGATCGGGGCTGCTCGCGATCGGCGCCGGCCTCGCCATCGGGCTCGCGGGGCTCGGCTGCGGCATCGGCCAGGGCCTCACGGCCGGTAACGCGGTCGCCGGCATCGCGCGCAACCCGGGCGCCTCGGGCACGATGTTCACGAGCTTCATCCTCGGGATGGTGCTGATCGAGTCGATCTCGATCTACGGCCTCGTGATCGGGATGCTGATCGTCTTCAAGATCCCGGGCTAGCGCGGGTCCGCACCACGCTCGGCTTCGACCAATGAACCGCCGGGCGGAGAGCTCGACGCGGGTCTCACCCCGTTGAACTCCCGCGCCGAAACCGTGCCCCCCGCCCGGCGGCTCGGATCCCGCCGTCCCCCGGTCCCGTATGAGGGGCGAGGCGGGAGTGCCCGAAGGCACGCCCTGCTCCTGGAGCAAGACGCGTGCCGCGAGCGCCCGCGGCTGCCCACTCTGGAAACGCTCGTCGCCACGCGCAGTTCGGCGCGCGGGCGCCACCCGCGCGCGGCGCCGCGAGGCCGTGCGTCCACGTTCGCCGCGTGAAGCGCGGTACGCTGCTCGCCTTCGAGGGGCTCGACGGCTGCGGCAAGAGCACGCAGGTGCAGCGGCTCGCGCACGCGCTCGTCGCTGCGGGCCACGCCGTCCTCACCACGCACGAGCCGACCGACGGGCCGACCGGCGCGCGGATCCGCGAGATGGCCCGCTCGGGCCGCACGCTCCCGCCCGAGGAGGAGCTGCGCTGGTTCGTCGAGGATCGCCGCGCCCACCTGCGCGACACGCTCGGCCCCGCGCTCGCGGCCGGCCGGGTGGTCGTGACGGACCGCTACTTCCTCTCGAGCGTCGCCTACCAGGGCGCGCGCGGCCTCGACTGGCAGGCGATCCTCGCCGCGAGCGAGGCCGAGTTCCCGATCCCGGACCTGGTGCTGCTGCTCGAGATCGACGTCGCGCGCGGCCTCGAGCGGGTGCGCTCGCGCGGCGCACACCTCGAGGGTGTCTTCGAGCGCGAGGAGCTGCTGCTGCGCGTCGCCGCGATCTTCAGCGCCGTCGAGCGCCCCTGGGTCGAGCGCATCCCGGCCGCGGGCTCCGAGGGCGAGGTGCACGCGGCGGTGGTGGCCCGCGTCCGCTCCCGGCTCGGCCTCGGGCTCGCATCGCCCTCAGGCTCCGAGTAGCTGGCGCAGCACGCGGCCCGTGTGCGAGCGCGGGCTCCTCGCCACCTCCTCGGGGGTGCCCTGCGCGACGATCTCCCCGCCCTGCTCGCCGCCTTCGGGTCCGAGGTCGATCACGAAGTCCGCGCTCTTGATCACGTCGGGGTGGTGCTCGATCACGAGCACGCTGTTGCCGGCGTCGACGAGGCGCCCGAGCACCTCGAGCAGGCGCTCGATGTCGGCGAAGTGCAGTCCCGTCGTCGGCTCGTCGAGGAGATACAGCGTGCGCCCGGTGGCGCGGCGCGCGAGCTCGCGCGCGAGCTTGATGCGCTGAGCCTCGCCGCCCGAGAGCGTCGTCGCCGGCTGGCCGAGCTTCAGGTAGTCGAGGCCCACGTCGTGGAGCGTCTGGAGCGGGCGGCGCACCGACTCGACGTTCTCCATCAAGACGACGGCCTCCTCGACCGTCATGTCGAGCACCTCGGCGATGTTGCGGCCCTTGTAGGCGATCTCGAGCGTCTCGAGCTCGAAGCGCTTCCCGCCGCAGACCTCGCATGCGACGAAGAGATCGGGCAGGAAGTGCATCTCGACGCGCAGGACGCCGTCGCCCCGGCAGGCCTCGCAGCGCCCGCCCTTCACGTTGAAGCTGAAGCGGCCGGGCGCGTAGCCGCGCACGCGCGCCTCGGGGACGCGGCTCATGAGCTGGCGGATGCCGTCGAGTGCGCCGGTATAGGTCGCGGGGTTGCTGCGCGGCGTGCGGCCGATCGGCGACTGGTCGACGTCGACGACCTTGTCGATCTCCTCGACGCCGGAGAGCGCGTCGAAGCGCCCGGGCGGCTGCTCGGCGCCGTGGAGGCGCGCGGCGAGCGCACGGTGCAGCGTGTCGTTCACGAGCGTGGACTTGCCCGATCCCGACACGCCGGTCACGACGGAGAGCACGCCGAGCGGCACACGCAGCGTCAAGTTCTTCAGGTTGTGCTCGCGGCAGCCCGAGATCTCGATCGCCCGCGCACCGAGCGGGCGCCGGCGCGGAACCGGAATCCCTCGCCGCCCCGAGAGGTACGCACCCGTCAGCGAGTCCGGGTTCGCGGCGATCTCCGCGGGCGAGCCCTCGGCCACGATCCGGCCGCCGTGGATCCCGGCGCCGGGCCCCATGTCGATCACGTGGTCGGCCGCGCGGATCGTCTCCTCGTCGTGCTCCACCACGAGCACGCTGTTGCCGCCGTCGCGCAGGCGCAGGAGGCTCTCGAGCAGGCGCCGGTTGTCGCGGGGGTGCAGGCCGACCGACGGCTCGTCGAGGATGTAGAGCACGCCGATCAGGTGGGAGCCCACCTGCGTCGCGAGCCGGATGCGCTGGCTCTCGCCGCCCGAGAGGCTCGCGGCGGGGCGGTCGAGGCTCAGGTAGTCGAGGCCCACGTCGGAGAGGAAGCGCAGGCGGTCGCCGATCTCGCGCAGCACGCGGTCGGCGATCGTACGGCGCCCTGGCGAGAGCTCGAGGCGCCCGAGGAAGGCCGCGAGCTCCGAAACCGGGAGCCGCGACAGATCGGCGATCGAGGCGCCTCCGAGCCGCACGCTGCGCGCCTCGCGGCGCAGGCGCGAGCCGCCGCAGTCGGGGCACGGCTGGGGCGAGCGGAAGCGCGCGAGGCGCTCGCGCTCGAGGGGCCCGGCACTCTCCCAGCGCCGAGCGAGCTCGCCGAGCACGCCGTCCCAGGCGCGCGAGAAGACCTCGCGCCGCCCGCGGCGCTCGAGCGAGAGCTCGATCTCCCCGCCGCCCTCGAGGATGCTGCGCTGCACGCGCGCGGGCAGCTCGCGCCAGGGCGTCGCGAGGTCGACCCCGTGGTGCGCCGCCAGCGAGTCGCGGAGGCCGCCGTAGTAGCGCGGCCCGCGCCGGCCGCCCAGCTTGCCCCACGGCGCGATCGCCCCGCCGCCGAGCGGGAGTGACGGATCCGGGACGACCCGCGCCGCGTCGAAAACGTCGCGCGTTCCCAGCCCGTCGCAGGCGGGGCAGGCGCCGTGCGGGCTGTTGAAGGAGAAGCTGCGCGGCGAGATCTCCGGGAAGGAGGTGCCGCAGCGGGCGCAGGCGTTGCGCTCCGAGAAGAGCCACTCGGGGCCGTCGGGTCCGGCGTCGACCACGGCGAGCCCGTCGGCGAGGCGCAGCGCCGTCTCGAGCGACTCCGCGATTCGGCCGCGCACGGCGGGCTTCACCGCGAGCCGGTCCACCACCACCTCGATCGTGTGCTTGCGCGTGCGCGCGAGCGCGATCTCGTCGGAGAGGTCGCGCAGCTCGCCGTCGATGCGCGCGCGCACGAAGCCCTGGCGGCGGAAGCCGTCGAGCTCCTTGCGGTACTCGCCCTTCCGGTCGCGCACGACGGGCGCGAGGATGGCGATGCGCGCTCCCACGCCGACGGAGAGCACGCGGTCGGTCATCTGCTGCACCGTCTGGCGCGCGATCGGCTGGTCGCAGGCCGGGCAGCTCGGGTCGCCGACGCGCGCGAAGAGCAGCCGCAGGTGGTCGGAGATCTCCGTCGTCGTGCCGACGGTCGAGCGGGGGTTGCGGCCGACCGTGCGCTGCTCGATCGCGATCGCCGGCGAGAGGCCGTCGATCGAGTCGACGTCGGGGCGCGACATCTGGTCGAGGAACTGCCGCGCGTAGGCGGAGAGCGACTCCACGTAGCGGCGCTGACCCTCGGCGTAGACGGTGTCGAAGGCGAGCGTGGACTTTCCGGATCCCGAGAGGCCCGTGATCACCACCAGGCGGTCGCGCGGGATGCGCACGTGGAGATCGGCGAGGTTGTGCTCGCGCGCGCCGCGGACGACGATCTCGGCGGGACCCGAGGCGGGGTGGATCACGGGGCGGCGGGCGGCTCCTCCGCCGCGCCGGCGCCCGCTTCCCCGCGCGGCGCGAGGCCCGCGGGCTTCGCGCTCGCGCTCGCCGTCTCGGCGAAGTAGCTGCGGCGCGAGATGAAGGTCCGCTTGCGCAGGCTCTCCATCCACTCGCGGTACTTCTCCATGACCTTGCGCTGGTAGACCTCCTGCTGCAAGGATGCCTTCGCCTGCTCGAAGCTGACCGGCTCGAAGCTCTTGCGCTCGACGAGCTGCAAGAGTGTGCAGCCGAAGGGGAGCTCGATCACGGGGCTCGTGGCGCCGGGTTCGAGGTGCTGGAGCGGGTCCCGCATCCAGCTCGCCATCGCGCCCACGTGGAGCCAGCCGATGTCGCCGCCCTGCTGGGGCGCGGCCGCCGAGATCTCCTGCGCGAGCTTCTCGAAGGGCTCTCCCCTGGCAATGCGCGCGGCCGCGTCGCGGGCGAGCGCGCAGGCGGCGGGCAGGTCGCGCGGCGCTCCCTCGCCGCCGAGGACGAGGATCTGCTTGATGTGCACCTCCTCGCCGCCCTGCGGCTGCGCGGCGTACATCTCGCGGTAGGCGGCACGCAGCTCCGACTCCTCGACGGTGATCTGCGCGCCCACCATCGCATTGATCACCTTCTGGCGCTCGACCTCGGCCTTGATCCGGCCGCGGTACTCGTCCCAACGCACGCCGTGGGATGCGAGGCTCGCGCGCAGCTGGTCGAGCGAGAGACCATTGTCCTTGGCGATCCCCTCGATCGCGGCGTCGACGTCGGAATCGCTCGCCTCGAGGTGGGCGTCGTGCGCCACGCGGGAGAGCAGGCGCCGCTCGATCAGCTGCTCGAGCGCGTCGGCGCGCAGCTTCGCGACGTCCCGCTCCTCGGCGCCCTGCGCGCGCGCCTCGGCCTCGATCGGGCCGACCAGCTCGAGGACCTCCGAGACGAGGACGATCTCCGAGCCGACCTGGGCCGCGATGCCGTCGACGAGCATCTGCTCGCCGCGCGCAGCGCCGGCGAACAGGGCGAGGCAGAGGGCGAGCGCGGGCGCGCGGCGGGGCATGCGGCGGGGACCTCGGAGCGGCGAACGGGGCGAGAATAGCTCCTCGGTCCGCGCGCGACCCGGGCGGGCCCCGCCGTGGGCCCGGCTCCCGCCGCGGGGTTACCCTGCCCGCCGATGAGCGCTCGCAGGGCTCCGAGGGAGGGTCGAGAGGCGCGGCGCGCGGCCTGGGCGGCCCGCGCGGCGCTTGCGGCGCTCGTGGTCCTCCTCCCGCTCGGCGCCCTCGCGATCCGCTGCGCCCTCTCGCCGGAGATTCCGTTCGTCGCGCCCGGCCCGCGCGCGCCGTGGATCATGGCGCCGCTCCCGCCATCGGCGCAGCTCCAGCAGTGGGGCCGGGTCGAGGTCCCGGTGACGAGCTTCGTGCGCGGCTTCGAGCGCGCGGGCCCGGAGCCGCTGCGCTTGCACGTCCGCGCCTTGCGCGGCTTCGAGCTGTGGGTGAACGGGACGCTCGCCGCGCGTGACGACGGCGTGCGCTGGCGCGAGCCGCGCGTGGTGGATGCGACGCCGTGGCTGCGGCCCGGAAGCAACGAGCTGCGCGTCGACGTCGCCCGCGCGACGGGGCCCGCGCTCCTCGAGCTGCGCGCCGAGGGCGAGCCGAGCCTCGACAGCTCGAGCGATTGGCGGGTGCGCCTCGACGGCGCGCCGCAGGGCGCCGCGATCCCCGCCGACGACACGCGCCGCAACCCGGCTGCGCTCGCGGCGGAGACGCCGCGCGAAGCGGCCGCTCGCGTGGCGGGCGCGCTCGCCGCGCTCTTCGCGGCCGGGGTGCTGGGCTGGCTCTTTGCCCGGCGCGCGCCGGCTGTCCGAGCGGCCCCGCTCGGCGCCGCCGGCCTCGCCCTCGCGACGGCGGGCTGGGCCTTCGTGTTTGCGACCAAGGCGGCGCGCATCCCGGCCGCGGTAGGCTTCGACGCGCGCCATCACCTCCAATACGCCGCCTGGATCCGCGAGAAGCTCGCCCTGCCGCTTGCGATCGACGGCTGGTCGACCTATCACCCGCCGCTCTTCTACGCGCTCTCGGCCCCGCTGCTCCCGGAGGGCGAGCCCGTTGGAGCGGCGCTGAAGGTCCTGCCTTTCGCCGGCGGCTTCGCCGTCGTCGTCGCGACCTTCCTGCTCGCGCGCCGGCTCTTCGCCGGGGACGGCGCCTCCCAGCTGCTCGCGGTGGGGTTCGCGGCCGTGCTGCCCGTGAACCTCTACAGCGCTGCGTACTTCTCGAACGAGCCGTTCCACGCCGGCCTCGCCGGGCTGCTGCTGTGGCTCGGCGCCGACTCGCTCCTGGCGGAGAGGATCGCGGCCAGGCGCGTGGTGCTCCTCGGCCTCGTCCTGGGCCTCGCCGCGCTCACGAAGTTCACCGCGCTCCTGCTCGCGCCCGCGCTCGGGCTGGTGGTCGCGTGGCGCTCGCTCGCGACCCCCCGCGCGGGGCTGGCGCGGGCCGCCGCGTCCGCGGCGCTCCTGCTCGGTGTCGCCGCGCTCGTGGCCGGCTGGTTCTACCTGCGCAACTGGCTCGTCCTCGGCGATCCCGTGATCGGCAACTGGGGAAGCCTCCCCGGGGCGGGTCACCGCTGGTGGCAGCAGCCGGGCTTCCACACGCCCGCCTACTACGAGAGCTTCGGCGAGGCGCTCGTGCACCCCTACCTCTCCGGCTTCCGATCCTTCTGGGATGGCCTCTACTCGACGCTCTGGGGCGACGGCTTCCTCGCCGGGCGCATTGATCCCGCGCGGCGCCACGACTTCTGGAGCTACGACTACATGTCCGCCGGCTACCTCGCCGCGCTGCCCGTCTCGGCGGCGCTCGCGCTCGGCGTGCTGCGCGGGCTGCGCCTCGCCGTCGCCGACGGCGAGCCCGGGCGCCGCGCCGCGCACGCGTGGCTGCTCCTCGCGGGCTGGAGCCTCGCGATCGCGTTCGTCTACCTCACGCTGCGCCTGCCCTTCTTCTCACAGGCCAAGGCCGCCTACCTGCTCCCGTTGGCGCCGGCTTTCGCCGTCTGGTTCGCGCTCGGCGCCCGCGCGATCGACGCCTGGCTGGCGCGCCGCGCGGGAACCTGGGCTCGCGCCGCCCTCGTGGGCCTGTGGACGCTCTGCGCGGGGACCTTCTTCCTCGGCTTCGCGGCGTAGGAACGCGGGCTGCAGAGCGAGATTGCAGAGCGTCTTCCTCATTTACTCCGCTCGGCTTCGCCTCGCTGCGCGCGCGCTTTGTGCGCTTGCGAAGAGCCCGTGAAGAAAGACCCCCGAGGAG
>Ga0315290_10003405_pt1 | contig 11356 bp, 12 predicted proteins | sample YL17G12_0_MG_FD_203627 | JGI IMG/M metagenome (GOLD analysis project Ga0315290, IMG submission 203627) | Sediment microbial communities from Yellowstone Lake, YNP, Wyoming, USA - YL17G12_0 | ecosystem: Environmental > Aquatic > Freshwater > Lake > Sediment | place: USA: Wyoming | collected...
CACTCTCGCAAACCCTTCGTCTTCGCCGTCGAGGATCGCACGATCCACTTCGTCGAGCTTGAACGTGTAGGTTTCCACTTCCAGACCTTTGGCCTTCGCATCCGCCTCATACATTCCCACATGGGCAATCTCCGGCTCGGTAAAGGTGCACCAGGGCATGACCAGCGAATCCACGCTCGCATAGACCAGACCGAACGGATGAGGAAAGAGCGCATTCTGAATCACGACCTGCGCCATGGCATCGGCGGCATGGGTAAATTTGTAGCGTGAGCAATTGTCGCCCGCGGCATAGATCTTCGAGTTGGTGGTCTGCAATCGTGCATTGACCTTTACGCCTTCCCGCTTGTCATGCTCGACACCGACAAGTTCCAAACCGAGTCCATCAACATTCGGAGCCCGACCGATGCCGACGAGGATCTCGTCAACGATCAATTCCTTCGCTACCCCCTGCAAGTCGTAGTAAATCGCCTTCTCGTCACCGCGCCGTTCCACACGGATCACGGTCGAGTTGAAGAGGAACTCGACGCCATCCTTTTTCATCTGGGCCTGAACAATCTCTGCGGCATCAGCATCTTCACGGGGCAGGACATGGCCCATCCGCTCAAACAAATGGACGCGACTACCAAAACGGGTAAAAGACTGGGCCATTTCGCACCCAATCGGCCCTGCACCGATCACCGCCAGCCGCTTCGGCAGTTCCGTCAGCGTGAATATCGTTTCATTGGTTAGATAGCCGGTTTCCTCAAGGCCCGTGGTCAACGGCGCCGCCGGTCGAGCCCCCGTACAGATCGCGGCCTTGGCAAAGGTGAGAGTTCGGTTGCCCGCCGGTCCTTCGACCTGGATAGTCTCGGCACCGGAAAAGCGCCCGTTGCCGATGTAGACGTCCACGCCCAATTTCGTATAGCGATGGGCCGAATCGTTGTGACTAATCCGGGCGCGTAATTTTCGCATCCTGGCCATCGCCTGGCCGAAGTCGTATTTCACACCAGGAGGGATATGCAGCCCGAATTCTTCTGCGTTCTTCAGATCGGCCCATGCGCGCGCGGCCCTGATGACGCCTTTCGACGGCACGCAGCCGACGTTCAGGCAATCGCCGCCCATCAAGTACCGCTCGATCAAGGCCACCTTCGCCCCAAGGCCTGCCGCAACGATCGCCGTGATAAGCCCCGCCGTCCCGGCCCCGATCACCACGATGTTGTAGCGGCCAGTCGGCTCCGGATTGACCCAAGTGGAAGGATGGACGTTGTCGACGAGTATCCGGTTGTACTCGTCGTTCGGGAGCACAAAGCTCTCTTCATGGTGACTCATCACATCACTCCCCATTTTCTTCGACGCTTCACGTTTCACGTTTTACGGGGCTCGCGGTCATGCGAGCTTGTTCGCGAACTTCCTGAAGAGGATGGGCATCATCGCCAGCAGTCCGAGCAACGTGAAGGCCAGCAACACCTTCGGTGAGGCAATCTCTTGCAACGAATTGATCGAACCGAGTTGCCGCCCGGCATACGCAAAAACAAAACATCCGGGAATGATTCCAATGGCGGTCGCGGTCACATAGGTGCCAAGGCTCACACGCGTGAGTCCTGAGACCATGTTGACGAGAAAGAACGGGAAGAGAGGGATCAGGCGCAAGGTCATCAAGTAATTGAAGGCGTTCTTCGAGAATCCAGCTTGGATCGGTCCGAGTGTGTTGCCGAATTTCTGCTCCACCCAATCGCGCAGGAGATAGCGTGCGGCAAGAAAGGCCAGCGTCGCACCGGTCGTGGCACCCACATTGACGAACAGAGTCCCAAGGACGCTCCCGAAGAGAAACCCGCCTGTGAGCGTCATGATCACCGCGCCAGGGAGCGACAGACCAGTGACCGCGATATAGACCATGATAAACAATCCGACCGCAGTCACATAGTGCGCTTCCGTAAAAGCCAGCAACTGATCGCGATGCTCTTTCAAGGAATTCAGCGAGAGAAATCGGCCGAGATCGAAATAGAAAAACGCGCCGATCGCCACGGCGATGGCCACCCCAATAATGATCTTGCTGGTGCTGGACCCGCCCGCAGGAATAATAGTTGGCATGGGATTCGTCATGGCTGTCAGTCCGGATATCATGGGGGCTCCACTCACTGGTGTCAATCAGGGGTAATTGCAAGGACTGTTGGAGATAGGGAAGGAGCAAGAACGCCTAGCAGGACCGAAATGGGGGTTTTGCAGCCTGCGGAATTTCGATGGCCTGCAGGTCTGGGACAAGAACAGAACGCCCCCGCAGGATGCTCAAAAAGGCCGTTCAACAAGGCCACAGCGAGTGAAGGGCCGAGGCGTACCCTCTGGGGTACGTTGAGGATGCTCTCGAGGCGAGAACGAAGCTGGCTAAATTTTTCAGCATCCTGCTAGGGTTTGACGTTTCGAACGGCGGTGACAGCCCCACTCAAGGCCTCTCCCGATCTGTTCCATCACGATGATGTGGGTTGGCATGAGTGAGGGGACGGACTCTCAGCCTGCTGGCCAGGAGCAATTGTACAACGCCGACAGATTAAATGAAGGGACGGCAATGGGTCATTGTCGGCGAGGGCGTCAGGGGACAAGGACGGCGCCGAGGAGGCGCAGCCAGAAGCAGCGAAGATCAGTCCGGCAATGATGAAATGGAGTTGGGATTAACGATACATAACTCGCCGGGTTTCCCACGGGACAGAGATCTTATCGGTAGAATCTTCCGGGAACTAAAGGTCTCGATCAAGATTTGTTCGGCCTGTTACCCGCTCAATGGGGTCGATCGCGCCGTCATGATTCTTATCGAGTTCCTGGAAATGGTCGTGCAGAACATCACCTATTTGAGGGTTCTGACCTTCCCCCTTGCGATGGCCTCGACGCGGGTCATACCGTTGGGGACGTTCCAGTAGCCCATGGTAGGAGAGGTCGGGTTTCGCTTCGACCGTCGACTGGGGTCGCTGCTTCTTACTCCCTTTCAGCCGACGATTGGCCTGCCCCCCTGACTGATCCACTCGCTTTTTGGCAGGTTCCTCTGCCAGGCTCTTTTCTATGCGCCCCTGAGGCTGGACCCCCGATTGTATGCGTGGGGCCTTGGGAGCACGTGGTGAGCCAGTAGCCGCAGTGGATGGAGTAGTTGGTTGCTTCGCTTCCTTCTTCTTTACAGAGGCTACCAAGACAGAGGGATCCACCGCTCCAATCCCACTTAAGATAAGAGCGGCGAACACAACCAGTATCCATTGCCTGTGATGACTGACGTTCATTGATCTCTGTCTCACAACCACGGACCAACCATTCACATAAGTGTACCAGGCGCTGGTTGCCTCACAGGCCCATGATTTACGAAGAGAATTATCGTGAACGGTCAGAGATGCCTCCCCCATCAGAGACTTGTCAGGGGAGCTCCTGCTCCCGTACTCTAGGACCAGGAGGCCCAGATTATGGATCAAGACGACCGACTCATCAAAACCAAGGAACAGTGGGCCAAGGCCCGCCGTGGCGGCGAAGAACGGGAAGTGTTTTACGAAGGAGATGCGCGCTTGCCACCAGGACAACATCTTGTCGAGACCTGGCCGGTGCTTGACCTCGGTCAAAAGCCTGACATTCCGCTCTCAGAGTGGAAACTCACCATCGGCGGATCCGTGGCCAATCCCGTCACCTGGAGCTGGGAAGAGTTTCTCACTCAGCCCCAGTTCAAGGATGTCTCAGACTTCCACTGCGTCACGAGCTGGAGCCGGTTCGACAACGAGTGGGAAGGGGTCAGTTTCAAACACATTCTGTCCGTGGTGAAGCCGCTTTATTCGGCCAAGTTCGTCCTCTTCAAATCGTTTGATGACTACACAACCAATTTGCCGCTTGAAGCTTGCGACGATCAGGACGTGCTGCTGACGTACAAATGGAACGGTAAACCCCTTACGAAGGAGCATGGCGGGCCGGTGCGAGTCATCGTGCCAAAGCGCTATGCCTGGAAGGGGGCAAAGTGGGTGAAGGAGATTACGCTTTCAGATAAGGATGTGAAGGGCTTCTGGGAAGTCCGGGGTTATTCGAACAGTGCGTTCCCCTGGGAGAATGATCGATATGGATGAGACCCTCTAGCCGACCTATACCCTTCGTCTCCATCCGTTAACGAGAACCCTTACTCAAAGATTCACGCGCTAGTTCGTCCGACGTTTATCAAGTTACTAAGGAGCAGGCAATTTCCTTTCCAAGGGATAACATGTCAGTCACCATACGCACTGTAGAATTCTGGCCGGTGGATGTGCCCATCACTGACCCCTTCGTCGTCGCCACCGGAGCACGAACGGTTGCAGAGAATGTCTTTGTGCGAGTCACGCTGGCCAATGGCACCCAGGGTTATGGGGAAGCGGCGCCGTTTCCGGAAGTCGGAAGAGAAACTCGCGAGAGCTGCCTTGTCGCGCTCCACCAACTCGGCAAAGCAAGTCTTGGTCTCTCAGCTGCAGACTACAAGGAGATCGGGCTTTTGCTGTCTGAACAGGCGCTGACTCATCCGGCCGCACGTTGTGGACTCGAAACCGCTGTCATCGATGACTACTGCCGCGCGTCGCACATCCCGATGTGGCAACTCTGGGGTGGCGCGGACCTGCGAGCGAGAGAGACGGACATCACGATTCCCATCACCAACCTTGACAAGACCGTCACCCTGGCGCGCGGATGGTATGCAAAGGGGTTTCGCCTCTTCAAAATGAAGGTCGGCAAAGATGTTGAAAGCGACATCCTGCGTCTGGAAGCCGTGCATCGCGCACTCCCGGGCATCTCGTTCATCGGCGATGGCAACCAGGGCTTCTCGCGCCAGGACTGCCTGACGTTTGCCCAAGGGGTGCAAAGATTTGGCGGGACGATGGTGCTGCTTGAACAGCCGGTGGTGCGGGACGACCTCGACAGCATGGCGGCGATCCGTCGAGAGGCTGGCATTCCCATTGCAGCGGATGAATCAGTCCGCTCGCTCGCGGACGCGCAAGAGTTCGTCGCTAGAGGCGCGGCTGACTACATCAACATCAAGATCATGAAGACCGGCGTCGCTGAGGCCGTAGAGATTGCCTCCTTCACCAAAGCATCCGGCCTTAAGCTGATGATCGGCGGGATGATCGAAACACGCATTGCGATGGGCTGCTCCTTCAGCCTGGTCCTGGGACTTGGCGGCTTTGACATACTCGACCTCGATACCCCGCTCTTGCTGGTCAGCGATCCAGTCACCGGTGGCTACAGATATGAAGGTTCACGCCTGCAACCCTGGTCGGCACCTGGCCTGGACATGAAATCAGAACCTTCCCCGTACGTCACCACCATCGAATAAATCAAGCTTCTACTTCGTCACACTTCTTGCAGTTCAAGGTCTCTTCGAGATGCTGTCTGCGGCCTTCCTCTGTCAGGACCCAGGGCCGATTCGTCATCGGCGGCTGGTGACGCACATGCTGACCATGGCCACATTGTAGATCAGCCACCCAATCACCATATTCGTCCAGATGAAATCCGACAATGTGTTGCTGCACGCTCAAACCTCCCTCACATTCTCATCATCGAATCATTAGCAGGCTGCGGAAAAACTATTGTGGCATGATGGAAATTCAATGGTCCGCGCGTCTGGGGCAATGGGAGAATATCCCGCAGGATGCTCAAAACGTTCGTCCAACATGGCCGCAGTATGCGAAAAAGCGACGCGTATTCTGTTTTGTACGTAGAGCCTCTGAGCAAAGCGAGAACGCCGCTGGAGGACTTTTTCAGTATCATGTTAAAGGTATACTAAACTCGCGCGTCGCGCATATGCTAACACGAACGGAGGAACACGCGTGATGAGGCAGTCTGATTCGAGGATCGGCTTCGTGGGAGTCGGACGGATGGGGGCCAACATGGCCCGGTGCTTGAAAGATCAACAAGAAGCAATCGTAACTGTGTACGACAGGGATCACGCCAAGAACCGGCTTTTCATCAACTGCGCCGCCCTCACACCGGCTGTGCACGTTGATGTCGAAACTCTGGTGACGCAGCGTGAAGGCCAGAGCCTCGAAGCCTGCATGGCCAGCAGCATCACGCAAGCGCGCCAAGGCACGCTCTACCTCATGTGTGGCGGTCGTCCGGATGTGTTCGAGTCAGCGAAGCCGCTCTTGGAAAAGTTGAGCGCGCACCTACGCTATATCGGATTGGCAGGAGAGGCTGCGAAGGTCAAAGCCCTCGTCAATATGGTGATGAACAGCAATACGGCCTCACTAGCAGAAGGGCTTGGGCTTGGAGCAGCACTCGGCCTCGATCTGACGATGTTGCGAGACATCTTCGCCCAAACAGGAGCCGCATCGCACGTGTTGGAGACGGATGGTGAGGATATGCAGAACCGCGCCCATGACTGCTACTTCTCGGCAGCCCATGCAGCTAAGGACTCAGGCATCGCCCTGGCGTTGACGAAGACCGTTGGACTCACCGTACCGTTAGCTCAAGCGGCCTACGATCAATATCAACGCCTGGTCGCACTCGACAAAGGCGAACTGGACAAGTCCGCAGTCTCTGAACTCACCTTCAAAGACCGGAGCTCCCACTAGCACCAAGAAAGGCTTCAGGAAAGCGATGTGATGGGCGCCATCGTTGTGCGGTGCAACAAGGACGCACGGCTGGGGGAAGAGGAGAAGAATACGCCGCAAGCAAACTTGCTTATGAACGCCGTCTCAAAAGCGATGCGCGCAAATAAGACCGCCAAATGGCGGGGGTTACTTCTGGGCGGGGGCGGAGCCCGCTCGTTGATTGATAACCACACGGCCACACTCTTGGCATCGCGAGCGGCTTCCAGCATCAGACCATTCTGGCTCGTTGTTGCCGGACATCCCGGCGTCAAAATAGATGGTCGTAGCCTCGGTGGAAGCTATCGCCCCCGCATTGCCCAGGTACCGCGCAGTCGCAAAAGCTCCAATATCACTCACGGGGATCCGGTCAACCTGCACTGAGCCATCACGATAGCTCGTCAAGAGCCAGGAATCAGTTGCTGATACCGTGACGGGCAATGCGCGAACCTGATAGCTGATTTTGTCTGTTACGGCCCCTTTCCGTACCTCCGGTGTGTAGTATTTCAACGTCCCAGTCATGGCAAATCCCAAATCAATCAGACTGTCCGTGTAAACATAGTTTGATGCGTGATAGAGATACTCCAAGCGCTCGATCTCGTGAACCACGATCTCACCTTCAACAGACTTTGCCTTGATCACAAAATGGTTGTACGAGACCGTGGCGACGGATACGAGGATCCCCAGGATGGCCACCACGATCATCAACTCGATCAAAGTGAACCCGTCAGGGCTCTGTATGCGGGAATGCCGATACATCGTCATGACCGTCGAGATTCGTGAGGTAGTCCGATCTCAAATCGGCGCAGCGCAGCTTGAATGCGATCCAACGCCTCCGTTGTAGCCTGTAACTGACGGAAGGCGTCTGATCCTCCCATACCCTGAGCCAAGATGATTTTCATCGCGCCATCAAAGGCCGCTCGAGCACGAGACGATTCCTGCTGCATCGTCTCGACCCCCTGCCCAACTTGACTCCAGCCTTGATTGAGAAGCTGCGCCAGGTCCTTCAACCCGTCAGCCTCCCGGAACTGGAGTCGATGCGACACCATTCCGGATGCCCAGGCTCTGGCGCTCAGACCCAGGCGCTCGAGCGCATCGGCAACGCGACGCGTCACCAGCAAGCTGAAGAGAATAGCCCCCATGAAAAATACCGGGATGGCAACCCACACCGTGTCGCTCAGCAGAAGCAGCTGGCTCGCGGCGACCTGGCGATCCGTCAATGACGCATCTGAAAAGAGCGTAATGGCGGGCAGGACATATGGTCCGCAGAAGGCAAGCACGAAGAACAGACAGGCATAGAGCGCCATACTCACAGCAACCTTGAACGTGTAGGCCCGCTGCTCTTCTCGAACAGCCGCCGCAATGTGTTCAGAGTTGGAGTGGGGTACGTTCAACGCCACAGTTGCCATATCATCCTCCCTGGATCGCTCCTCCACCGAATCTAGATTTCATACGCCTATCGCGCCATTCCTCATCAGATCAAAGCGTACCACCACCTCCTGAAACCACAAGCATTCTATCGACTTGATCGCGTCCGACGAATAGATCACGGCTAGACAGACAACCTGCCGCCCATTCCTTCGGCGCTCTGGATTGCCCCGTTACCGCTTTTCAAAGGGGAGTTCTGGCCGCTGACTGGCGGGAAAGTAGGTCCACCGCTTCTGATCGTTCTCATCGAAGCTGCCGAGGAAGGTCACGTAGCGATCAAGGGTGCGAAACTCGACAAGTGTGATCGTACAGTGCAGGGAATCGATGACGCGGGCATCGAACTGGCCCACCACATAAAGCACACCAGCTCGCGCTTGATAGAGGTTCCGTCGGCTTACATACCCCGTATTAGGGAACAGCTCAGCCTCGATGGAGCAGCCTCCAGGCCCTACGAGTGTGAGTCGAAGATCGTGCCGAGAGAGAAATGGATTGGTGGCGACTCTGGTAATCGTCAGGCGCACCTGATCTGCTGAGAACTCGACAGAGGCACGCACTGGCTCATCGCTGTTGCAGGCCCCGAGAAGGAGGAGCAGGTTAACCAAGCAGCTTGCCGTATGGCCTCGGATCACTTACCAACCGAAACTTTCGGCGCAGCGCCGATCGCATCCAGCCCTGCCTGAGCACAGGCATCGTCGAGGTGTGAACCGGGTGCCCCACCAACGCCAATCCCTCCGACGACCTCACCGCCGATCTCGATCGGGAGTCCGCCCCCCAGAATCAACACCTGATCGTTCATCTCACGAAGAGCTTGCAGTGTCGGCACCTTGTTGATCAGCTCAGCCAACTCAGTCGTAGGACGGCGGAGACTAGCCGCGGTATAGGCCTTCTTCCTGCTACTATCGACCGTATGCGGCCCAGCCCCATCGGCTCGAGCCATGCCGCGGAGCATACCGGCTCGATCCACGACCGACACGCTCACCCGGTAGCCGTCTTTCTTGCAAGCATCCAACGATGCCTGGATCGCCTTGCTGGCCATACCTATCGGCAAGACTGCCTCTTTCGGCAATTCATCAGAAGCTGGCACCGTATAAGGCATCAGCATCACGCACGCCGTCGCGATCATGAGCCTATATGCCACAGTCATTGAAAACCTATGATGCAGGTGTACGCATGCCATCGGTATGTCTCCTGGTTAGAAAGGAAAGATATATGGCAACAAGCGTACGAAGGCGCGAGAGGCCTGTCAAGCGGGCGGCTTTGATCGGGGATTCAGGAAGCGGAGAATGCGGTCGTCAGCTCCAGACGACGCGTTCTTGATTGAGGAGGTAGTCGATGACCTCGATGCTATTGCGCATCTGAATCTGGGCCTTTTCTGACATGGGAAGAACGGCGCCGACCAGCTTGCCTGATTCGACGTCGTCGAGCGACGGAATCCCGTCAAATCCACGCTTTTCCAGCTCTTGTCGGTAACTTGCCACTATCGCCTCCTGTTTCTCTGACAATTTGGATCAGCAATTCCTACGCCAGAGACCCATCACCTATTTTACTTACGGCGTACAAGTAGCATAGCACATGGAAGTTCTCGCCCTGGGGGAAAGGCCTATCGCATTGATTGAAGGCTACTTTTCAGTCGATCGACTGGCAGCGGTTGAGGCAGGTGCAAGGGCGCCGAGGTATGGGAAATGACCGATCTTGAGAAGGGGCGTATCGAGACGCAGGCGAAAATCGTCATGCCCTGGGTCAACAAAGTACGGGTCACCGGTAATATCTGACTTGGCCTTGAGTTCCGGAGCCGGTTGGTTCGGGTTACCCGCCCGCAGATAATCACCATCCTTGTTGTAGAACGCATTGAAAGAGGTGCTAGTCTGACTGGATGGGGCAATCACAAAACCCACTCGATTCAGTCCGACCACGTTGCCGGTGACGTCACTCTGGGATTGCTCAAGAAACGCCGCTCCGCCTCCATTCTTGACCAAGGTATTGCTCACGATCACGGCGCGGGCATGGCCGCTGACAACCACAGCATCAAAGAGGCTCCGCGTAATCACATTCCGCTCCAACCGTACACTGGACTTGCCGGCAATCGAGACGCCATGGTCGTTATCATGAATAAAATTCCCGATCAGGACGGCCTCTGAATCGGCGAATTGAGCGCCGGTCGTCTCGCTCCCCCCGATGTCACAATCTTCTATACGCACATCATGGACTTGCTGGCTGAACAACATGCCGTTGATTTTGAGACGGCGGAGGACAAGCCCTTGGCCATTGAAAAGGCCCACAGCATGGCCGCCATGATCATTGATGGTCATGTCGCTGATCTCGACATCCGTCGCCCCATAGGGCCACTTGCCCACGTGGAGAGCGCCCACTACGATATCACGCCCAAGAATCGTCACCTGATCTACTCCTGCCCCGACAAACTTGATCTTCTCTTTGCTGTGAATGGTCACGTCCTGAGGATATTGGCCTGCCTTGACGAAGACGGTGTCGCCCTTCTTGGCGGCATCGACCGCTTCCTGAAGAGAGACGTAGTCCCCGGTCCCATCCAGCGCGACCACGATAGTCCGAGGACCAAGCAGCGGCCCCTCGTCAGCCCACACCAGGCCGAAGCTCCAAAAGCCAACCGCCGCGCTGAAACCTAGCAGGCTGAGGAAGAACCAATTCGGTATCGCATCGCTTCGATGACCTGCACGTCTAGGACCGGAAGAGCACCCCCCAGCAGGATGCTCAAAAAGGCCAGACTTCTCACCCGCCCAACCCTGTCGTGCCGAGCCGCGCCTTATCCCTAGCAATGCCGCTGCAAGCGAAGAGGCGATTCGTACGCTTCGGCCCGTTGAGGATTTCGATGAGTCGAGAACGAAGCTGGCGTACTTTTTCAGCATCCTGTAAGCACCAGAAGCTTTTTCATGCAGAAACTCATACAGCCCTCCCCCGATAGAAGTCAATCGGGGTTTGTTGTGAGGGGAGAGTTCGCATGCTATGCTCCGCACCGATGATTTTGGTTGGCCTCACAGGCGGCGTCGCAACTGGCAAGAGCACCGTCGCCAAGATGTTCAAGCAATGCGGCGCAGTTCTGATCGATGCCGATCTGCTGGCGCGTCAGGTCGTCGAACCGGACAAACCGGCCTGGCGAGCAATCGTCAAACTTTTCGGGAAGACTGTCCTCAAGCAGGACCGCTCTCTCGACCGAAAGGCCATCGGGAACATCGTCTTCTGCAATCGGACGAAACGCCGACAACTCGAACGCATCATCCATCCCCGCGTCGCCCGCGAGCAACAACGACTGGTGCGTCTGATCGCCAAACGCAAGCCCCGTGCAGTAATCCTCTACGAAGTGCCGCTCCTCTTCGAGGCCGATGTCGACAAACGCGTCGACACAATCA
>Ga0315290_10003406_pt1 | contig 11356 bp, 7 predicted proteins | sample YL17G12_0_MG_FD_203627 | JGI IMG/M metagenome (GOLD analysis project Ga0315290, IMG submission 203627) | Sediment microbial communities from Yellowstone Lake, YNP, Wyoming, USA - YL17G12_0 | ecosystem: Environmental > Aquatic > Freshwater > Lake > Sediment | place: USA: Wyoming | collected...
AGAGGGGGCGGTGGATCTGAAGGTTTTTTACCGGGGAGGGGTGGGAGAGGTGTGGGTCGACCGGATTGATTTGGCCCGGTATTGATGGGCCAGCAGGCCGAGAATTCAGAATCCAGGAGTCAGAATCCAGAATAAAACGGGTTTTCCTTATTTGGGTTGGTTCCCCTTCTGAATTCTGGCTTCTGTATTCTGAATTCAGAAATCTCTAATATCCTTGGCTGGCTTTTCGCGCTATGAAGGCGGATTCAGGGCCTGGCGAAAAACTTGATCGTAGGTCTTGATGTTGGCGTTCCAGGAAAAAACCTCTTCCACCCGCTGCTGATTTTTTTGTCCGATCTGCCGGGCCTTTTCCGGGTCGGCCAGCGTTTGGACGATCTGCCGGGCCAGGTCCTTGATATCTCCGGACCGGGCAAAGATGCCGTTTTCCCCCAAAAAATTCAAATTGTTCGGACCCTCGAAGCAGACAATCGGCAGTCCGGCCCCCATATAATTGATGATCTTACCGCTGGCTTCCCCGGCCTCATCGAGCTTTGGTTCAACAGCCAGGTCGGCCAGATATAGATAGGGGGCCAATTTGAAGAAATCCACCTGCCCCAGAAAAAGGCAGCGGTGGCTGACTCCCAGGCTTTCGACCGTTTTCTTGGATTCCTCAACCGGGTAGCCGACGATTACAAAATAGACTTCCGGGTTTTGTTGCAGCACATAAGGAATGGCCTGCCAGAGGTTATCGATCCCCTTGGACTTCAGCAGGGCCCCGGTATAGATGACTACCGGGTGGTGGGCCGGAATACCCAATTCCGCCCTAAGGTTTCCCTCCGGGGGGGTCTTCGGGAAAAAATCCGTGTGGACCCCGTCAATAACCGTGCTGACGCGGGAGGCCGGCAAGTGCATTTCCTCCACCATAAACCTGGAAACGGAAACGTTGCTGCCCACGGTATACTCGGGCATCCAGGAAATCCATTTTTCCAGCCGCCAGAAAAATTTATGAAAGAAGGTGCCTTCCTTGAAAAATCCATAGGTAATCAACTCGCGGGTCAGGCTGCCCTGGGCATCGAAGACCAGGGGCACCCGGCGGAGGCTGAGCTTGCGGATAAAATGCCCCAGGAAAGCCCCTTCATGAAGATGGCCATGGACAATATCCGGTTTCTCGCGCCAGAAAACCTGGAGGCTCTTAAAAAAAAGAAGGAGGTCGAGGTAAAATTTATGCCAGGAAGATCCCGCTTCCAGTTTTTTATACCAGGGGATGTTGAGAATCCGTTCGGTCTTTATTCCGGGGATATCCCGCCCGATATGGTAAGTGCAGAGGGTAATATCGTAGCCCAGCTTTTCCAGAGCCCGAATTTCACCTAAGATGCGCATGTGGCAGCCCCGGTCGGCGAAGAAGGGGGTGGGGGCGATCATCATTAATTTCAATTGGCGGTCCAAATCGTTCCTTAAGCCTTTAGGGATGGCCTAAAATATTTTCTTTAAGAAAGGTCTTGGCATATTCCAATGGTATGCCGGCTACCTGGGTCCTCCGGGGACGGTCACAGGTTTGGCAGGCCATCAATTGATCGTAATGCCCGAGGGCTAAGCGGCGGCGTAATTCCTTCATCCGCTGGCCGTTCCAGGCTTGTTCCAAGTTTTGTTCCCTCATGTCGCCCAGGATCATTTCTCCCTGGAAATCCTGGGGACAGGGCCCCACGGTTCCATCCCAGTAAACCACCAGGGCATACCAGGGAAAGGTGCAACAACCGGCTTTTTTGGCGCTGGGGGGTGGCGGGGAAGACAGGGGTACCAAGCCTCCCCAATTATGGGGAGATCGATAGACCACTCGATCCAATCCCTGGGATTTCAAGCGGGCGGTAAAATCTTCCAGTGCCCGACCCCTGCTTCCCGGTGGAAGTCCCATGATTTGTAAAACGGTGATCATTCTACTGTTTTTGTTTTCTTTTTTCAAGCTAAGAAAAAGCTCGATTTTGGCCAGGGTTTCGGCAAACCGGGAGGGGGGGCGGTTTTGTTCGTAGGTGGCCTGGTCGTAACCGTCAAAAGAAAATGAGATCATCGGTAACCGGGAGGACAAAAGCCGCCGGGACAGGGATTCGGTCAGCAGCGTGGCATTGGTGTGGATCCGGGTCGGGATTCCCTGGTGGTCAGCGTAGTCGATCATCTCCACCAATCGGGGGTGAAGAAGGGGTTCCCCCCGGTGAAAGAGGTAGAGGTCGTGTACCTTTCCGGCGGACTGCTGCACAATCTTACGATAGAGATCCCAATCCATGAAGCCTTTTTTCTCGTTCGAGAGGGCTTGATTGGGACATAGGGGGCAACGCAGATTACAGTGGCTGGTGACTTCGATCCATAACCGGGAAGGGAAGTAGGGCAGGACGGTTTTCCCGCGGAGGAAGGAAGCCCCGATGGCCAGCAGCCGCTTCAGGTCTTTTATTTTGCTTGGGTCTGATGGGGGCATGCGGTCCTCACCGGCCGTCGAACGGGCCGGCCTACGGCTGTTCAAAAAATTTCTGGTGCCAGACCGACAGATTGATCAAGGCCCAGAGCAGGTGATTGTAATTCTGGACCCGATCCAGATGGTCCCGGATGAGGCGATTCAAGAAAGGAAGATGCATAGTCTCACGGATAATCGGGGATTCATTTAACCGGGCGACCATATACTCCTTCAATCCTTCCCGCAGCAGGTTCTTGATGGGCAGGCTGTACCCCTGCTTGCCCCGGCCCACAATGGTTTCCGGCAACAGTCCCTTCAAGGCCTTCCGAAAGATGGCCTTGGTCTCGAAGCCTTTCAGCTTCCAGTCGCTGGGCAGCCCGGCAGCGAATTCCACCACCCGGTGATCCAGAAAAGGGACCCGGATTTCCAGGGCGTGGGCCATGCTCATCTTGTCCACCTTCATCAGCACCGAATCGGGCATAACGAATTTCAGGTCCAGGTAAATTTCCCGGTTCAACCGGTCCGTGGCCGGACAGCGGTCCTGGTGGGCCCGTATCGGTCCGAAGGGGTCCATCGAAACCGCCTGCCTGAATTCTTCCTTGAATAGAAACTTTTCCCAGTCGGGCGAGCCGAAGTACTGCCAGCGCAGATGCCCGCCCTCCAGGGGCAGATGGGAGCCCTCGATGAACCGTTTCAGGACATTGATCGCCCCCTTTTTTTGGGGCTGATCGGGCAGGCGCTCCAGTGCCCGGTAAATAATCTTTTCCCGCAGCCATTCCGGCAGCCGGCGGTAATAGTGATCAAATTTGCTGGCCCGGAACCGGTCGTAGCCGGCGAAGATCTCGTCGCCCCCTTCTCCGGAAAGACAGACCGTCACGTGCTTGCGGGCTTCGCGGCAGACCAGGAACAGGGGCAGGGCGGAGAGGTCGGTCATGGGTTCATCCAGGTGCCAGACTGCCGCTTCCAGGTCCTCGGAGGTCACTTCCGGAATCATCAGGACCTGGTGATCGGTTTCGAAGCGCTCGGCGACCATCTGCGCGTAAGGCAGTTCGCTGAACGAAGGGTCCGGGTAGCCGATGGAGAAGGTCCGCAGGGGGGTCACCCCCAGGGAGCGCATCAGGGCCACCAGGGTGCTGGAATCCAATCCCCCGGAAAGAAACACCCCCAGCGGGACGTCGCTGATCAGGTGCAGGCGGACCGTGTCCCGGAGCAGATCCCTCAGGGCCTCCACGGCCTCATCGGGAGCGGTCCAGTTCGAAGTGAAGGTCAGGTCCCAGTAGGGCCGCACGTCGAGCCGCCCTTGGGAAAACTCCAGCAGATGACCGGGGGGGAGCTTATAGATTCCGGCGAACATGGTGGCCGGGCTGGGGACGAATTCATAGCCCAGGTAATCATAAAGCGCCTGGCGATTGACTTCCCGGGGGATTTCCGGAATGGCCAGCAGCCCTTTGATTTCCGAGGCAAAGGCGAAACGGCCCGCCCGGTGATAATAGTAAAGGGGTTTAATGCCCAGCCGGTCCCGGGCCACCAAAAGACGCTGCTGGTTTCGATCCCAGAGGGCCAGGGCGAACATGCCCCGGAGATGCTTCAGGCAGTCGTCCCCCCATTCCTCGTACCCGTGGAGAATGACCTCGGAATCCGCTTGACTGCTGAAGCGGTGCCCCTGTTTGATCAGGGTCTCCCGCAATTCGACAAAATTATAGATTTCCCCGTTGAAAACGAGCTGGAGTGAGCCGTCCTCATTGGTCATGGGCTGGCGGCCCTGCTCGGACAGGTCGATAATCGAGAGCCGCCGGTGTCCCAGGGTGATGCCTTCGGCGGCGAAGACCCCGCTCTGGTCCGGCCCCCGGTGCCTTATCTCCCGGGTGCATTTTTCGCCTAAGAAGGTATCCGGCCAGGTAAATCCGCAAATACCGCACATGGGTTATTCAATCCTTATTTTTGGATCATCTCCAAATTAGTTGGCGATGATCCAGGATTCAAGGGTTCGAGGGTTCAAGTGAAAAACAACATAACTGCAAAGGGTTAAAAACAAACAATTGACTTTCAATGGATCTCTATTCGCCCAGGAATAGTTCAATTAGAGCTCCAGCATCAGTAACAGCAATTCAAACCCTTGAATCCTCGAACCCTTGAATCCTTTCCCCCAACAAGTTGGGAGAGGAAGCTTGCTTATAAGTAGCCCTGCTCCCGGTACCAGGCATAGGTTCGGGTCAGGCCCTCCCGGAGGCCGATTTTCGGCTGGTACCCCAGTTCTCTTCTGGCCTTGTCGATCCGGAAGGCCCGGTTCTGCCGATACCAGTCGGCCCGTCGCCGGAAAAGAGGCGGGGTAAGCCCGAGGGGTTTACAGACGGCTTCGCAGGCGGCCGCCGCCAGGTGGAGCGGCCAAAAGGGAAAATGGGGAACCCGTAAATCCACCTTCATGACCCGGGCCACTTCCTTGACCAGGTTTTCAATCGAGATGTAATCCTCATCGGCAATGATATAAGATTGGCCCAGGGCCTCGTCCCGGGTCATGGCCAGCTCGAAGGCGTCGCTCAGACTGTCAATATAGAGGGGATGGTAGGTTACCTTGCCCGACCCGAAAATAGGGAAAACCCCGGTCTTTACCCGTTTGAAGATCAGGAAAAACCGTTCCGGATCTCCAGGACCATAAATAGCGGTGGGGCGCAGGATCACCGCCGGAAGCCCCAGGCGCATATATTCCTGAACGACCTTTTCCCCCTCCCATTTGCTGTACTGGTAATAATCTTTGGGGGCGATGGGGGCCGTTTCATCGGCCGGAGGGTCTTTGATGTGCCCGTGGACTCCTTCGGTGCTGCAGTAGATAAACCGCCGAATTTTATTCTTGAAGGCCGCTTCCAGCAGGAGGCGGGTCCCTTCCACGTTCACCTCCCAGTAAACCCGGTGGGGCAGGTTTACCCCGCGGAAAACCGCCGCCACATGAAAAATCACCTCGTACTCCGGGACCAGGGTATGGATCAGTTCACGGTCCGTTACACTGCCTAAAGTCAGCCGGGCCCCTGAGCGCTCGAGTTCATCCCAAAACAGTCCTCGGGCGTTATCGAGAACCCCCACGGTATGCCCTCGTTCCAGGAGGCGTCTCACTAAATGACTTCCGGTGAACCCGGTCCCTCCGGTTACCAGGCAACGCACGCCGGTCATAGGCATCCTTTCTTGACCCGGGCCTTTCCAAAAAAAATAGACCCTCTCCCGGACTTGCTGGACGTGGTAACCAGGGAAAACGGTCACCCAAAGGTGAGGATCTGTTTTATAGCCTTAATCAATCATATCCTTAGCAGGTTTATTCATTTTTTTCAAGAAAAGCTTAGGCGCGGCAAAAGCGGGGAAGGCCCGTTCAAACCGCTCGACTGCTTTTCGGAAGGGTTTGCCGGGGCACCGGGGAAAACGGCTTTATTTCCCTTGTACAAATGGGGCAAACTATTTATAAAATAGTTAAATGAACTACCTGCCGATTAACAGAACCCGGATTTGATGGAAAAGGCATGCAATTTTCTGCTCTAAAAAAACTTCCCTTTGAAGGAATGGTCCTTTTTTCTTTTTTTTCCCTTCTGGGGATCTATGCCTCCTATCCGCTGATTAAATACCTGACCGTCGCTTTGCCTTATGTCCTGCTGCCGGCCCAAAACGCGGAGCTCCTGCCCTTGGTGCCCGGAGATCATCTTCAGGTTTACTACTGGTTCTGGCTGTTAAAGGACAATTTTTTCGGGTTGTCCCATCTTTTTACCAACCCCTATGAGTTTAACATTGCCGGGAACCCGATTTCCCAGGGGTATGTCCAGTTTCCCTATTCACTCTTATTCATCCCCCTCTCGGTTTTTGGGAATATCACCGCTCACAATCTATTGGTCCTGCTGAGTTTTCCCTTTTCCGGTCTGGCCATGTTTTATCTCCTCCGCTGCTGGGTCTCCTCCCGTTCGGCGGCCCTGGTGGGGGCCGTCTTTTTTTCTCTGGCCCCGGCCCGGCAGGCCCAATTATTTTCCGGGCACATTAACGCGCAGGTCTATTTTCTGCTGCCCTTATTCCTGCTGCTTTTTGAGAAAGGCTTTCGTCAGGCCCGTCCCGGACTGATTGTCTTAGCCGGGATCTGCCTGCTGTCCCTTGGTCCGGTCGAACCCCACCTGGTTTATTATTTCAGCCTTTTCCTGGCCGTCTATCTGCCGGCCCGTTTTCTGGGGGAAGCGTTTAAGTCCATCCCCTCTCGGGGCGGGGAGCAAACGGGGGGTTCCACCCGGCTCTGGCCCCTCTTGCTGACGATTCTTCTGGGGATTATATCCGGCTGGTTGATTTACCAGGTCCGTTTTTCCTTGCACCAGGAAACCCGTTTTGGAATCCAGGGCTGGTACGCTGTGGGCCTGATGACCTTCCTATTTGTTTGGTCCTGGCTTTTCTTATCCCATTTGATCCAGCTCCTGACCGGGGATCCCTTAAGCAAAATCCAGGGCCGGGAGGCCCTGCTGTTGCTCATTTTTTTTCTCTTGTTTGGAGTGGCCTTTTGGGGAGGCCAAGGGCTCTCCCCTCGGGGCCGCCAGGGGTTGTTGCTTCTGGTCGCGGTCGGAATGGTTCCGATCCATTTTCTTTTTTTCTTTTTCCGGAAAGAGGGGGTCGGCCTGGCCCGACTCCAGCGGATTCCCTGGAAGAAGATCTCCTGGACCCTGGGAGTTTTTCTGTTTTTTCTGGGACTCGCCGCGGGTTATTCGCTGCTGCGCAAAGCTCATTTGCTCGACGCCTCCATCGTCGGCCAGGGCAGAGCCTGGGGAGAGCTGACCCTTTTCTCCCCCCATCTGAACGAACTGCTGCAACGGGTGAATTATCGGACCGAAGGCCATATTTACCCCGGACTGATCCCCCTGTTTCTGGTGGGGTTATTAGCCATCGTCCTCTGGCGCAAAGGCGCTCAATTGGAACCCCCCTTTTATTTGAGGGCCCATTTTTTCCTCGGGATCCTGCTGGCCAGTTTTTGTCTGGCCCTAGGGCCTTCTCTGCACCCGATCCTGCCCCTATACCGGCTTCTTTTTGATTATCTGCCTTTTTTTAACTATCCTCGTTCTTCCGGCCGGATTATCGTCATCACCGTGCTCTGCCTGAGCATCCTTTGCGCTTTTTCCTGGGAACTCTTAGGCCGGTCCATTTCGAGGAGATTTGAAAAGGGGAGTTGGGTTTTCCCAGGGTTGACCCTGCTGGTCACCCTGTTCATGGCCTGGGATTATCATCCCCAGAAGCAGATCGGCTTGTGCCTGGTCGATGAAAAAAACCAAATCTACTCGGCGCTGGCGGAACTACCCCGGGGCAAGACCCTGGTCCTGGGCCTGCCCCTTTTCCCGGGAGACTCCCACCAGTCCTCCCTTTACGAGTATTATATTACCCTTTCCCGGCAGCCGATGGTGAACGGGTACAGTCCGGTGGTTTCAAAAAAGTATGTGGATTCGGTTTTTTGGCCCCTGCTCAATATAAATATGGGAGAAATAGGGGGAAAGGAATATGCCCTGCTACGGCGGTTCGGGGTCACCCATCTGGTTCATCATCAGGAAACCTATTTTTTTAAGGTCAGCCCGTTTACCGGTTTTTTGGCCTTTAAGAATCTGGCCGAAAGCCCCTATTTGAAATTGATATGGACCGATAAGACCCAGTCGCTCTTCGCGCTGCTTCCCGAAGACCAGGTAAAGCCGCAGCCGCCCCGATTTAATCAGGAAGGCACCGGGATCGTCTATGTGGCTGAAGAATTGCGCCGGGAGGTGGGGGAGGTGGTCCAGGACCCGGACGGATTTTTGGGAAAAGCCGTCCGGGCCAAGGCCGGAAAGGAGACGGTCGGACTCCTGTCCCAGACCCCGATGCAGTTCTTCCCCTCGGGGAAATACCGGGCCCTGTTCCGGTTAAAATCTGGAAACCTTTCGGGGAACCGGGAGGCCCTGCGCCTGGAGGTTACGGCCGGGCGGGACCCCCGGGTTATTTATTCCAGGGTCCTGAAGGGCTCCGATTTCAAGGATCCGTCCCGCTATGAACGCATCCCTTTGGATTTTGAAATCGACCAACCGGCCTTCCTCCAGTTTCGCCTCTTCTCCATGGGCCAGGAGACGATTTGGAACGACCGGATCGTGGTGGCCTTTGCCGGACAGGATTCTCCAAACTATTCCTATGAGGCCGAGGAAGGGCTGCGCTATCTGGTCCGGGCTGTCCCCGACCCGGCAGCCTCCGGCGGGTGGGCTTTGAAAACCAACCCGTCCCTGGAGCATCCGGGGGTCGTCTGTTATGGACCGTATAAGACCTTTGAAAAGGGGAATTATACCGCCGTCTTTAGATTGAAGCTGGAGGATCCGGCCCGGAGTGGACCGATAGCCCGCTTGGACGTAACCGGGCAACGAGGAAGCAAGGTCTTTCAAAAAATGGAAATAAGAGACACCAGTTTCAGTCATAGAAATGCTTATCAGGAATTCCGGCTTCCGTTTTCTCTGGAGGAGGATGAGGAATTAGAGTTCCGGGTCTATTCCTACAACCGTGCGCCCTTTCGGATCGATCGAATAAACGTCATCAGGGATTTTGACGGTCGAGCAGCAACACCCAATCCTCCGGACTCGGGGGATCCAGGGAAATCAATTTCCCGGCGGCCACCAGGCCGGCAGAGGTAAATTTCCCGGTCCGTGGGTCAAACCAGCGGGCCCGATAGGATCCCGAAAGCCTTTCACCTTGTATTTGCAGCGGGCCCCCGGGCCCCGGATCCCAGCGGTCGTCTTTCCCCAGATATAAAATCATGATCAGGGTGCGTTCCGGATCGGCCAGAGAAAAACCGTTGACGGCCGGCGTCGGATCCGGGACCATGACCGGGAAGGTCCGTCCCAGTTCCTTCTGGAGAAAGGGGTTGATCCATTTCAGCCATTGCTCCGACTCCAGATCTTCGGGCAGGTTGTGCAGATGGAAGTACCCGTCGTCACCCCGGATGATCCCTCCCAGGCCGCCGGCAGCCAGGCATTTCCAAAAAGCCCGGCGGATGTCCTCCGGGCGGAAGGTTTTTTCCGAGACCCGGGTCCTGTTTTCCCCCCAGGCGTCGTCCATACTTACCGGTACGCCGGAGGCCTTGAAGTAGCGCACCATATCGGCCATCTTGGCGAAGCGTTCTCCCCGGCTGTCGAAGGTCTGACCCTTCATGACCATTTCCCCGGAACCTCCCCCGTAGCGGCTGGAAACCGGGTGCCCGTAGGGATCGAGTTCCCGGATCTGCCTCCCGAACCAATCCACCCAGGCCTGATCCCGGTACTCGTCGATGTCGATACCGGTATTGAACAGGAGAACCGGAAAACCGGCCAACCGGGCCAGGGTATAACGGATCACCAGCTTTTCCGTGGGGCTCATGGCCGGCCAGGGCGGCGTTCCGTCATCATCGGAATAAAACATCAGGTGCGCCCCCAGGCCCAATTCGGTGAGGATCTCCATCCTTCTTTCCATTCGATCCCAGACGGTCAGGTCGAACTGCTGCTTTTTCCAGTCTCCCTGGAAAATAAAGTCATGCCGGCCTCCCTCAAACTGTCCCTGCTCCTCCAGCAGGCGGGTATCCAGGAGCAGGAGGTGATGATCCCGCATAAAAAGGGCCGCCCGTTTAAAAACCTCATCCGTTCCCGGTTCAGTAAAAAATTCCAGACGGAGGGCGATGGGGAGCACATGATTTCCGTCAGCGAATTTCCATTTCCGCGGGTGACCCGGGTCCGGCCCGAGAAGCCCGGGATGGCCGGAAGGGATACAGCGGACCGACCCGGACCGGTTGTTCAGGCCGGGGTCCGGAGAGGAGGTCTGATAGTCCCAGAGGCCCGGGCGGTTCGGCATGAAGCCGATCTTCCAGAGGTTACTGCCGGCAAAATACCCGGGCAGTTTGAGGGTGACGCCGCTCTCCCGATGTTTAAAGACCGCGGAAAATTCCAGTTCAAAGGGATTGCCGGAATAGCTGAAACTGGAAAAGGGCAGGGCGATCCGCCGCCATTTGCCCACTTCCGGCGGAGATCCCGAGGCCTCCGCGGGGAAACAGGACAGCCATCCGGCTAAAATCAAACTCAAAAGGGCAGGGAGCCAACCGATATGACTTTTTTCGAAAAATCCCATAAGGTCACCTTTTTTAATTTTATTCAGCGCCATTCTATGATATGAAAAAAATAGGATTGGATATTGAGCAGGGTACGCCATTCCGGCCAGGAATTCAATTTCATTGTTTCCTCCTTTTTTTGAGGGCCGGTCGGAAAACCATTCAAGGTGGAACGCTAAAGCGAATAGAAGGGAAAAAGATCATGCTGGATTCAAAAAAACGGATGTCTCAATCGTATTCCGATTTAAAATCGGCCCTGGAAAAGGGGAGGGGGGATCCCCAAACGATCTTTCAAGACTTTGAAAAAGCCAGCCGGGATTTCCTCGGGGAAACCGGCAAAGTACCCCGGGAAGTGGGCGACAATTTCCTGAAGCAGGTGGCCCGGGTGGGGGCGAAAATCAAGGCCGGGGACCTCGCCGGGGCCCTGGAAGAATACGGGGGCTTGAAGGATAGGAAAAAATCCTGTCATAATGAATATAAAGACTAAAGGAATAAAAAGCTTTTTCTTGCCTGTAGATAGGCCATTTTTTCTTGAGATCTCAATTTTCGTTTTTTGTCCCCAAAAGACCTTCTGTATTATTACGTCCCCCCCAAAAAAAGCAAATTCAGAGCAAACAAAGGTATCTGTAGATAACATTATGCTTCCGTCAGGATCTTTCAGATAAAGGGGCATTTTCTTTTTTATCGAGGAGCTTGATCCGACCGACACGGACCCCGTTATCATAGAGGTAAAGATCCTGCGGAAGAATCGTTCCACCTTGCCCCGGGAGGGACGGTCGTAGGGTTTGGAGTGGATCAGGGAGATGCCGGTCAGGGCGCTGATGGTCTCGGAGGCGCTGAAAGCC
>Ga0315290_10003408_pt1 | contig 11354 bp, 10 predicted proteins | sample YL17G12_0_MG_FD_203627 | JGI IMG/M metagenome (GOLD analysis project Ga0315290, IMG submission 203627) | Sediment microbial communities from Yellowstone Lake, YNP, Wyoming, USA - YL17G12_0 | ecosystem: Environmental > Aquatic > Freshwater > Lake > Sediment | place: USA: Wyoming | collected...
AGACGCTTGGCTGGCAGACCCCGGCCGAACGCTTTGCACAAACCGTTGCGTCGATCGGTTGAAACCGCCGGACGGCGCGCGCGAGCCCCCATGGATGGGTTCACGGCGTGTCCCCTTGAAACGGCAAAGGGACTGCTGACACCGCAGAACAAATGCGCGGACTACCCGCGCACCATCCGGTTGTCGACGAGCTGCGCGACCACGCCGGGATCCGCCAGCGTCGAAATGTCGCCGAGCGCCTCGTGCTCGTTGGCCGCGATCTTGCGCAGGATGCGGCGCATGATCTTGCCCGAGCGCGTCTTCGGCAGCCCCGGCGCCCACTGGATGTAGTCGGGCGTCGCGATCGGGCCGATCTCCCGCCGCACCCACTCGCGCAGTTCCTTGCGTAATTCTTCCGTGGGCTCGGCGTCGTGCACGAGCGTGACGTAGGCGTAGATGCCCTGCCCCTTGATGTCGTGCGGGCAACCGACGACGGCCGCTTCCGCGACCTTGGCATGCGCCACCAGCGCGCTCTCGATCTCGGCAGTACCGAGACGGTGACCCGCGACGTTCAGTACGTCGTCGACGCGACCGGTGATCCAGTAGTAGCCGTCGGCATCGCGCTTCGCACCGTCGCCGGTGAAATAGCGGCCGGGGAACGTGCGGAAATACGTGTCGATGAAGCGCTGGTGATCGCCGAAGACCGTGCGCATCTGGCCCGGCCAGCTGTCGTTCAACACGAGGTTGCCTTCGCCGGCACCCGCGATGGGCTGGCCGTCGTTGTCGACCAGCCCCGGCTTCACGCCAAAGAACGGCTTGGTCGCCGAGCCCGGCTTCTGGTCGATCGCGCCCGGCAGCGGGCTGATCAGGATGCCGCCGGTTTCCGTCTGCCACCACGTGTCGACGATCGGGCAGCGACCGTCGCCGACCACGCGGTGATACCACTCCCAGGCTTCCGGGTTGATCGGCTCGCCGACGGTCCCGAGCAGGCGCAACGTGGAGCGCGCATGCTTTTTCACCGGCGCGTCGCCTTCGCGCATCAATGCGCGCAGCGCGGTGGGCGCGGTGTAGAAGATCGTGACCTTGTGCTTGTCGCAGACCTGCCAGAAACGATCCGGACCCGGATGACTCGGCACGCCCTCGAAAATCAATGACGTTGCGCCGTTGGCGAGCGGCCCGTACACGACGTAACTGTGGCCCGTGACCCAGCCGACGTCGGCTGTGCACCAGTACACGTCGTCCTCGCGCAGGTCGAAGACGGCTTCGTGCGTGAGCGCCGCGTAGACGAGGTAGCCCCCGCTCGTGTGCAGCACACCCTTTGGCTTGCCGGTCGAGCCGGAGGTGTAGAGGATGAACAACGGGTCCTCTGCGTCCACCGCCACGGGCTCGCATTCGTCCGCCTGCGCGTCGACGACTTCGTCGTACCAGCGGTCGCGGTGGTACATCGCGACCGCCGAACCGGTACGCCTGACGACCAGCACGTGCTTGACCGTCTCGGTGCCGGGCGCCGACAGCGCCTGGTCGACGTTGGCCTTGAGCGGCACCTTCTTGCCGCCGCGGACGCCTTCGTCCGCCGTGATCACGACGGTCGAAGCGCAGTCCGCAATGCGGCCCGCGAGCGAATCGGGCGAGAAGCCGCCGAAGACCACCGAATGAATCGCGCCGACGCGGGCACACGCGAGCATCGCAACGGCGGCTTCGGGAATCATCGGCAGGTAGATCGTGACGCGGTCGCCCTTCTGCACGCCGAGGCTCTTCAGCGCGTTGGCAAGCTTGCAGACGCGGTGATAGAGCTCGCGGTAGGTGACGTGCTGCGACACCTCGGGATCGTCGCCTTCGTAGATGAAGGCCGTCTTGTCGCCGCGCGTCGCGAGATGGCGGTCGAGGCAGTTGTACGAGACGTTGAGCTTGCCGTCGTAGTACCAGCGGACGTGGAAGTCCTTGGCGTCGAAGCTGACGTCCTTCACCTTGGTGTACGGCTGCACCCAGTCGATGCGCTGGCCCATGCGGCCCCAGAAACCCTCCGGATCGCGGATCGATTCGGCATAGGCCTGCTCGTAATCGTCCTTGCGGTAGCGGGCGCTCGCCGCGAAGCTCGCCGGCACTTCATACAGTTGCTTGTGCATCGTCAGACTCCCCCGCGCCCGGACCGTTGCCGGGACGCGTTCAACGTCATTCGAGCGCGGCCCGCACGCGTGCGGCATGCTCCGCGAGTGTCTTGTGATCCGCCATCTCGCGGGCGTGGAAGCGCAGGTCGAGCCCTGCGTGGCGCGGCAGGACATGGAAATGAATGTGGAACACCGACTGCCCGGCCGGGCTGCCGTTGAGCTGCGCGACCAGGATGCCGGGCGCCGCAAAAGCCTTCTTGACGGCTTTGGCGACGCGCTGGGTCGTCAGGATCGTCGCGGCGAGCGCCTCCGGCGGCACGTCGAGGATGTTCTCGGCCGGAGCCTTCGGAATGACGAGCGTGTGTCCGTCTGCCTGCGGCATTACGTCCATGAACGCGAGCGTGTGCTCGTCCTCATAGACCTTATGCGACGGAATCTCGCCGCGCAGGATGCGCGCGAAGATGTTGCTGGTGTCGTAAGCCATGTCGGTGGAACCCCGCTCCCCGGTCTGCCCTGGGTCGAGTATAGCGGCGGTCCCGCGACACCCCGACCGCCATCCGACCCAAGGCTGGGACCGGTCGTTTACTGCCCGAAAACCCACTGCACGAGCGCCGTCTGGATCGCCTCGCCGGGACCCTGCGCTGCCGTGGGGTGATTGAGGATGACGACGGTGACGAAGGTCCGTCCGCTCGCCGCATTGACGAAACCGGCGAGCGCCGTGACGTCCTCGAGCGACCCGGTCTTCATGCGTAACCGGCCCTGCATTTCAGGCGCGTTGAACCGGCGCTTGAGGGTGCCGTCGGTGGCCGACAGCGGCAGCGACGCGGCGAACTCGGGCATGTACTGGCTGCGGTGGGCGGCCAGCAGCACCTCGGCCATCGTCGCGACGCTGATGCGTTCGTTGCGGGAGAGTCCCGACCCGTTCTCGAGCACGAGTTCCGGCGCGGCGATGCCGTGCTGCGCCAGGAATGCCATGACGGCTTCACGACCGGAGGTGGTCGTGGCTGGACGGCCGGGGTAACGCTCTGCGCCCATCGTCAGGAACAGCGCGCGCGCCATGGAGTTGCTCGAGTACTTGTTGACGAGCCGGATCACCTCGGCGAGCGTCAGCGATTCGTGCGAATAGAGCAGCTTCGCATCGGCCGGAAGCGTGCCGAGGCGCATGCCGCCGCCAAGCGTCCCGCCCGACTGTTGCCAGAACGTGCGGAACAGCCCGTACGCGTAGTCGGGCGCCTTCATGACGGCACGCGGTACCGAGAACTGACCACACCCCGCCGCGTACCTGCCCGCCAGCTCGATGCGGTTGCCGGTCGCGCCTTCGGGCATTGCGACCACGATGCCACCGGCGCCACGCTTGCACGCACCGGGATCGAGGCGGACGTTGTTGTCGATCGCGAGATTCGCGGGCCAGGGGTTCGCGCTGACTCGCACGGAACCGGTGGCTGCATCCGGTACCGCGTTGATGGTGACCGTCTGGAAGTTCACCAGCAATGCGTCGGGAAGCACGTTGTACGAGCGGTAAGGACGGTTGTCGAAGGCGCCACGATCGTCGCCCTGGGACGCGAAGAAGGTGTTGTCGATGATGACGTCGCCCGCGATGCGGGCGACGCCGGCCTGGCGCAGGCCACTCACGAACGCCCACCAGCGCTCCTGGGTCATGAACGGATCGCCGCCACCCACGAGCACGAGGTTGCCGTCGAGCACCTGGTCGCGGATCGGGCCGGTGGCGTACGCGCGAGTCCGCCACGTGTAGGCGGGTCCGAGGGATTCGAGCGCCGCGTACGTCGTGACGACCTTCATCGTCGACGCCGGGTTGCGCGGCACGGTGGAGTTGTAACTGATCAGGGGCTCTTCGCGGCCGACCTCGCGCACGAACACGCTGAGACTGGTGCCCGGCACCTTCTGCCGCTTCATGGCCAGTTCGACTTCCGGCGGCAGGTAGTCTCGGTCGCGCGCACCTGCGATGCCGGGCGCGTTGAGCCACGCGGCGGCGAGCAGCAAGGGCAGCAGCAGGCGGGGCAGGTTGGGGTGCATCGAGCTCGATTTCGTGGGACCACGAATCATAAGCGATGCGGTGGCGGCGCGCGGCGGCACTGACGCATACTCGTCGTCCATCGGCAGCAGGAACAGCATGCGCAAGATCTGGAATACGGTGTTGAAGGGGATCGTGGCGATCCTGCCGCTCGGGCTCACCGTCTACGTCGTGTACTGGATCGCGGTCACGGCCGAGCGACTGTTCTCGCCGGTCATCAAGCTGCTGGTGCCCGCACACTACTACTGGCCGGGCCTCGGGCTGCTGATCGGACTGGTCGTGCTGTACTTCGTCGGCCTCGCGGTCAACGCCTACTTCGTCAACAGCGCGTTGCGGCTGTCGGACGAGTTCTTCGCGCGCATCCCGGTGGTCAAGACCATCTACCTCGCGATCCGCGACTTCACGCGCTTCTTCCCGTCTTCGGGCCAGAGCCACGACCTGCGTCGCGTCGTACTGGTGCAGTTCGGCCCGGGCAAGGTGATCGGCTTCGTCACGGCGGAATCGGACGAGATGCTGCGGCGTTCGACGCCCGCGGGCGACGACATGGTCGCCGTGTACCTGCCGATGAGCTACATGGTCGGTGGCTACACGATCTTCGTGCCGCGGGACATGGTCGAGACCACGGCGCTGTCGGTCGAGGAAGGCATGCGCATCGCGCTGATGGGCGGCGTGCGCAGCAGTGCGACGGCAGAATTGCCGGAAGCCTCCACCGGGAGCCGTTGAGGTGCAGGCTGTGGTCATCCCCGTCACGCCGTTTGCCCAGAACTGCTCGCTGGTCTGGTGCCCGCGCACGCTGGAAGGCGCGGTGATCGACCCGGGCGGTGATCTCGAGAAGGTGCTCGCCGAAGCCAGGAAGCACGGCGTGAAACTCACGAAGATCCTGCTGACTCACGCCCACATCGACCATGCCGGCGGCACGGCAAAGCTCGCGCGCGACCTGAACCTGCCGATCATCGGCCCTCATCCGGGCGATCAGTTCTGGATCGACGGTATCGCCGAGCAGGGCCGCATGTTCGGCTTCGGGCAGTGCGAAAGCTTCGTGCCCGATCAATGGCTCGATCAGGGCGACAAGGTGCGGGTCGGCGACGTCGAATTCGACGTGCAGCATTGCCCGGGTCACACGCCGGGCCACGTGACGTTCCACTGCGCCACCGACAAGATCGCCTTCGTCGGTGACGTGCTGTTCGCGGGCTCGATCGGCCGCACCGACTTCCCGGGCGGCGATTACGCCACGTTGATCCGCTCGATTCGTGAACGGCTATTTGCGCTCGGCGACGACGTACGCTTCGTGCCCGGGCACGGACCCATGTCGACGTTCGGCGACGAACGGCGGACGAACCCGTTCGTGAGCGATGCGGCCATGGCCGGCCGGCGCGCCTGAGCCACGGCCCGTTCAGTCAGCTGGTCTTGTCGGTCTTGCGGCGTCCACGGCCTATCTCGACGCGCTGGTCGACCTCAATCCAACCGTCAATGGCTACGCCCATGTCGCGCGCGCGCCGGGGTCCCGCGCGGCGATCATCGTGGTGCTGGTAGTGGCACGTGCAGCTTTCGCACGTACAGTTCTTGAGCGGCAACGGCGGCGCCTCGCGCGAAAGGAAGCGCTGGCCCTGCAGCGCCCGCGCCTCGTGACAGCAAAGACGGCCGGGCTGGATGCTCACGGCATGAAACGTTTGCGTGATCTTCTTTGCCACGGGCTTGGACGACTTGTCGGCGGCGACCGGCTCGTCACGCGCAAACATGCCCTTGGCACGATCAAAAAGAGAGGTGGTCACGACGTTCCTTGCAGACTGGTAGGAACACTAGCCACGCCGACCATTGGTCCGCCGTGACCCAGATCGCAGAATCGCACTTGCCCGCCCCGGTACGGAAGCCGACACTTTCGGCCTGACCGGACGAGACCCCTGCATGCCCCCGACCCTGGAAACCCGCCGCCCGCGCGTGCCGCAGCTCGCGGAACTGCCGTTCCACTCAATATACCGACACGGCTTCGTCCGGGTGGCGGTGGCCACCCCGGGCGTAGAAGTGGCTTCGCCGGCCGCGAACGTCGTCGAAATTGTGAGAATTGCACGCGAAGCAGCGTCAAGCCAGGCGATCCTGGTGGTATTTCCAGAGCTGGGGCTCTCCGCATACTCGAACGAGGACCTGTTCCAACAGGACGCCCTCCTCGACGGCTCGGTGCAGGCCCTGGCCACCCTCGTCGAGGCCAGCAAGGACATCGCCATCACCCTCGCGGTGGGCATTCCCCTGCGTGTGGACGACCGCCTGTTCAACTGCGCCGTGGTCCTGCGTCGCGGGCAACTGTTGGGCGCCGTACCCAAGAGTTACCTGCCGAACTACCGCGAGTTCTACGAGAAGCGGCAGTTCGCGCCGGCGGCGCAGGCCCTCTCCACCTCCATCCGGCTGCTCGGGCAGACCGTGCCCTTCGGCACCCGGCTCCTGTTCGAGGCGAAAAACGTGCCCGGCTTCGTGCTGGGCCTCGAAGTCTGCGAGGACGTCTGGGCCCCATTGCCGCCAAGCACCTACGCCGCGTTGGCAGGGGCGACCGTGATCGCCAACCTGTCCGCGAGCGACGTCACCGTGGGCAAGGCCGATTACCGCCGCCTGCTCTGCGCATCGCAGTCGGCAAAGTGCGTCGCGGGCTATCTCTACTCGGCCGCGGGTCCCGGCGAATCGACGACTGACCTGGCCTGGGACGGCCACGCGCTCATTTACGAAAACGGCGCGCGGCTGGCCGAGTCGATCCGCTTTCCGTTGCAGGGCGGCTTCATCACAGCGGACCTCGACCTGGACCACCTGCGCCAGGAGCGCATGCGGTGGACAACTTTCGGCGACTGCGTGCAGGCGCATCGCGCGCAACTCGAGGGCTATCAGCGCATCGAGATCGAACTCGACGTGCCGGCAGACCACGTGCGTCTCGATCGCCGCATCGAGCGCTTTCCGTATGTGCCGTCCGACCCGGCGCGCCGCGACGAGCGCTGTGCCGAGGTCTACGACATCCAGGTCGAAGGGCTGCGCAAGCGGCTCGCTGCCACGGGATTGAAGCGCGTCGTCATCGGCATCTCGGGCGGACTCGATTCGACGCAGACCGCGCTGGTCGCCGTGCGTGCCTTCGATCGGCTCGGCCTGCCGCGTACCAACATTCTCGGCTACACGCTGCCTGGCTTCGGCACCAGCCGCCAGACGTTCGAAAATGCACACGCGCTGATGCAGGCACTCGGCATCACGGCAGGCGAGATCGACATCCGCCCCTCCGCCGAACTGATGTTGCAGCACATCGGTCATCCGGCCGCGCAGGGCGAACCCCTGCACGACATCACCTACGAAAACGTGCAGGCGGGCGAACGCACCTCGCACCTGTTCCGGCTCGCCAATCGGCACCACGCGCTCGTGCTGGGCACGGGGGACCTGTCGGAGCTGGCGCTCGGCTTCACCACCTACGGCGTGGGCGACCACATGTCGCACTACAACGTGAATGCGTCGGTACCGAAGACGCTGATCCGGCACCTGATTCGCTGGCTGGTCGGCGCGCGGCAGTTCGATGCCGCGACGATCGCCGTACTGACACGCATCGTCGAGACGCCGATCTCACCGGAGCTGGTGCCGGGCGCGGGCGACAAGCCGGAGCAATCGTCGGAGGCCGTCGTCGGGCCGTACGAACTGCAGGATTTCCACCTCTACTACATCAGCCGCTTCGGCTACCGGCCGAGCAAGGTCGCGTACCTCGCGCATTGCGCATGGGGCGATGCCGGCACCGGCGCGTGGCCGGACACGGTGCCGCTCGACGCGCGGCGTTCGTACGATCTCGCCGTGATCGCCGAGTGGCTCGAGGTGTTCCTCAAACGATTCTTCCAGGGCAGTCAGTTCAAGCGCTCGGCCATGCCGAACGGCCCGAAGGTGGGCTCGGGCGGGTCGCTCTCCCCACGCGGCGACTGGCGCGCTCCCAGCGATTCGCCCGCGACGGTGTGGCTCGATGAATTGCACGCGAACGTGCCAGCCTCGTTGCGGGCGAAGTCGCGTGGATCACGACGGCGATAGGCATCACCCGGTGCGCGAACGCACTTGTACAGCAGCGTTGTAGGAATTGCCCCGGACGGGATGCGTATTCGTACGATTGGCGACGAGTGGACCGCAGCGGGATAGTCACCCACGATGCGCGCTCCGCGCAGGGGGCTGGAATGCTTGCTCCGGGCAAAGAATCAGGCGGCGTGCGGCCCTCGTCCGCGGCGGGCCTCTATTACCCCAAGGATGCCGACGGCCTCCGTTGCGCCCTGCTGACGCTGCTCGGCAGCGGCGGCAAGACTGCCGCTCGTCTGCCGAAAGCGCTCATCGTGCCGCACGCGGGTTATGCGTATTCCGGTGCAGTCGCAGCCTCGGCGTTCCGGACACTCGAGAGCGTGGCAGCTGCCTCGATCCGCCACGTGGTGCTGCTGGGCCCGAGCCATCGGGTCAAGATGCGGGGCCTCGCCATGCCCTCGTGCGACTACTTCTCGACCCCGTTCGGCCAGGTGCGAGTCAACGATGAGGGCCGCCGGCACCTGCGAGAGCTCGGGCTCGCAGGCACGACGGACGCGCCGCACGCGCTCGAGCATTCGCTCGAAGTGCAGGTGCCCTTCCTGCAGACCGTGCTCACCGACTTCGACCTGTTGCCGATCGCAGTGGGGCTCGCCCCGCCCGAGCAGGTGGGACGCGCGCTCGAAGCGGTCTGGGGCGGCCCGGAGACGCTGATCGTGGTCAGTTCGGACCTGAGCCACCATCACACCCACGTCGAGGCACAGGCGCTCGACCAGCAGACAGCACAGTGCATCGTCGAACGCCGCAGCGACCTGGCGGAATCGCAGGCCTGCGGGGCCGACAGCATCAACGGACTGATGGAAGTCGCGCGGCATCGCGACCTCGAGGTGCGCCTGCTGGACCGCCGGACCTCCGGCGACACTGCCGGGGACAGCCAGCGCGTCGTGGGTTACGGCAGTTTCGCGCTCTACGCCCGCGACTGAAGCCGAATCCACGCCACGGCGCCCGTCGAACCGGCCTGCATGAACGGCCGAACCGCGCTCAAGCTGCTTTTCTCCATGATCCTCGTGGTCATGCTCATCGTCACGGTGCAGGCGAGCCTGCAGCAATCGGTCTGGGACTGGGGCGGGCTCGTCAATGAGCCCGATCGCTGGTGGACCCTCGCGACGCTCGCCGATGCCTACTGCGGATTCCTCACGTTCTATGCCTGGGTGTTCTACAAGGAGCGCGCCTGGCCGCCCCGTGTGGGCTGGTTCCTCGCCATCATGCTTTTTGGCAACATTGCGATGGCCAGCTACGTCCTGCTGAACCTGTATCGGCTGCGGCCTGGACAACCGCTCGAGCAGTTGCTGCTGCGCACCCCCGCCCCTGCCAGTTGAGACAACCCATGCCTTCGCTGTCGCTGCGCCTGCTCGAGCGGGACCTGTTGCCCGATGCCGCAATCCGCTTCGGCATTCGCCGGCTGCTGGCCGAGCGGCTGCGTGACGAGCGCAAGAGCAACGTCGAGGCGCAGCAAGCCAACCTGATGCGACTGGTCGAACGGTTGCGCGCGAGCCCCGTTGCGATCGCGACGCGCGAGGCCAACGAGCAGCACTACGAAGTGCCGACCGCGTTCTTCGAGCAGGTGCTCGGTCGGCACCTCAAGTACTCGTCGTGCTATTACCGCGACGGCGTTACGAGCCTCGACGACGCCGAGGCCGCGATGCTTGGTCTCACCTGTGAGCGCGCCCGACTGCGCGATGGCGAAGACATCCTCGAACTCGGTTGCGGCTGGGGTTCGCTCACGTTATGGATGGCGGCGCGCTTTCCCACGGCGCGCATCACTGCCGTTTCGAATTCGCGCACGCAAAAGGAATTCATCGACGCGCGCGCCGCGGAGCGCGGGCTGCGCAATGTCGAAGTGATCACCTGCGACGCCAACGTGCTCGAATTTCCGGCCGAGCGACGCTTCGACCGCGTGGTCTCGGTCGAGATGTTCGAGCACATGCGCAATTACGAGACACTGCTGCACCGCGTCGCGGGCTGGATGCGGCCGGAGGCGACACTGTTCGTGCACATCTTCACGCACCAGGAGTTCGCCTACCCGTTCGAGGTCACGGGCTCCGGGGACGGGCCCGGTGACTGGATGTCGAAGTACTTTTTCACCGGCGGCATCATGCCGAGCGACGACCTGCTGCTGTACTTCCAGTCCGACCTGCAACTGCGCGAGCACTGGCACGTTCCCGGCGTGCACTACCAGAAGACCGCCGAGGCGTGGCTGACCAACATGGACCGGGCCCGCGCCTCGATCCTGCCGCTGTTCGAGTCAACCTACGGCAAGGCCGACGCCGGCAAGTGGTGGGTGTACTGGCGCGTCTTCTTCATGTCGTGCGCCGAGCTGTGGGGCTATCGCAGGGGCGCAGAATGGATCGTCTCGCATTACCTGTTCCAGCGTCGCTGACCGATTGAAGCCGCGCCGCGCGCGTGTCAGTCTGGCACGGTGAGTGACCATCTCCACACCGTGGTGTCCGGATCCAGCGCGCAGCGCCAATGGCTCGTCGCGGCCGCGTGGGCCGGGCTCGCCGTGGCAGGCACAGCGTTCGCACAGTCCGTCACCCTTGCGCCTGAGGACCCGGTTGCGATGCCTCCGGGCAATGCCGCAGGTAACCCGGCGACCGCCAGCGCGACCGACGCCTACACGAGCTTCCGCACCGAGTTCGACGCCGGACGGTACGCGGAAGCCGTGCCGCATGCCGAGCGCGTGCTCGAACTCGCAGCGGCGCAGGCCACCACGCCAACGGCCGAAGAGGTGCAGGTTGCGCTGATGAATCTCGGCATGGTCCAGAACCTGTCCGACGACTACGTCGGTGCCGAGTCCACGTACCTGCGCGCGATCAAGCTCGTCGAGAGTTCGGGCCGTCCCCTGCACGACCGGCTCGCGCGAGCCTATGCCGGCCTCGCTTCGGCCTATCACGACGGCAATCGGCACGACCTCGCGGTCCAGAGCTTCGACCAGGCGATCGCCCTCAAGCGCCGGCATGAAGGGCTGCTCACGGCACAACAAGTGCCGCTGGTCGAGAAGTACATCGATTCCCTGACCGAGCTCGGTCGGTACCCAGAGGCCCTGAAGGCGCAGAAATACCTGCTGCGGATCGCGACGCGCCAGTATGGCGCGACCAGCCCGCAGCTCGCCCCGACCCTGGAAGAGATCGGGCGCTGGTACACGAGCATCGGAGCTTACGACC
>Ga0315290_10003412_pt1 | contig 11352 bp, 14 predicted proteins | sample YL17G12_0_MG_FD_203627 | JGI IMG/M metagenome (GOLD analysis project Ga0315290, IMG submission 203627) | Sediment microbial communities from Yellowstone Lake, YNP, Wyoming, USA - YL17G12_0 | ecosystem: Environmental > Aquatic > Freshwater > Lake > Sediment | place: USA: Wyoming | collected...
GGCGAATTGCGGCGCCACTCGTCGTTGCCGGCTCCTTGTGTGGCACGCCACACGGCGTCGCCGACGCCTAGATTGGCGCCGCAATTCGCCCCGGCGCGGGCCCGACCCAAAGCCCGACAGGCTCCTAGCGTTAGGATGAACCATGCGCATCGAATCCGTCACGCCTTTCATCCTGCACGTGCCTGTCACCGGCGCGACGATCGCCGACAGCACCCACACCGTGTCGCACTGGGGAGTGGTTGGGGCGCGGGTCGATGTCGAAGGTGGTTTGAGCGGCTATGGTTACACCGGCACGCATGCGCACCTGGCGAGCGACCAGCTGATCGCGCGCTGCATCGCGACCTGCATGGCGCCGCTCCTGATCGGCGAAGATGCGCGCGACATCGCGGCCCTGTGGCCGCGCATCGCGCGCCACCCTGCCCTGCAATGGGTCGGGCGCGCCGGCCTGACGACGCTGGCGCATGCGGCGATCGACGTCGCGCTGTGGGACCTGTCGGCGAAGGCGGCGCAGCAACCGCTGTGGAAGTTGCTCGGCGGGCAGATGCGCGAACGGGTTCGCGCCTACAACACCGACATCGGCTGGCTCAGCCTGAGCGACGAGGCCCTGCTTCGCGGCGCGGCCGGCGCCGTGGACCAGGGTTTCACCGGCATCAAGATCAAGGTCGGCTCGAGCCTCGAGCGCGACCTGAAACGCCTGAACGCAGTGCGCAAGGCAATCGGCGGCGAGGTGACGCTGGCCGTCGACGGCAACGGCAAGTGGGATCTGCCGACCTGCAAACGCTTCTGCCACGCCGCGCGAGACCTGGATCTGTACTGGTTCGAGGAACCCCTTTGGTACGACGACGTGAAGGGCCACGCCCAACTTGCGCGCGCCACGAGCATCCCGATCGCATTGGGCGAACAGCTCTACACCACGGACGCGTTTGCCGAATTCTTTGCGCAGCACGCGGTGCACTGGGTTCAACCCGACGTCACGCGCATGGCCGGCATCACCGAGGTGTTGCGCGTGTGTGAAATGGCCCATGCCTTGCACCTGCCCGTGGCGCCGCACGCCGGCGACATGAGCCAGGTGCACGTGCAGCTGGCGTACTCGCAAGCGGCGATCGCGGTGCTCGAATACATCCCGTGGATCAAGGACTGCTTCATCGAACCTGCGGACGTGGTGGACGGCTGGTTCAAGCTGCCGCAACAGCCCGGTGCCGGGACCACACCGACCCCGGCGGCGCTGCGCCAGTTCGGCAAGGCGATCGGGTAGTACTGCGCCTTGCAGCACGCGGCTGTCATTGCCGAGACCCAAGCCTGGGTGAAACGCGTCGTGGTCGGCTTGAATCTGTGCCCCTTTGCAAAGGCGGTGCTGGCACGCGGGCAGATCCGCTACGCCGTGAGTGACGCAACCGAGCCGACCTCCTTGCTGGTGGCGCTGCTCGAAGAACTCGAACGGCTGGCGCGATGCGACCCGGCGCTGACCGACACGACGTTGCTGATTCACCCCTACGTGCTGGCTGACTTCGACACCTACAACCAGTTTCTCGACGCTGCCGAGGCCCTGTTGGCGGACGCCGGCTACGAAGGGGTTTTTCAGCTGGCGAGTTTTCACCCCGACTACCGCTTCGCCGGCACCGCAGCCGACGCCGTGGAGAACGCAACCAACCGTTCGCCCTTCCCGATGCTGCACTTGCTTCGCGAAGCGAGCGTGGAGCGGGCGGTCAGCGCGTTTCCCGACGCCGCAGAGATCTTCGAGGCGAACCTGTGCACGCTGCGTGCGTTGGGCAAGGACGCCCTGGCAGCGTTGATGGCACAGTGCCACGCCGATGCGCAGCGCGGCGCCGCCGGTGAGGCTTCGAACGCGGCGTAGCATGGTGCCTGACCCAGCCTGCCGAGACGACATCCATGCTGCAATTTGACGACGTACGCTCCGCCGCGGCGCGCTTGAAAGGCGTGGCGCACCGCACCCCGGTGCTGCGCTCGTCCACACTCGACGCCATGCTCGACGCGCAGGTGTTCATGAAGGCCGAGAACCTGCAACGCATGGGTGCGTTCAAGTTTCGCGGCGGCTTCAATGCCGTGAATCTGCTGTCGGACACGCAGCGCGCGCGCGGCGTCGTCGCGTTCTCCTCGGGCAACCATGCGCAGGCGGTGGCGCTGGCGGCGCGCCTGCACGACTGCAAGGCAACCATCGTCATGCCGCACGACGCGCCGCTGAGCAAGGTGGCGGCTACGCGCGGTTACGGCGCCGAAGTGATCCTGTATGACCGCTACCGTGAAGACCGGGCGCTGATCGCGCAGCGCATCGTGCAAGAGCGCGGCGCCGAATTGATTCCGCCGTTCGACCACTTGCCGGTGATGGCGGGCCAGGGGACGACGGCGCTGGAGCTGATCGAAGACTGCGGCACGCTCGACGCGCTGATCGTCTGCGCCGGCGGCGGCGGCTTGCTTTCGGGCTGCGCCGTGGCCGCGAAGCACATGTTGCCCGAGATTGCGGTTTACGGCGCCGAACCCGAGCGCGGCAACGACATGCAGCAGTCGCTGCGCAGCGGGCGCATCGTCAGCATCGAGGTGCCGCGCACGATTTGCGACGGGCAGCAGACGCAGGCGGTGGGGCGCCTTCCGTTCGAGGTGATCCAGGCCCTGGTGCGCGACATCCTGACGGTTCCCGACCCGGTGGTGGTGGCGGCGATGCGCTTCGGATTCGAGCGCATGAAGGTGGTGCTCGAGCCCTCGGGCGCGTGTGCGCTCGCGGCGCTGATGCACGAACCCGGGCGCTTTCGCGGCCAGCGCGTCGGTGTCACCTTGTCGGGGGGAAACATCGACGCGGCGCGCTTCAACGCGCTGCTGAGTGGCGCCGAGGCGGTCGACTAGGGCTTTGGTGCAGGCAGCATCGATACGGCATTGCATGAGGACACGATGAAGCAGTCTCGCATCTGGGCCGTTTCGCTGGTCTTGCTGGCTGTGCTGCTCTTGGGCTTGTATTGGTGGCAGCTCGAGTCACGCACAGGGCCGCCGAACAAGGCGCCGGCGGTCACCGCGGCACCGCTCGCCGTTGCATCGGCACCGGGCGCTGCAACTTCGGCTCCAGCCCCGATCGAGATTGCCGCACCGGCCTCGCCGGCACCCGTTGCGGAGCCGCCGGGCACACTCGCCGAATCGCTGACGCAAACCTTTGGCCGCAAGGCAGTCCTGCAATGGTTTCATGTCGATGCGTTCGCGCACCGCGTCGTCGTCACGGTCGACAACCTGGCCCGCCCACATGCCCCTTCCAGGTTCTGGCCGGTGCAGCCGACCCCGGGACGCTTCTTGACCCAGCCGGCGGGCAGTGCGAACCTGATCGCCGCCGCCAACGCCAAGCGCTATTCACCCTTCGTTGACTGGGTCGAAACGCTCGACATGAGACAAGTGGCGGCCCTGTACCGGCGCCTGCAGCCGCAGTTCCAGCGTGCCTATGAAGATCTGGGGTATCCGGGTCGCTCGTTCGACGGCAGGCTCATGGCTGTCATCGACCACCTGCTCGAAACGGTGCCGCTTGCCGCGCCGATCGAGGTCAAGCTGGCGCATGTGAAGGGGCCGATCCAGCCGGTGCGGCCCTGGGTGATGGTGGAGTTCGCCGACGAAGAGGTTGAAGACCGATCCTCGGGTCAGAAGCTGATGCTTCGAATCGGCAAAGACAACGCGCGCCGCCTGAAGACCAAGCTCGCCGAGTTGCGGACCGCGCTCAAGCAGCCGCGCTGAGGCTCGGCTCGACGAGCGTGAGGTGCGGTTCAGCGGTGGCGCCAGCGGCGAGCGTGGCGCCGCCGCAGTCCTGAACCTGCTCCGCAACAGCGCGCGCCGTCAACGTCATCACGCACTCTTCGTCGACACGCGCGATCTCGCGCATCAAGACGCAGTCAACGCCGCGCAATACACCGCGCTCGCGCAACACAGTTTCGCGATACTCCTGGGCCGCGCGGTTGCGCATGAGCAGGAACGTCTTGTAGAGCCAGGGGTGCTGCTCGTCGAGCAAGCCGACATACAGGCCGACCCGGCCGTAGGCGAGTTCGACTGAGGTCAAACTGAAGGCTTTCATCGTCCCAAGCGCCACCATCCCGAGCCCGCCCACGACAATGGCCAGGCAAATCACTTCGAAGGCCGACAGCATGCCGCGCCCGGCAGCGCCGAGCGACGCCGCTTGCAGCGTCAGGCCCGCGAGGCCGGCGCCGAAGGTGGCCACACCGAGCGGCGTGGCAAAGCGCATCTTGTCGATTCGTCGGTAGCGCGGCGAGAGCGTGAACTCGGTGGCGAATGCAGCAAGTTCGGCGTCGGACAGTCCGGCGATCTGGCGCGCAGCGGCAAGTTCGGTGTGCTGCGTCAGGCGCTGACTCCAGAGCGCCATTTGCGCCTGAGTGTCGGGCTTGGTCGAGCTCGGCCGATAGCCTTCGCGGGAGCACTCGATTGCGCCATTGCTGGTCACGGAACCCTGCACGAGCCGTTCGAAGACTGAGGCTGCTGTCATGTTCGAGGTCTCTTTCTCGGGAGATCGGTGGCGATCCTGGAACGCACTGGCGGTTGCGAATGCGTTGCCCAAGCATCGCAGCGATGCAAGCGAGCGGCCAGACCCCGAAGCGGTGTCGGCCCGCAAATCAGTGGGGAAAAGGGCCTCGGCGTCGCGCCGATACAACTTGCGGTCGAGTCCTTTGCGAACATCGCGCCCGAAATCACGCGTCCGCTGAGCTGGATCGGCCGCCGCCGTGAATTTCTTCCGTGCTGTGTCGTTTCGACACCACGCTCGATTCACGCTGCGCGGAGTTCCCGATCGTCAACGCGCTACGGAGCGGAGCGCTCGGCCTCGGTGAGCGGGCTGCCTTTGTCGATCACGACACGCCATGTGCCAGGTGCCTCCTGCCGCCACACCGAGTTGAACCGCCCCACCGCCTTTCCTGCCGGGTTTCGCACCAGGCCGGACGAGTGCGCGAGGCTGCCGTCGTGCAGCACGTCGATGCGGTCCGGGGACCAGGAAAACGGCGCTTGCGCGGTGTCGAAGAATGCCTTCCAGCCTGCCGCGACAGCGGCCTTGCCTGTCAGTGGCGCCGCGCCGCCGTAGAAGATGGCGTGCTCCGACAACCAGGTGCAGAACGCCGCGTGGTCGCGATCGGCCATGCTTTGAGCGAAGGCGCGCTCCGCAGCATCGACCTGGAGCCGCAGCGCGCCGATGTCGGGCTCGGCACTCACGCGAGGCACCGCGGCAGCAACGAGCGCGGCGAACAGGCCGCCGAGAACGGAATATCGCATTCGAGCCTCCTGCGTTGCATGGCCGGGATTGAAACATGGCGCGTGGCGTCGCATCGATATGATGGCACCCCGCCAATCTTGCCGGAGTCTGTCGGTGAAATCACGTCTTCAGTTGATCGTGCTTCTTGTGGCTGCTGTCAGCGCCGCGATGACACCGACGCAGGCTCAGTCCGACGCCGCGGCGGACGCGGCGAAGGAGCCAGGCGCGGTGGTCACTCCAAGCGGCCTTGTCTACCGCTCTCTCAGAGAAGGTACTGGGGCCAGCCCGAGTGCCACCGACGTCGTCAAGGTTCACTACCGCGGCACGTTCCCCGACGGCAAGGAATTCGACAGTTCGCTGGCGCGGGGCAGTCCTGCCGAGTTTGCGTTGAACGGCGTCATCAAGTGCGAGGAGCCTGTCGGGCTTTGGGTCGGGCCCGCGCCGGGGCGAATTGCGGCGCCAATCTAGGCGTCGGCGACGCCGTGTGGCGTGCCACACAAGGAGCCGGCAACGACGAGTGGCGCCGCAATTCGCCCCGGCGCGGGCCCGACCCAAAGCCCGACAGGCTCCTAGACCGAAAGCGTGCAGCGCATGAAGATCGGTGGCAAGGCGAAGCTGACCTGCCCGGCTGCCATCGCGTATGGGCAACGCGGCGCGGGCGGCGGCCTGATTCCACCGAACGCGACGCTCAACTTCGAGGTTGAATTGCTCGGCATCACAGCCAAGTAAACGGCAGAATCAGCGCTCGCGGCGGACCAGGCCAGTTTCCTGGAGCCGACCGCGACAACATGTTGCGCCCCACTGGAGCGCATGTAACGAACGCAACAGCGCTGTGCGCGCATTGCGCGGGTGCCGAGTACGAATCGGCAGGCCGAGTGCTTTTGATTGCGCCACGGCTTGACCGCGAGGGCGAGTCACACATAGGCTGTGGTCCTTCACGTTTTGCATTGAGCGCCATGTTGGATTTCGATTTCGATTTCACTTCGCCCGCCTCATTGTTGGGCGGGTTCGTGTTCGTGCTGATGGTGGTGCTGTGGTTGCGCAGCCGCGGCAATGGCTCGGGCCGGTCCGCGAAACGTGCGGAGTTTCTCGACACCGTCGAGGCCTGGCCGCCGCAAGCGGTTCGCGTGATGACGACGGCGCAACGCAAGGCCTATGACTTTCTGCGCGAAGCGGCACCGCGCAGCCACGTGGTGCTGGCGCAGGTGCCACTGTCGAGCTTCATCAGCGTGCCCACCGAGCACCCGCACGGCCAATGGTTGAATCGGGCCGGCCGGATTTGTGTCGACCTGATGGTGTGCGATTCGAGTTCGCGCGTTGTTGCCGCGGTCAATGTGCGCGACACCAATGAATCCAAGCGCACGATCGGCCGCCACGAGCGCCTTACCAAAACCCTGGAGGCCGCTCGTATTTCCGTTCAGACCTGGCAAGACGGCGCGCTGCCGGGCGAGGATGACGTGCGCACATGGCTGCGGGCGACCCTGCCCGTCAATCCCGAAGCCGTTCCGAAATTCGACGATCGGCGCTTGTTGCCGCAGCCCGAGATCCAGGAACTGCGCGTCAGCGGCGGCCGTGGCCGAACGATATTGCGGTCGTTGCTGAAGCGCAACCCGAAGGTGGCGGCTCATTGAGCTTGATGCCGGGCGGCTGGCAATGTCCCCAGCGGCCGTCAATGTGGCGCCGCATGAGCGCCTGGCCGCGCCAGCGCGCTGGCAAGCACCTTGTCCACGCGTTTGCCATCCATGTCGATCACTTCGAAACGCCAACCCTCCCACTCCACCGATTCGGTGGTGCGCGGCAGGTGGCCCAACAGCAGCATGATCATTCCTGCCAGGGTGTTGTAGCGACCACGGTCTTCCTCGGGCAGTTCCTTCAGGGCCAGCCTGTCCTTCAACTCCGGCACCGGAATCAGGCCGTCGAACAACCAACTTCCGTCGGCGCGCTGCAGGCCCCAAGAGTCTTCGCTCGCCGGCGTCGTGAATTCACCGGTGATCGCTTCGAGCACGTCGCGCACCGTGATCATTCCCTGCACCTCGCCGTATTCGTCGACGACGAACACCAATTGCGCGCTGGAGGCGCGAAAGTTGTCGAGCAGTTCCATGCCGGAGAGCGTTTCCGGAACGAACACCGCCGCCTGCAGGCCGTCCATCAGCGCCAGCGGCAAGCCCTGCATCGAGCGCTGCAACAAGGTCTGCGCCGAAATCACGCCGAGCACGTCGTCCAATCCGCCGCGGCACACCGGGTAGCGCGAATGCTCTTCGTCGGCGATGGCGCGCAGCACATCTTCATGGCCGGCGTCGGCGTCAAGCCAGACGATTTCAGCGCGTGGAATCATCATCGAGCCGACCTGCCGATCGTCCAGTCGAAACACGTTGCGCACCATCTGGTGCTCATGCGCCTCGATCACGCCCGCGTCCAGCCCCTCGACCAGGCTGGCAGCAATCTCTTCTTCGGTGACGCTGCGGTCCGGCAGGTTGTGCATTCCCAGCAAGTGCAGCGAGGCCTCGGTGCAGACCGTCAACAGGCGCACGAACGGCCGTGCCGCGGTCGAAAGCCACTCCATCGGGCGCGCCACGAGCCGGGCCACCGTCTCGGGGTGGATCTGGCCGATGCGCTTGGGCACCAGTTCGCCGAAGATGATCGTCAGGAACGTGATCGCGACCACGATCATCGCCGTCGCGGCGATCTCGGCGCCGCGATCTTGCATGCCAAGAGTGACATTCAGCCAGCGCGCGAACTGCGCTGAAAACGCCGCTTCACCGACGATGCCGTTGAGAATGCCGATCGACGTGATGCCGATCTGCACCGTCGAAAGGTATTTCGTCGGGTTGTCGTGCAGGTTCATCGCCGCCTGCGCGCCGGCATCGTCGGCCTCCACCATCACTTGCAGCCTCGCCCTGCGGCTTGCCGTCAGCGCCATTTCCGACATCGCGAACACGGCGTTGAGAAGAATCAGGAAGATCAATAAGGCGACATCCATGCGTTTTGCGCCACAGGTGCGCGCTCCGACGGGAGATGCAGCGTAGCAGAATCGAGGCATGAACTATCTGGTGGGCGACGTGCAAGGATGTTGTGGCGCGCTGCGACGGCTGCTGGCACAGCTCGACTTTTCGGCGTCGCGCGATCGGCTCTATCTGCTGGGCGATCTGGTGAATCGAGGACCGCAGTCGCTGGCGACGCTGCAGTTGTTGCGCGGCTTCGGCGGCTCGGCGCTGTGCCTGCTCGGCAATCACGATCTGCACTTGCTGGCCGTGGCCTACGGCGGCCGCCGCCTGCACCGCAACGACACGTTCAACGATGTCTTGAACGCGCCGGATCGCGACGCCTGCATCGACTGGCTGCGCCAGCAGTGCCTGGCCGTGCATGAACAAGGCTGGTTGATGGTGCACGCCGGCGTTGTGCCGCAGTGGGACGTGGCGACCACCCTGGCACTCGCCGGTGAAGTGCAAGCCGTGCTGCGCAGCGCAGCGGCGGGCGAGTTCCTGCACACGATGTACGGCGACGAACCCAGCCGCTGGGAGGCGAATCTGCAGGGGCCTCGGCGCTTGCGCTGCATCATCAACGTGCTGACGCGGATCCGCTTTGTCGGCGCCGACGGCAGGCTCGACATGAAGACCAAGGAAGGCGCGCACGCCGCACCGGCGGGCATGGTGCCATGGTTCGACGCACCGGGGCGGCGCACGCTGGGCACGCCCATTGCCTTCGGCCACTGGTCGACGCTGGGCCTGCTGAATCGCCCCGACCTGCTCGGCCTGGACACCGGTTGCGTCTGGGGCGGCGCTCTCACTGCCGTGCGCATCGACGCCGGCCGGCGCGACATCACCCAGGTCAAGTGCGACACCGCGCAACGCCCCGGCCAGCCGGCCGAAGATCGTTGACGCTGCTTGTGATTGGGATTGCGATTGCGACTGCGATTGCTACCATGCCCGCTTCGACTCTGAACACGACACGAACCGATGACGACGCCAGCCATTGACTGCAGCGATGCCGAATGGGACGCACGAGTCCGTCTTGCCGCCTGCTATCGGATCTTTGCCCACCTCGGCTGGACCGAGATGATCTACAACCACATCACGCTGCGTCTGGGCGGCAGCGGGCAGCAGTTCCTGATCAACCCGTTCGGCCTGCACTACAGCGAAGTGAAGGCCTCGAACCTGGTGAAGATCGACCTCGAGGGCTGCAAGATCGGCGCCTCGCCATGGCCCGTGAATCCTGCCGGGTTTACGGTGCATGCCGCGATCCACGCCGGTGTGCCGCAAGCGCATTGCGTGATGCACACGCACACGACGGCGGGGATGGCGGTGGCCTGCTCGAAGACCGGGTTGTCGATGAGCAACTTCTACTCGGCGCAGCTGCACGACAAGGTGGCGTACCACGACTTCGAGGGCATCACGGTGCACGCCGAAGAAGGGCCGCGCCTGGTGCGCGACATCGGCGACAGACCGGCGCTGATCTTGCGCAACCACGGCCTGCTGACCTGGGGCTCGACCCTGGCGAAGGCTTTCGTGACCCTCTGGACGCTGAACCGCGCCTGCGAAATCCAGCTCGCGTCGCTGGCGATGGGTGGCGTGATCGACATTCCCGAAGCCGTGCAACGCCGTTGCACCGAAGACTCGTTCCAGTTCCGCGCCGATTTCGGCGCCGGGCAGGACGTGCTGGACGCGCTGACGCGGCTCATCGATCGCGCCGATGCGTCGTATCGCGAGTGATCGCTTAGACTGGGCGCGGTTGCACCGTTGGGCCGCGGGGCCGTTGGGCCGCTGGGCCAGTGCAGGCTTCAGCGCCACCGCGTGGCGCTGCGCCGGAACTCATATCGCAACGCGATGTGAGTGGAGACAAAACCGGCGGTGAAAGTCAAAGGAAGAGTGGCAGAGTGGTCGATTGCACCGGTCTTGAAAACCGGCGACCCGCAAGGGTCCGTGAGTTCGAATCTCACCTCTTCCGCCAGATCGATCCCTCATGCCGTCTCACGTCATCGCGCCAAAGCCCCCTGAAGCCGCATGAACACTGGCTTTGCGTCAGTTTCATGTCGACCGTGCGGTCGACAAACTGCGCAGTATCCTATAGAGTACCGTTGTGATCGAGCTTCGGACCTACGTGACCGCCGATGGCCGAGCACCTTTCGGCGAATGGATGGCAGAACTCCGGGACGTACAAGCGCGAGCGCGTATCAGGGCTCGATTGGTGCGGGTGCAGTTGGGCAATTTCGGCGACTTCAGACCGTTGCGGGAGGGGGTGCAGGAGATGCGGATTGACCATGGACCCGGCTACCGCGTCTACTTGAGCCGCCAGGGGCCGATGGTCGTGCTGTTGCTGTGCGGCAGCGACAAGGGCGGGCAAGCCGCTGCGATCAAGCAGGCGGTGGCGTACCTGAACGACTGGCGGAAACGAGGTGAATCATGAACGCGCGCGATCGGAGCTACGACGAGTCGCTGAGCACCGCATTGCTCGACCCGGTGGAGGCTGCGGCCTTTCTCGATGCAGTAATCGAACTGGACGACCCTGCGGCGCTGCTACTGGCTCTGCGCCAGGTGGCCAACGCTCACGGCATGGCCGATGTGGCGCGACGCGCCGAACTGGGCGAGAAGACGCTGTTCAAGGCCCTGTCGGAGAACGGCAACCCGACGCTTGCGACGCTGCACAAGGTGCTTCGTGCAATGGGGCTGAGGTTGAGCGTGACTCCGGTCTGAGCCGAAAGCAATGCCGCCGTGACCAGGCCGACAAACAGCCCGCGAATCGAGGGTTAGATTGATGGGTCGCCGAAAGGAAGCGGCTGCAACCCGCATGGAGCATGGCAATTCGGCGGTCACCTCTTCCGCCAGATGGACCCCTCAGGCCCTCCTGGCTAACGCGCGTTCAGGTGGGCGACAAGCGGCGCGACCTGTTCGCAGTGCCCGGAATCGCAGCCGGTAGCGCGTATAAGAACAAGGCAATCCGTGGATCAAGCAACGCACAACAAGATCGTCTCCTTCATCTGGGGCATTGCGGACGATGTCCTGCGCGACCTGTTCAAGCGCGGCAAATACCCGGACGTGATCCTGCCGATGTGCGTTGTCCGGCGCATGGACGCAGTGCTCGAGCCGACCAAGAAGAACGTGCTCGCGGCCAAG
>Ga0315290_10003413_pt1 | contig 11352 bp, 3 predicted proteins | sample YL17G12_0_MG_FD_203627 | JGI IMG/M metagenome (GOLD analysis project Ga0315290, IMG submission 203627) | Sediment microbial communities from Yellowstone Lake, YNP, Wyoming, USA - YL17G12_0 | ecosystem: Environmental > Aquatic > Freshwater > Lake > Sediment | place: USA: Wyoming | collected...
GGTTGTCTTCAGCGAGGAGAATTGTGCCGTGGAATTTCCAATATTTTATTGCCTGTTCGTCATCTTTACTCTTTTTCTGTGAAGTGATTTCAGCAGGTTCGTTCATCACATTGAGCAAACAGTTGTACAGTTGCGATTGGCGTACAGGCTTTGTTAAATAAGAGAGGAAGCCGGATTTTAAGGCATCATCATAGTCACCGAAGTAGCCCACCGATGTGAGCATAATCATCCGTACAGATGCTATAAGAGGGTCATTCTTAATTGCCCCGGCGAGTTCAATACCGTTCATACCTGGCATATTCATGTCCACAACAGCCAGGTCATATGGTTCACCCCGCTTCGCTGCCGCTGTGAGCAGCTCCAGCGCCTTCTGGCCATTTTCCGAACTTCCGTTGCTCATTCCCCAGGCCAGAATCTGATCGTGAAGAATGCTTCGGTTCGTGCTGTTATCGTCAACGATCAGTATTCTGACTCCCCTGAGATCATTGAATTGAGTATGAGAAACACTCTCATTCCGGCTTTGCTTTTTGAGCTTAATGGCAAACCAGAATCGTGAACCTTTTCCGGATTCGCTTTCCACACCTATCTTTCCTCCCATCATCTCTGCCAATTGCTTCGAGATTGCAAGGCCAAGTCCGGTCCCACCATACCTGCGTGTCGTGGATTCATCTTCCTGGGAGAAGGCGTCAAAAATTCTTTTTCGAGCATCCGGGGAAATTCCGATACCCGTGTCCCTGACCTCGAAACGCAACAGCGTCATATCCGAATCGCCGGGAAGGACGTTTACTTTCACCTCTATTTCTCCCTTTTCCGTAAACTTGATGGCATTGCTGACAAGATTGCTGATAATTTGGCCCAATCTGCCTGGGTCGCCTTTGACAGATGAGGGGACATCAGGGTGGATGTTGGAGATCAGCTCAATATGTTTCCTTTGAGCCATATCCGCAAGAATACCGACGATATCCTCAATAGTCTCACGAAGATTAAAATCAATATTTTCCAGCTCCAATTTCCCCGCCTCTATCTTCGAAAAGTCCAGGATGTCGTTGATGACATCCAGCAGGGTTTGCCCGGAAAGGCGAATAGTCTCGGCAAATCTTCGCTGTTTCTCTGTCACCGCGCTGTTCAGGAGTAAATCAGTCATTCCCAGAACTCCATTAAGGGGTGTGCGTATCTCATGGCTCATATTGGCAAGAAATCGCGATTTAAACCTGCTTGCCTCCTCAGCCGCCTCCTTTGCCTCCTGCAGCTGTTCCACAGTATGCTGGAGGTTCTGGTTTGTTCTGGAAAGCTCCTCTGTCCGGAAGGCAACCAATTCCTCAAGCTGTTCCCTGTGTTTCCTGAGCTCCTCATCACGAATCTGAATCTGCGCGAGCATTTCATTAAACCCATCAATGAGGGAACCTACCTCGTCATTGCTCTTTTTCTCAGCCCTGACCGAATAGTCTTTTTCCTGTGATATCTTTTTTATCTTTTTCGACAAATTGAGAATGGGTTCCGTGATGACTTTTTGAAGCCTTGCTGACAGGAAATAAGCACTGAGGAAGGTCATGATCATAATTAATGTCAGGACCGCAAAGAACCCTTTTAGCCTTGCTACAAACTGTCCATTATCTGACTGTATGACGAGTGTGCCGAGGGTTTTTCCATCAGAAGTGATTTTATTTATGATAAAGATGTCACGATTAAAATTAAAGAATGCGTTCTTATCTTCAATCATTTCAGACAATGTTTGCCTGACATTCGATGAGGGTTTTCTTTCCTTTAACCGTTCGAATCTCAAGCGTTCAGGACTTATGTCGGGGGCGATATATTCTGCGAATAGTGTGTCATCAGTAGATAAAATATACGCCGCAAGAATATTTTTCTTGTCCTTCAGCCCTGATAAGGTTTTGGTTGCTGCCTTCTGGTCATTAGACATTATCGCGTTGTCTGTATTATTTGCAACGATATAAGCAAGAGTAGTGAGTTCCTCCCTGATTTCACCATGAAAGCTCATCGCCTCGTTGATCAAAATGGCAAAGTACGACAGCAGCATGGCAAGACCACAGGACACGATAATGATCTTCATGAGTTTTTGCTTGATTGAAATACCACCAAAAAGATACATTGTTTCTCTCCTTTTCAGTTGTTATGCACGATCGTGCCCAGCTTGAGTAGCTTGGAGCTTACTTGGATTCGATATGATTTGATTTCTGTTCAACTTGGAGGAACTGCAGGTAGCGACCTGCACAAGATCATCGAGGCTCATCTCTGTAAGGTCAGCAGGTGATTCAACTGATTGGGCGATGTAAGGAACTACTATAGAAAATGTGAGGATAAACAGCGAAACAAAAAGACTTTTAAGATGCAATCCGATCCTCCTTAAAACATTCTGGAATGTAATTAAAGCAAAAACAATACCATATGCACATCAAACGAAAGTCAATTAAGATTAAATATATATATTTCAAACGATTATAGACTTATTATGCTTATCCGCGTACCATAAGCCATCGTTTACATCATTGAAGAGGATTTCCGAATTTACACAAATTGTCAGTCAATAGAACCGTTTCAATTCCATTACAACCGTTCATCTCTATACCGTCGAGACCATTAAACTACTCCGAAGCAGAACTGCGAGGTATCTAATGTATCCCCTCCCTCGAGGGGAGGGGATGAAGGGGAGAGTGTAGAAAATAATCATCACAAAACACCCCCACCCTAACCCTCCCCCCTTAAGGGGGAGGGGATTATTTGGTAACCCCGATGCAGAGCATCGAGGAAATCTCTCATTAAACGCGTTCAATGCCTCAGAGAACAGCACCCCCTACCCAGGTAGGGTTGCTTATTCAAACAACTGAAAAAGATAATATCCCTAACATATTTATCCCTCACGAGAAAATACGCATGAAAAAAAGCATCGAAAAAAGAAAACATTTGAGATTCATGAAAAGGCTTGCAATAAAGTTTTGCGTCAATCATAAGATCTTTATGGGTATGTCGGGCAATCTCTCTGACTGTGGAATTTTTATTAAGACGAACCGTAATTTTGCGATTGATAGCCCTCTTGATATTGAACTCCTCCTGCCCGGCAAACAGACTGCTTTTCTCAAGGGCATTATAAAGAGAACTGCGAAGGCCGATCTTTCATCGGTGAATAACGGGATAGGAATTCAGATCATTGAAAATGATAAGGCTTTCATGGATTTTGTGAAAACCATCATGTCCAGGGGAGAATCAACCCGTGGAGATGAGCAGGTAATACAGAAAACAGATACCCAGTGCAGTTTCCATAATGCCGCTGGTGACAAATCCATGAATATATCCTTAACTGAGAAGAGGCTGCACAGGAGATTTTCGGTCGAACAGATGCGCGTCAAAACTGATAGTGCATCTGCAAATAAGATAGTCATAATCAATATCGGTAAAGGTGGAATGCTGGTAAAGTCAGATAAGAGATTGAATGTCGGGCATACATACACGATGAAGTTAGAGTATAAAGACAAAGCGCTGTTCGTTAACGCTTCCGTTATGTGGGCTTTGCTGGTGAAAAGCATCGAGGATACGTATGGCAATTATATTCCGCTTTACATGACAGGAATACAATTCAGAGACGCTTTCGAAAAGATTGAAGCCCTCGTCAGTTCTGTAGAGTCTGATGCGCAAGCAGAGATAATGAGTCGTGTCAACAATAGGGGAAAATATATCCTTGAAAGTAATGGCAGCACATCTCAGAAAACAGCTTGCCATGAAATTTCATGTGAACAAAAAGAAAAATCTCCTGAAGAAACCACGGGAAAAAAGCAATTAGCTCATAGATATTTTGCGAAGGGAAAACTCGAATTCTGGAATGGAAATTATCAGAAAGCAGAAATGCTTTTACAGAATGCACTGGATCTTCATAACACGTGTGCACGGTATTTCGCCTTCTACGCGAGGACACTTCTCAAGCTCGGGAAATCAGATGAAGCCGAGAAATCTATAAGGCAGGCACTGAAATATGATCCGGAAAATTCAGACTACTTCGTCGACGCAGGCGACCTATACCATGCTATGGGATTATCCGATCAGGCAGGAGAAAGCTACGAGATGGCACTCAAACTCCAACCGTCCAACATAAAGGCCCATAAAGCCATATTCAGGCAAAAAAAGATGACGGAAGATGGAGCCTTCCTCAAAAAGAATCCTCTCAGGGTATTCAAGAAAATAATAGACAGATAGACAACAAATCGTATCAAAAAAACAGAATTTCAGAAACGTTATTTCCCCTTTGGCAATATCGTTATGCAATGTTCCCCTCTTATGATAAAGGGGATTTTTGTGTATTGTAATATTTCAATATTTATGTATAATTATTACCTAATTTATCTATATAGAATATTTCAATGAACCGGAAAGTCTAACTTTTGACTCTATACAAGGAGGAGTTCATGCATAGATACCGATCACTTGTGAAGAGATGTTGTGAAATACTGAGGTGGCCGTCTAACACCAGAGTTATCACAGCATTCATCCTATCACTTTTTTTCTCCGCAGCTTTGTTTGTATCCGCTGCAACAGCCGCTCCAGTACTTGAGATCAGACCAATCACATGGAATATTGTCGGGCTCGACAGCAACAGCCCAGCCAGTGGGCCTTACCGCTTCCCGATCGGCGCCCGGGTTTGCAATACCGGTGATGCGCCAGCTAATAACGTTACCGCAACATTCGTCTGGGATTCTGCAAATGCCGGCGTGTATCTGCGTGCAGGATCATTGTCATCGGTCCCTCTCGGCTCGATTGCAAACGGCAGTTGTTCCGATGCATACTTTGAGGTTGAGGTCGACAGGGGGATCGCGCCTTACGACACTACCCGGCGCTATCATATCACTGCGACTGACTCGGTATCCGGCGCGACTGGGTCCTCACCACAACCGCGTGAGCTGTACGTGGAACATCTGATATCTCAGAACCGTAACTCCGTCACTGATATAAAGCTCAATGGAGTGTCGGTGCCGGCCGGTGGTTCCATGACATTGATGGTCGGTAATACTTATACCATCTCACTCTACGGAGGCACCGCTACCCAGGGGTATGAACAATTCGAGGCCTTCATCAATTTTCCGAATACAATATTCCAGATTCTTTCTGTAACTACCACCTACTCGGCTGATAGCTCCGGCTATGTTAATAATCCGAATGATAAGCTGTATGCCGATGCATGTCTTTGGGAGAATGACCCCAACAGTCCGAACTATCGGTCGTGTGTCGGAGTGGATCCACTAACCGGAAAAGCAGGCGGCAGCAACGTTGTCACCACGTATACGGTCAAGATTCTGAGCGGTGGAGGTACCAGCCAGACTCTCAACAGCCTGCTCTACGATTTCTCCGGGAGCAGTTTTCACTATAACGCTGACTACGGGGTCGGCTCTCGTATTGTGAACATAGTTGGTCCATCATCAGTCACCATTTCGAAATCATTCAGCCCGAAAGCAATCGCCCCCGGTGGCACTTCCGTCATGACGTTCAAGCTGACCAACCCGACGACAGAAACTTTTACCGGCGTTAATTTTACCGACACCTTCCCCAGTAATCTACAGGTGGCTAACCCGACAGGCGTTACCTATAACGGTTGTGGCGCCGGAGCATTTTCACCCGCGCCAGTGCCGAATGACACTTCGCTCTCATTCTCGAATGGTACGCTGGCTGCAAACAGCGTTTGTACTATCACCGTATCTGTAACAGCTCCGGCAGGCACTTACCCCAACACTACCGGGCGCCTTTTCATCAATACATCAGTGGATACCGGCAATACCGGCAGCGACACGCTGACGGCTTCCTCAGCGCCGGCCTGTACACCTGGGCAAACCATCGCGCAGTGGACTTTCCCAACAGGCTTTACAGTTGCAACTCCAACACCATCTACCGGCTCTGGTACGGCATCGGCTGGCGCTGGAGTAACTGCAGCTGCCTTCTCAGCAGGTACGGATTCCTGGGGGTCCAATGGCAATATTTCTTCGGGTGCTACTTTGGTTACGACGAACAACGAATACTTTCAATATGTTATTAACACGAGTGCATATTCGAGTGTGGGCCTCACATTTGATGCAAGGCGTGCTAACTCAGGCAATAGTCCCTTGGGCGTTGCGGTGTATTACGGATCAGCAGCTGGAAATCCCGAAGCAGGCACGTTGCTTTATAGCAATTCCAACGTACTCACAAATACTCTTACGAATGTTGGAGGTACGCTTTCCTTCACGCCGCCTGGATCAACAACGTATGTCCGTATTTACTTTTTCAATGCAAATCAATCTAATCCTGGTGCAGATGGTTACATGGACAATGTCACCTTCGCCGGATGTGGTATACCAACTCCTCCGCCTACCATTTCCAAATCCTTTTCACCTGATCCGATCGTAAAGGGTGCAAATTCGACGCTTTCATTTACTATTAATAACACACAACCCGGAAACAATAATTTAACCGGCATTGCTTTCACGGATGTCCTGCCTGTAGGTCTGTCAATTTCTGACTCTGTTTCATCCGTCTGTGGAGGAACTTTGACCACAACCGCTGCGACGAGGACAATTGCTCTTACCGGCGGGGCACTTACTGCAGGTACCAGTTGTTTCATAAATATAGCGGTGACAGGCACGACCGAGGGGCAGTACGATAATGTAAGCGGATACATTTCATCCACACAAAGCGGTACTTCAACTAATTACGCGACTGATTCCCTGACCGTGATCTCGCCTCCCGCCATCGCCAAGGCGTTCTCCCAGACGTCAATCCTTGTTGGTGGCACTTCGACGCTGTCGTTTACGATTACCAATCCGAATCAACTTACTCTATTAAACGGCATCGGTTTTACAGACACCTTGACTGCGGGTGTAACCACAAGCAACGGCACCACAAACTCTCTGTGCGGGAGCGGGAGCCTCGTGATCACCGGCGGCAATCTGCTCACGTTCACCGGCGGGTCGCTCAGTGCAAACAGTAGCTGCACCTTTAGCGTGCAGGTAACCGGCGCCACCATCGGGACAAAGAACAATACAACCTCTGCTGTTACATCCACTGAAGGTGGAAACGGCAATGCAGCCTCTGCAACACTAATTGTGAGCAACCCCCAACCCCTCATCGGTTTGAATAAACAGATTTCAACTGACAATACAAACTGGTTTAAATATGTAGGTTTGATCATTCCCGATGACGTCTATTACAGATTCACCGTTTCGAACGATGGTGAAACTGTGCTGAGTACCGTGAATGTCAATGATCCGGATGTCACCGTGTGTGCTCTGCCGGTATCGCTTGCAATAGGTGCATCAGCCAGCTGTGTTGTCGGACCGGTAGCCATAGCATCGACTCCCATACCGAACCCATTTATTAATACAGCGACTGCAGACAGCACAGAAACTAACCCTGTGACTTCATCGGCAAGGTATGGAACAAAATCCCTGTTAATGGATAAGAGCGCTGATAAGAGCGAATTCACTGCTGTCGGTGAATTATTGACTTACAGTTATCTTATCGAAAATAACGGCGGGTATCCACTGCTCGGACCTCTCACGGTGGCTGACGACAAATCACTCGATGAATCCTGCCCGGAAGTGAGCGCAGTGGGCGATCTCGATGATTATCTCGATCCTGGTGAGAGTATTACTTGTGCGGCCACATACACGGTACTGGCACAGGATGTGACAGCTGGTTTTGTGACGAACACTGCTGCTGCATCAGCAGATGGAGCAATTTCAAACACAGACAGTGTGACAGTTATCAAACCTAACCCTGCGCTTAGCATACTTAAGTCAGCCTCTCCGGCCACCTACGGCGCAGTGGGTGTGGTGATCAATTACAGCTATCTTGTGACCAATAGCGGGAATGTGACCCTCAGCGCTCCCTTCTCGGTAAGTGACAACAAAACAACTAATGAGAGCTGCCCTGCCACACCGACTCTGGCTCCCGGAGCATCCATAACCTGTACATCGAGCTATACAATCACACAGGCTGATCTGGATGCCGGTTCGGTAACCAATACAGCCAGTGCTACCAACGGCGTAGTGACCTCCCCGACCGACACCGAGACCGTCACGGCGGTTCAGACTCCAGGCCTGACGATTGTCAAGTCAGCGTCACCATCCACCTACAGCACAGTCGGTGCGGTGATCAACTACAGCTACCTGGTGACCAACAGCGGGAATGTAACACTCAGCGGGCCCTTCTCGGTCAGTGATAACAGGACGACCAACGAAAGCTGTCCTGCCACACCGACTCTGGCTCCCGGAGCATCTATCACCTGCACATCGAGCTACACAATTACGCAGGCTGATATAAACTCCGGTTCGGTCACAAACATTGCCTCTGCAACTAACGGGTCGGTAACCTCCCCGACCGATACCAAGACTGTGACGGCGGTTCAGCTCCCGGCTCTCACGATTGTCAAGTCAGCGTCACCATCCACCTACAGCACAGTCGGTGCGGTGATCAGCTACAGCTACCTGGTAACCAACAGCGGGAACGTCACTCTCAGCGGGCTTTTTACGGTCAGTGATAACAAGACGACCAACGAAAGCTGTCCTGCTACACCGACTCTGGCTCCCGGAGCATCTATCACCTGCACATCGAGCTACACAATTACGCAGGCTGACATAAACTCCGGTTCCGTCACGAACATTGCCTCTGCAACTAACGGGGCGGTAACTTCACCGACCGATACCAAGACTGTGACGGCGGTTCAGACTCCTCAGCTAATATTAACGAAGATTGGCGTGCTTGATATTACGGTCATTGACCCTGTTTATAGTGCTGACGTTGGAGATGTGATTGACTACACATTGCAAGCAACTAACAACGGTAACGTCACATTGACAAATGTTTCGATCAGCGACCCGTTGCTCGGCACACTTACCTGTACACAACCTGCTACCCTTGCGCCAGGAGCAACTTTAACCTGCACAGGCAGCTACACGCTGTTGCAGGATGACCTTGACGTGCACAAAGTGGACAACACGGCCAGTGTTGACTCCGACCAGACAGCTCCGACACAAACATCTCACACTGTGCCGCTGCCAGAGATAACTCTTTCAAAAACAGCGACACCGCACCTGAGCAGTCCCGCAATTGTAGGCGACACTATTGATTACGAGATCGTGGCTACCAACAATGGTGAAGTCACGCTGAAGGACGTTTCGATCAGCGATCCGCTGCTGGGCACTCTCAGCTGTATACCCTCACAGCCCGCAGTCCTCGCGCCAAGCGATACACTGACCTGCACAGGCAGTTACACAATCTCTCAGGCAGACATTGATGCCGGCAAAGTTGATAACGTTGCCGAGACCTCAAGCAAACTGCCTGATGATTCAGACGGCCCCCGGAAGACCGCGGGAGCCAGCGTAGTGCTTTCGGGCAGCCCGGCTCTGACGATTGTCAAGTCAGCGTCACCATCCACCTACAGCGCAGTCGGCGCGGTGATCAGCTACAGCTACCTGGTGACCAACAGCGGGAATGTGACTCTCAGTGGGCCCTTTACTGTCAGTGATAACAGGACGACCAACGAAAGCTGTCCTGCTACACCGACTCTGGCCCCCGGGGCATCCATAACCTGTACATCGAGCTATACGATCACACAGGCCGACCTGAATTCCGGTTCGGTCACGAATATTGCCTCTGCAACTAACGGCGTAGTGACCTCGCCGACCGACACCGAGACTGTGACGGCAGTTCAGACCCCTGCTCTGACGATTGTTAAGTCAGCCTCTCCGGCCACTTACAACTCAGTGGGTGCGGTGATCAATTACAGCTATCTTGTGACCAACAACGGGAATGTGACTCTGAGCGGTCCGTTTACGGTGAGTGACGACAAAACAACCAATGAGAGCTGCCCTGCCACAGCGACTCTTGCACCGGGTGCATCCATCACCTGCACATCGAGCTACACGATCACGCTGGCTGACCTGAATGCCGGTTCGGTCACAAACATCGCCTCAGCAACCAACGGCACGGTGACCTCCCCGACTGACACCGAGACCGTCACGGCAGGCGAGCCCTCTGTATTCGATCCGCCCTCAGGCTTCAAGACAGTCAATGCTGCCGGTTATCCCGAACTTGTTTGGAGAATGGTGTGGATCAATAACGGCAATGCCGATGCAGTAGCTGCTGTCATTACTGACTCCATCCCTGCAAATACAATCTATGTCGCTGGAAGCCTTGCCTGTGCACCGCAGGGAGTTTCTCAGACAGATCAATGTTATTACGACAGTGGCAACAACAGGATCGTTTGGCAGGGGACGATTGCCGCCGATCCGGGTGCATTAAATGAATCTCAAGCCCTGAACGAGGTCGTAATCCAATTCAGAACAACGATGCCTACGAACATTACAAGAGTGCAGAACCAGGGGTGTGCCCAGATTCCGGGCGGAGATACATCATGTACGGATGATCCCGGGACCCCGTCCTCCGGAGATCCGACGGTCTGGACAAAATCCGCTACACCTGTTGCAGTACCTACCATGAATGAATGGGGGATGATAATACTCCTGGTACTCCAAGGAATGGGTGCTCTCTACTACATGAGGAGACGCGCCAAAAGTTAAATGATTATTTAAAGTATGAAGGGGCAGGGAATACTTCCCTGCCCCTTCTATTTATGCTCTTTATTATTCCGATACTTGTCATTCTCACGAAGGCGGGAATGCAATAGGAGCTTTTGGCTCACATATGAGCTTGGAAATAGGAACTTTTTCGTCATGCCCGAGATTAGGAGGCGGGCATCCATGTTTCTTAAAATGGATTCCCGCCTCCGCGGGAATGACGGACATTTTTGTTATTTTCGTTTCAATGCCTTTCAGCTGTGAACTTATGATGATAAGGATTTTTGGGATCGGTTCTAATTGTTGAATCAGCGCATGAAAAAGAAGATCCCTAAAAGCAAAGAAAAAAAATCTGACAATATTCCGAAGCTGAGCATCAGGCGCTTTATCATCACTTATCTTATTCTGATGGCTGGTTTCTTCTTCATTATCGGTTTTACACCTTTACAGAAAATTGTTGACGTGAACGGCATGTATACCAGGGGCGTTGTTCTCATCACTTCTGAAATTCTCACTGCACTTCATATCCCATCTACATGCAATGGCTCAATCATTCACCTTCCGTTTATTTCTCTCGACGTGCGGTTTGGGTGCAACGGGCTTGAGGCGGTCATGATATATTCGGTTGCTGTTCTCGCATTTCCAGCCACATGGAGAAAAAAAGTCTATGGTATCGTTGCGGGGTTTCTGATCATCCAGGCAATCAATATTGTAAGAATCGTCGGCTTAGCATATGCCGGAGTTTATTTTCAGAATATCTTTCATTATATCCATATCTATGTTGCACAGGGCATCATGA
>Ga0315290_10003414_pt1 | contig 11346 bp, 15 predicted proteins | sample YL17G12_0_MG_FD_203627 | JGI IMG/M metagenome (GOLD analysis project Ga0315290, IMG submission 203627) | Sediment microbial communities from Yellowstone Lake, YNP, Wyoming, USA - YL17G12_0 | ecosystem: Environmental > Aquatic > Freshwater > Lake > Sediment | place: USA: Wyoming | collected...
CCGGTATCACGTGCTGCTCCAGAACATCGACGCTCGGGCAGAGATGGACGAAGAACTCCGGGCCGCTGTCGTGGCTGCGCTCGAGGAGTGCCCGCCGGGCTGTACCAATCCGGCGTGTGAGGCGGTTGGCTACGACCGCGGGAGGGTGGCGGGCCAGGAGGCGATGCGGGAGAGGGCGACAGAAGCCCTCAAGGCGCTCTACGCGAAGTGGAAGCGGGAGAAGTGGCAACCGCTGGACTTCGGCCGAGTGGATTCCCTCGCTGTGATCCGCGCCCTCGTAATCGAGGGGGAGGAGCGATGAGCGAGCGTGGTGAGTTCCCGCCTGGGAGACAAATGAGAACCATGATCCGAATGCTCGCTGTGGTGGCTGCGCTCATGCTGTGCGAGCTGTGCGTGATCGTGTGGGGGCAGGACCGATGAACAAGCACGAATGGATCTGGCTCGGCCGCGGGTGGTTCTGCCCCCGCTGCAAAGCCTACGCTTCGGAAGGCGCCGCGTTGCCGATTCAGGGGTGCATCCGATGAGCGACTCCGACTCTCGGAAATTGGAGCAATGCCCGGATGACGGGTGGGAATGTTCGGCGTGCAAGGACTGGAAAGGACGGGCGGAAATGGACGAGAGAAGCGGGGACTTGTATTCGGATCGTGAAGCGGCGCTGCGGGCTGGTGTACCGGAGGAGAGCATCGTGGAGATGCGAGGCCCCAAGGAAGCTATCGCGCGAATCTCTCGACGCGTGCGGATGGTGGCACGTGACGAGAACAAGAAGCGCAAAGCCAAGCGGCGAGCGCAAAAGACCGCCCGCAAAGGAAACCGCCGATGAGCGACCCAAAGACGAAGCCCTGGCTTGGGCGCGAGCCCGGTCGGTGTCGGTGCGAGCCATGCTCGACTTGTGGGATGAAGCATTACTGCAACGTCCTGGCCCCTCACCCTGGCGGATGGGTGCGGATCGGCGGCTACTGCCCGCCAAGAAAGGCGCGCCGGAATGTCTGACCCAAAGACGAAGCCAGCCGAGGAGCAGGACGAGGAGCGAGACGTGGCCGATCATTTCCGCTCTGGTGCGCGTTGTACCGGGGATGGCGACTGTCCTGTTCACGCTGAGGCTCTGCGTTCCCAGCCGGTCGCGGAGCCCTCTCGGGAGCCAAGTCTCGCCGGCTCGTCCGCGGATTACATTCGTGACTTGGAAGCCCGGGTGCGGACCTACTGCGGCGAATGCGGCCAGCCCGGAGAATGCGCCTGCATTGACAACCTCAAGGCCCACGTCCAGGCCCTAGAGCGCGAGGTCGCGGAGAAAGCTAAGAGGCTCTCGGATCTGGAGGGCGAGCGCGAGGACTGGCTGGCAGAAGACGCCTTGATGCACGCCAGCGAGCAGCGCGCCGAGGCAGCCGAGGCCCGCGTGAAGGAGCTGGAGAAGGAGCGGAACGCCTGGAGGGTGGACGCCGAAACTTTCGCCTATCGTCTTGGGCATTCCGAAACTGACCGCGCGAAGGCCGAGCACCAGGGGGAAAACCTCCGCACTCTGGTGCATGGGCTGGAGCAGGAGCGGGATGAAGCACGAGCAACGAAGGACATGCACAAGGAGCGGCAGGAGCAGGCCGAGGCCCGCGTGGCAGCGCTGGAGAGCGACAAGGAGTTGCTCTTTCATCAGTTCGAGTTGGCGCGGGACAATCACAGGAAGGCCGAGAAAGAGTCCAGCGACCTGCGGGCGGCGCTGCGGGAAGCAGACAATCTGCTGACGAGCATCATTTCCAGACTCGACGGCCCAGACGAAGCGATCTTCACGCCCGGACTCGATGCCGCCATTCGCAAGCATTTGACCGAGGCTCTCCTGGCAGGAGCCAATCCAGCGAAGGAGGTATCGCTTGAGATCGCGGAGGGCATCTTTCGGCAACTCGATTCGACCTGGTCCACATGGTCCGCATCTGGCCGCACCGCGCTTATCGATGCGGTCCTACTGCCGCTCGTGGGCCGCGTCCAAGCCCTAGAGCGTGAGGCCATGACCGACCCAGCCACGAAGCTCCTAGCCTTGATCGCCGAGGGGGAGAAGATCGCGGAGGGGGCGACGAATGGACCGTGGGCAATCGGGCATCCCGGTCGGACTGGTGGCATCGTCCAAGCCGATGCGTCCCTTGATTGGGAATGGGTCGTGATGCCGCACGAGGCCCAAGATTGCGAAGGCAACGCCAACGATGCCGGGCGCGCCGAGGACTGGGCCTTCATCGCCCACGCCCGGACCGCCCTCCCCGCTGCCTATGCTGCGCTGCGGGTGCTTGCGGAGGTAGGCCACGACCTCATGGCCGGAGCCTGCATGGGAGCATTGCTCGGCGAGGACTGTGGCTGGTGTCCTACGTGTAGGCAGGGGGCAGCCCTGGCCCGCGCCCTCGAAGCGTTGGAGCCCAAGCCTTGACCCTCCCCGCCCCATTCCTGGCTGCCGCGGAACGCCGCCTGGCCACAGGCGAGGCGCTCCAGGCCGACGGCTCGATGCGGCTCCAGCGGTACGTGGACGGGGTCGAGGGGCACGCGGCCGGAGTGCGTGCCGATCGGATGGCCAGCGCAGATCGGGCCTGGCGCGGTTCTGGAGGATGACCCCCTACATCCGGTCCGAGATGAGCTACACCGCGGCGCGTGCCGGTGCTCGTCGGAGCCCCTCGGCCTCCAGGGCCCTCTCCACTTTCACACGGCGCCGTACCCGCCGGGGTCAGCACGCGCTCCCGGCGGTCCTTCTCCTGGCCCTGGCCGAAGCGAGAGGGACGGCGTGAGCCACCTCGATCAGGTCCGGACGCCTCCGACGGCGTGGCTCGCGCTCGCGGCCCTCGCGGTGTTCTTCTTGGCGATCTTCGCCCTCGCGTGTCCGACCGAGGGCGCCGAGGGATCGGGGCTACAGGGGGCGGTAGCGCATCGTGTCGGAGTCGCGCTCGATGCGCGCCCACTCGTAGACCCCCAGGAGCAATCCACCACCCGCGGCGCGCACGAGGCGGACGTCGTAGGCGGCTTCGCCCTCCCACGCCTGATCGCCGATCTTGGCGCCCGCCGCGTCGTAGTCGCCAGGCGCGGCCAGGTATCCGGTGCCGGGCTCGAGCCCGCGGATGTACGCCCGGATCGCCTTGAGCGCACGGCGCACCGTAGCGGACTCCTGCGCGGCGGCGCGGTAGTGCTCGGGGCTCCGGCGCTGCGATGCTCCGCGGCCCGCCTTGCCTCCCTTGCGGCCCAGGACCGCGGCGGCCTTGCTCGTGGTGGTGCTCATGGCTCAGTCTCCCCCCTTCCGCACGCCGCCGAGCGCCTTGTGCTTCTTGCACTTCTTCGGAGCGCCGCGCTCGAACAAACAACCAAGGCTCAACGATCCCTCCGCGTGTCGCTCGCAGTAGCCTGCATCGCATCCGCAGACGTAGTAGCGCGGAGAGCGGTACTGCTCGCCGCCGTGCTCGCCAAACCCCTTGTGTGTCACCGGGCATTCCATCATGTCCTCCTACTTGATGCCGTGGGCCGCGACGGCGGCCCGGAGATCGCCCAACGACCAGCCGACTTCACGCTCGCGGGCGATGATGCGCGAGACGCTGATTTTTTTGCTGCCCTGCGCCTGGAGCCAGCCATTCCACTCGGCGCGGCGAGCCAGGGTGGTCTCGATGGTCCACGTGGTGGCTGGCGCGGGGGCGGGGGTAGTAAGGGTCGCCAACTCTGCCCGGAGAGCATCAATCCGCGCCTGGTCGTAAGTCCCGCTCTCGCGCGCGATGGCGCAATCGAGAGCCGCCAGATCGCGGAGGACATCCGCGGCACTACGGGGGCGAGCGGCCTCGACCAGGTCGGCCCGGCGATCAAGCTCGGCCGCGTAGGGGTTGTACCCCTCGCCGCCCTCCAGCATGCCCATGCGGTACTCGTTGCCCTTGGTCCGGAGTTGCTCGGCGCTCATGTCCTTGGTCTGCATACCCACAATATAGGCGAACGCTCGCCTAAAGTCAATGAGGAAGCGACAAGAATAGTACGTGCTGGCTCAACGACTTGCGGGAACCCCACCGGAGCCTCCGGCCGCACCCTAGGCGAGGCCAGGGCAAGCGCATGAGGACAAAGGACTTGCAGCCTCGCCACGGAGATGCCCCGGTTTCGCGGGCGGGTGAATACCCGTCCGGGCTCCGTCCGTCGCATCCTGGGGCATCCTGCTGGCGTTGGCTGGCCCTCGTGATCCTCGCCGCCCTGGCCACGATGGCCCCGACGTGTACGCCGAGCGAGTGCGCGGAGGGGGCGACCGAGGGACCGTGGAGGCGCTGGTCAAAATCGAGAATGGGGCTGATGCTTCCGACTTGGCGACCAAAGGCGATCTCAGGATCAAGCTCGGAGTCGCATGGTATACGTCCGGCGAGGCCCTCGCCAGCGCTCTCGAAGCGTTGGAGGGGGGAAAGTAGGGATACCATAACCCCATGAAGAAGCGCCCAGGTCCGGAACGTGAGCCCGCTCAGGATCTGAAGTTCGCCCTGTTCGCTGCGGCCTACGTCAAGCACAACTGCAACCGCACCGCTGCCGCTAGAGCAGCAGGGTATGGAGGCAAGGACGAAAGCCTGGCTGTCCAGGGGTCAGTGCTCCTACGAGAACCTAAGGTGCAAGCCCACCTGGCCGAGATCAGGCGCGAGGCCGCAATGGACGCCCTCGAGTCAATTCAGCGCATGACCGACTTCGCTCGCAACTCCATCGACCCGTTCCTCGACGAGCAGGGCAATATCGACCTCACGACACCGCAGGCCCGGGCCGCCATCCACCTCGTAAAGGGTGTAAGCGAGACGTTTACGGCTGGCATCGTGACGCGCCGTCGCATCGAGCTTTACTCCGCCTTGGAGGCGACGAAGACACTCATGCAGTTCCACGGGTTGCTCGAGGTCGTGCTGCGCGACAAGCCGAAGACGGGCCGCGAACTCGATGAGGTGCTCTACCGCGAGTTGAAGCGGGTCAAGGGCAAGGAGTTTGCTGATCGGTGCTACGGAGGGGAGCCTCCGGCCGGGGTGGTTCACTGAGCGACTACCCGGTAGACCTGCGTCACGCTACGGACCGAGAGAAGTTCCAGCTTCTTCAGGTGTTCGAGATTCAAGCAGCCGGGACAGACGCCATCGAGGAGTTGGCTCGCGAGGACCCCCGCGACTTCATCACCGAGGTGCTCGGTGCCAAGCCGACCCCGGCTGCGCTCAAGCACGGGTACAAGGTCCCGTGGACGCCCGATCAGGACCGGGTACTCCTGAGCCTCCAGGTCAACCGCAAGACGTGCGTAGCCGCCGGGGTGGGCGTGGGCAAGACCCGGATCGCCGCCTGGGCGGTCCTGTGGTTCCTGTACTCGCGCTCGCCCTCAAAGGTCATCACGACTGCCCCCACATGGCTCCAGGTCGAAAAGCTCCTGTGGAAGGAGATCGGGGCCGCGTGGCGTGGCAGTCTAAAGGTCCTGCCGGGCAAGCTCCTAAACACGGAGATCCAGCTCTCGGACGAGCACTTCGCCCTCGGCCTGGCCGCGAAGACGGACGTGGGGGACATCTCGGCCACACGCTTCCAGGGTTTCCACAGCACCAACGTGCTCGTCGTGCTGGACGAGGCGACTGGCGTGAGCGACGAGGTGTGGGACGGGGCCGAGGGGCTTGCACTCCGACCGACCGACCGCATCCTCGCCATCGGCAATCCCACGGACCCAGGCTCGAGGTTCAAGCGGGTCTTCGACCTAGGGACCTGGCACTCGCTCTACATCGACTGCTGCAACCATCCGAACTACATCCACAGCGACCCCGACATCATCCCCGGAGCGACCTCGAGGGAGTGGGTGGAGGAGAAGCTGGAGGAGTACGGGAGCGAGCAGGCCCCGCTCTACGTCGCCAAGGTCAAGGGAGGATGGCCTGACCAGGCTTCGGATGCTCTCATCTCGATCGGCTGGATTCACCAGGCTCAGGTAAGGTGGCAGCGCATCGCCGCCGCCATCGAGGACAGGACCCACAAGCCGGATGGCCGGGGGATCGCCCTGGGGATGGACGTGGCCGGCGAGGGCGAGGATCTGACGGCGATGTGGGAGATCGATAACGGCCGCCTCTTCATGCCCGAGGTCTTCGGGCGCCCCGCGTGGCATGTCGGCCGGGACGTGATGAAGGCGGTCGGCCTCGTGGTCGCGTTCCTCAAGGCGAACCTCGACCAGTACGGATTCACACGGGTGAGGGCGGTGGCGATGGACGACACGGGTCTCGGCCAGGGCGTCTCGGCCCGCCTGGGGGAGATGCAGTACGCCAAGGAGCTCCCCATGTTCGCGCTGAACGATGACCGCCACGGCCGGCAAGTCGAGATCATCCCGATCAACTTCGGGTCCAGCCCTGTCTCGGATCGGTTCGGGGCCCGGAAGGACGAGCTGTGGTGGGAGATGCGTGAGGCCCTACGCGCCGGCACCCTGGCGCTACCTCCCGACTCGGAGATTGAGCGGTATGCCTTCCCGAAGCAGGGTGGACGCCGGCAGAGTCTCATCTCGCAGCTCTCGGTGCCGTTCTACGCCTCGAACTCGGCCGGTAAGATCCTCGTGTTCGACAAGCGAGGATCACGAGGGGGCGGCTCGGATGAGCGTACCAGGGACAGGGTGGCCAACCTGCCGGCCTCGAGCCCCGACCTAGCGCACGCTGCGATGCTCGCTCGAGAGGCGTGGTCCGGTCTGCGGGTGGACAAGGCGGCGCCGCGGCCGCAATCGACGGAGGACGCGTTTGTGGCTCAGATGATCGAGCTCGCGCACAAGCGGCACCGGAACGCCAAGAAGCCGGTCAAAGCCTACAAAGGCAGGAATTGGTGATGGACTTCGTAACCCCATTCGTCCTAGCCGGCGCGATCACGGTAGCGGACTACCGCTCGACCTCGGCCGGCCTATCCCGTGGAGCCATCGAGGCCAACCCGCTCGCCGGGCACAGCCGGAGCCAGGCCGCCATAGCGGAGTGCCTCGGGGTGGTGGCGGTGGACCTGGGGGTGCAGAAGCTCGCGGGACGGCGGAAGTGGATCGTGTGGGCGGCACGTGGGTTGCTCGTGGGCGGCGCGGTGGCCCTGGTGCGGCACAACAACGGGGTACTTGACCGCGATCCCCGAATGGTGGTAAACCAGCACCCGTGAGGATCAAGGTCACGTACCAGATGGACCAGGCGTCCCTCGCGGCCCTTGAGAAGGAGCGCAGCCGGCGTATCGTCGAGGGCTGGCCCCGCATCCAGGCCACGGTGAGCCAGATCCTCAACGAGATGGTGACAGTGGGGGCGAACTACGCATTTGCCCCGCGACCGGTACTGGATGGACCGACCAAGGCGTATCACGCAGAGATCAAGCGTCAGCTACAGCTCTCCCCTAGCGGGCCCCCGGCGGGGGTTGATGCGAAGCGGGCAAGGCCAAAGGCCCCGCGGAGTCAGATACAGGTGGCTGCACTCTCCGGCATCATGTTCCCGAAGCCCGGCAAGGGGCGCCAATGAGCGACCCGAGCGCTCCGCGAGTACATCCTCCAGGGAAACACGGTGATCGTGTGGTTCCTGCTGCTGGTGGTGGTGCTTCAACTCGCGAGTGCGGGTCTGTCGCTGGTGGCGATAGTCCTCTCGGTGCGAAGGAGGCGTCAGTGACCTGCCTCGGACGGGACATGCCGCACACGTACCCGAAGGCCGTCGATCGTGACGGGTACACCGTGACGGAGCTCGACCATTGCTGTCTCTGTGGGGTGAGCCGTGCATTCACTCGCAACACGAGCACCGGAGCCACAACCAGCACACTCAAGGAGAAACCGAAGATGGAAGCACAGCCGCTACACGACCGGGTCATCGTCCGTCGCACCGAGCTGGCCGAGGAGGTGAAGGTCGGCAGCATCATCGTGCCCGAGATGGCGAAGCAGAAGCCGACCTCGGGCCTGGTGCTCGCCGTGGGGAACGGTCGTATCCTCGAAGACGGGTCGATCCGGCGCCTCGACGTGAAGGTGGGGGATACGATCCTGTTCGGGAAGTTCTCCGGCACTGACCTCGAGCTGGAGGAGCTGCCCGAGCTGGAGCGCAAGGGCGTCCTGATCCTGCGCGAGGACGAGATCCTTGCCATCACGAAGCGGGCCTAAGAAGCTCTGCAAAGCGCCATGCGGCACCTTGGAGAGTGCTCCGCTAAGTCGGGCATGCACGGTGGCCGGAACCGACCCAAGGACCGGCATTTTCCCAAAAAGGAGGATTGTGATGGCCGAGGATGAGTCCCCACAGATGCCTGAGTACGTGTCGGAGGCGAAGGAGGAGTTGTCGCAGGCTAGGGCCGCAGAGCCAGGCTACCGGCCCGACACGTTCGGCCTGCGAGCCTTCGCTGCTGACGTGCCGACACCGGACGGCAAGGCATGGCCGACTGCCGGTGTGACGCTGAGCAATGCGGCCGAGGTGGTGCGCTACCACACTCCAACGGCCGGCCAGATCCTCGCCGCCCATGAGGCGCTGGCGGTCGCCGCCGAGGCCCACATCCGGGTGATTCTGACGTACTGCCATGCCTGCGCGGATCGGACCGACGCAATCCGGAAGGTGCGTGAGGCGAAGATGACCGCGAGTGCAGCGGTGGCCCTGTCCGGACTGGTCTGACGTGGCTGAGTGGACCGGCGTGTCCCGCGTCGTGGACCCAGAGACGGGTCTCGACATCGACGCCGGTCCACACGCCGAGCTTCTCGATGCGCTCCTGCACATCCCCGAGGTCCAGCACGCGGTCTGCGGCTTCGGCCGTGGTACACCGGCCGGCTTCAACGCGATGGCCCGGCTACTCCGTCACGCCCGCAAGCGGCCCCTCGGGGCGTTCTCGACGTGCAACAGCGCCGCGTGTCCCAAGGGTCACGACGCTGAGTGGTGGGCCAACTTCGTCCACACGGTCAGGACCAACCTGTTCATGATCCTCGCGGTCCGGGCGTACAAGACGCCGGGCGAGAAGAAGGGCAAGCCTCTCCCTGGGGGCGAGGTACCGCTCGTGAACGCGGCGATGCAACTCGCGTTCTCGAAGGGGTGGCCGTACATCCAGACCCGGGCCATGCTGCGCCAGCTCGGGGTAGAGCTTGGGGAGTGGCTCAACCGGAGCACGATCCGCGAGACGCAGGCCGGTTTGCTCTACGTGGGTGAATCGTGAAGGAGAGCACGACTCCCGGCGAACCGCCTTACCGTCCGGTCGGCGGCGGTTCAGCCGGGCGGCCCAACCCCACGTCTGGGGAGCCGGGCACAGAATAGAACACCTTGACCTTCAGCTCAAGGGGGCGTAGCCTTTCGACTCCGGAGGTGGCCGTGACTCGTCGCTGGTTCCTACGAGGGCTCGGGGCGGTCGCGGTCGCGGTCTCCGTGGCGCTGCCCACGTTCGAGCTTCCGGCCATACCGACGTTTCAAGAGTCGTGGACGGCCTTGCTCTATGCCAGTCTCAACATCGCTTGCTATGCGCCTCAAGCGAATGGGCTCCTACGAGGAGACGCTCCCGCGTTCCGATCCTCATGCACTTCGCCAATCAAGAACACCGTCCGTCAGAGCACCGCCTCGAGCTTCATATCTACTACGTGGACCCTCGAGGCACACGTGCCATCGCCCGCCCAAAGCACTTCCGATTCGATTCCTTTCAGGTGGCCATGCGCCGCTTGATGAGAGAGAGCTCGTGACCCCCGCCCATCTGCCTTGATCCGCAGGTTCGTAGCGTGGTTCGTAGGCGCGCCGCCCGTGCGGCCATCGTCCTGCCTCGCCTGTGCCGCGAAGGACGAGACGATCCGCGTCCTCTCCAGCCAGCTCGACTACACCAGGGCCGAGCTCACGGCTTTCTACGAGCGGTGCGACCTCGCGGCGCCCAAGGCCCCTCCCGTCTCCAAGCCTGAGCCTCCAGCGCTTCAGCCGCCCCGTGGTGCGGAGCGAGCCCCGACGAGCGGGCGCCGCATCGTCCCCTGGATGCAGAGCCTCGCCGCCGGGGGCCACATCGACGCCGCTCGAGGCCGAGCGGCCATGGACGAGCGAGCCCGCGAGTACGAGGAGCAACAGGGAGTGGTGGCACCGTCCGGCCATGACGAGGGCTTCGGAGCCGAGGTCAAGCCGTGAGCGTCCGGCCGCCGCTTCCGCCGACGAAGGGCAAGGACGCGAGTCCAGACCGTCTCAACGCCTTCATCACGCACCTGTTCCGGCCGAATATCCCGTATCGCATCGGGGTGAGGAGGCTTCTCAATCGCGCACGCCTGTACAAAGGCGGAGTGCAATGGATTGAGCCAGTCCTAGACGATGGCTTCATGTCGGCCGATTGGACCATCATGCAGCAGGACGACATGAACGGGATTCCGATGCCCGTCCAGAACGAGATTTTCCCCCTCGTGGTCCGCGAGGCCGCCCTCATCGCCAAGGTCGGAGAGCGCCCCTACGTTCGACCGAACAAAGACAGCCCCAGGGTCACGAAGGCGGCAAAGCTCGCGAAGGACGTGCTCCTGTCGCATCTCGAGGACATCGCGTGGCCCGACAAGGAGCGCGAGGGTTCGACTCACTGTGCCACCTACGGCCAGTGGTGGACCGCGTCGTACATGGACTACGACTGGACGAAGACGGCCCGTGTCCCGGTCGAAGGCGCCCTTGCCTGCCCCGAGGCCGGGTGCGATGTCACGTTCGCCTCGAAGGAGTTGACGGAGGAGCAGGCTCTCAAGATTCAGGAGACGTCGCCGGACGCGGTTGCGATCTCCGAGGGCCCCGATCCGAACAACCAGTTCGCGGACCCCGATCTGTCCTACAGCATCCAGAAGTGCCCACGGTGTACCGAGCACACCGGCTTCGGGATGAAACCCTCGTTCGATGACGGCTCGGGGATGCCACGGCTCACCGGCTCGGGTAACCAGGCGCAGGAGTTCGGCCAGGTCAAGCAGGCCGGCGCCCCGGCCCTGGTGCCGCACGATCCCACCGAGGAGGAGTACAAGACCGGCAAGGACTTCTTGGGCAAGCCGCTCGGCGAGGATCTCCCGATCGGTGAAGCGGTCATCGACAACATCAGCCCGTTCGATGCGGCCCCGAATCCGTCCGGTCAGGGGCTCGACACGAACCCGGAGAACTGGGAGGAGTTTGCCTGGGCCACGCCGAGGTCACTCGACTGGATCAGGTCGCGGTACCCGGAGAACGGGTGGAAGGTCAAGGCCGAGGAGGGTAGCGAGCTGTGGCGCTATCATCCCGTCCTTGGTGGCCTCGGTTCGGCCGGTGTCACCATCGGCGCGCCGGAGTTCTTCCAGAATCACGCCTTGGTCAAGGTCTTCGCCAAGCGACCCTACATGGCGAAGTCTGGGGTGGACGACACCGAGAAGGACATCCCCGACGAGAAGCCGTACCGAAACCACGGCCGCTTGATCGTGATGGCGAACAACGTGGTTCTCGC
>Ga0315290_10003416_pt1 | contig 11345 bp, 10 predicted proteins | sample YL17G12_0_MG_FD_203627 | JGI IMG/M metagenome (GOLD analysis project Ga0315290, IMG submission 203627) | Sediment microbial communities from Yellowstone Lake, YNP, Wyoming, USA - YL17G12_0 | ecosystem: Environmental > Aquatic > Freshwater > Lake > Sediment | place: USA: Wyoming | collected...
CAGGCAGGGGGGGTGGAGCTGGAGGCGCGCAAGAAGCAGTATGAGTATTATCGGGATGAGCTGCTGACGTTTGGGGAAAACCACCCCGGCACTGTGTGCCACCCCTCCAAAGGAGGGGAATGAAATATGACAGAAATAAGCTGCTTACGTTTTAAAAATTCCCCTCCTGTGGAGGGGTGTCAGTCGAAGACTGACGGGGTGGTCAACAGGGTGGTATTATGAGAGCAACAAAAAAATATAAATCCCTGCCCTATAACCCCGCACTTCGCGCACGCGCAAAAGAATTGCGCAAGGCGGGAATATTGCATGAAGCGATTTTTTGGAACCAGATTAAATCTGGTAAACTCAACGGGCTGGATTTTGACAGGCAGAAGATCATTGGCAATTATATTGTAGATTTTTATTGTGCCGATAAAAATGCCATTATTGAGATTGATGGTTCGTCACACGATGGCAAGGAAGACTACGATAAACAACGGGATGATTTTTTGATATCCCTGGACCTAACCGTGATTCATATTGGCGTTGGGGATGTGTTGAATAATATGGAGGGCGTTCTTGTGTTTTTGAAGAACCACCCCGCCCTGACGGGCACCCCTCCAGAGGAGGGGAACCACCCCGCCCTGACGGGCACCCCTCCAGAGGAGGGGAACCACCCCGCCCTGACGGGCACCCCTCCAGAGGAGGGGAATAAATTTTGACCATGCCAACCAATAGTCGATACAATTTAGTGGCGGAAAATTCGCAAAGCACGGTGGTGGCGGAATACCAGGCCGCTTACCGTACCGCCAAGTCGTACCAGAGCGAGGCGGAACTGGAGCGCGCCTTAATCGAGCAGTTAGAGTCACAGGCGTATGAGTTTCTGCCCATTACCTCCGAAGCTGATCTGGTGCTCAATCTGCGTAAACAGCTTGAAAAGCTCAATGATTTCATCTTTTCCGATGCCGAATGGGAACGGTTTTTTACCGGCGAGATCGCCAATCCCAACCAGAGCATTGCAGAAAAAACAGCCACGATTCAGGAAGACTATATCAAAAATCTCAAAAGAGATGATGGAACAGTCAAAAATGTCTATCTGCTCCGTAAAGATAAAATCCACGAAAATAGTTTGCAGGTGATCAACCAATACGCAACCACCCCGTCGCCTGACGGCGCCACCCCTCCAGAGGAGGGGAATTTTGCAACGCGCAAGAATCGTTATGACGTTACAGTGCTGGTCAACGGCCTGCCGCTGGTGCATATTGAACTTAAGCGGCGCGGAGTGGCGATTCAGGAAGCGTTTAATCAGATCAACCGCTATCAGCGTGAGAGTTTTTGGGCCGGCTCGGGGCTTTTTGAATATGTGCAAGTTTTTGTCATTTCCAACGGCACGCACACCAAATACTACAGCAACACCACACGCTCGGAACATATCAAAGAATCAAGCGAAGGCGCCGTCAAAAAAGGCAAACGCACCAGCAACAGCTTTGAGTTTACCAGCTGGTGGGCGGACGCGACCAATAGACCTATTACGGATCTCGTGGATTTTGCCAAAACCTTTTTTGCCAAGCATGCGCTTCTCAATATCCTCACCCGCTACTGCGTGTTTACCACCGACAAACAGCTTTTGGCGATGCGGCCTTATCAGATCGTAGCGACCGAGAAAATACTGAGTAAGATCGAAATCAGCACCAACTATAAAAAACTCGGCACCGTGGCGGCGGGCGGTTACATCTGGCACACCACCGGCTCGGGCAAAACCTTGACCAGTTTCAAGACCGCCCAACTGGTGAGCAAATTGCCATACGTTGACAAAGTGCTTTTTGTGGTTGACCGCAAAGACCTTGATTACCAGACCATGCGCGAATACGACAAGTTTGAGAAAGGCGCGGCCAACAGCAATACCAGTACGGCGATATTAAAACGCCAACTGGAAAACGCAAACGCGCGCATTATTATCACTACTATTCAAAAACTCGACCGGTTTATCGACCGTAACAAAGGGCATACTATTTTTGACGGCCATATTGTGCTGATCTTTGATGAATGCCACCGCTCGCAGTTTGGGGAAATGCACACCGCCATTACCAAAGCGTTTAAAAACTACCATCTCTTCGGCTTCACCGGCACGCCGATCTTTGCCGTGAACGCTTCTTCCGGCGGTCGTCCTGATTTTAAGACCACTGCGCAGGCTTTTGGCGATAAATTGCACACCTACACGATTGTGGACGCCATTGCCGATAGAAATGTTTTGCCGTTTAAGGTCGATTATATCTCTACCGTGCGCGAAGCCGAAGACATTGAAGATAAAAAAGTGCGCGACATTGACCGCGAGGCAGTGCTTGCCGCTCCGGAGCGTTTGGCAAATATCGTCCAATATATCCGTGACCATTTTGATCAGAAAACAAAACGGAACAGCTTTTACAAACTCAAAGACCGCAGACTGGCGGGGTTTAACTCCATTTTTGCTGTTTCTTCCATTGATGTGGCCAAAAAGTACTATGCTGAATTCAAAAAACAACTGGCAGACGTGCCAAGCGATAAAAAGCTCAAAATAGCGCTTATTTATAGCTTCGGCGTAAACGAGGAAGAAATCGACGGCGTGATAGATGAGAACTCCGAAGATACCAGCGGATTGGACAAAAGCTCAAGGGATTTCCTTGAGAACGCCATCAAAGACTACAATGCCATGTTTGGGACATCCTATGACACCTCTTCCGATAAATTTTAGAATTACTATAAAGATGTCAGCGAACGGGTGAAAAACCGTGAAGTGGATATTCTGCTGGTGGTCAATATGTTTTTGACCGGCTTTGACGCGACCACGCTCAATACCGTGTGGGTGGACAAAAACCTGCGTTTGCACGGGCTTTTGCAGGCGTATTCGCGTACCAACCGCATCTTAAACACCGTCAAGACTTTCGGAAACATTGTTTGCTTCCGCAATCTGGAAAAAGCGACCAATGAATCCATTGCTCTCTTTGGCGATAAGGAAGCCAGCGGGATTGTGCTGTTAAAATCATATGCTGAGTACTATAACGGCTATAAAGACGGTGACAAGGAAGTCCGGGGATATGCCAGTCTGGTGGAAGAGCTTTTGGCAAAATACCCGGTTGGCGAGGGGATTATAGGGGAGCAAAATCAAAAGGATTTCATCAGGCTCTACGGCGCGATCCTGCGGGTGAGAAATATCCTGGTTACGTTTGACGAATTCAGCGGCAACGAGATTTTAACCGGGCGGGATATTCAGGATTATCATAGCGCCTACATTGATCTTTATAACGAGTTCCGCAAGACAGATGAAGGCGAGAAGGAAAACATCAACGATGATCTTGTGTTTGAAATGGAGCTCATTAAACAGATCGAGATCAATATTGATTATATTTTAGCGCTTGTTAAAAAGTACCACGAAGACCACATCAAAAACCGCGAGCTGCTTGTCGATATTAACAAGGCAATCGATTCAAGTGTTGAGCTGCGCAACAAGAAGGATCTTATTAACCAGTTTATCGCTTCTCTTGATATCCATTCGGTGGTGGATGAAGACTGGCAGAAGTATGTGGAAAAGAAAAAGATTGAGGAACTGGACGAGATTATTAAGAACGAAAATCTTGATCACGACGAAACCTATAAATTTGTGCGAAACGCGTTTCGTAACGGCAGTGTTGCAACCACAGGCACCGCTCTGGCGAAAGTTTTACCGCCCGTGTCACGCTTTTCTCCCGGTGGAGAGCGTTCCAAAAAACGCGAGAGTGTTTTGGACAAATTGATGCGCTTTTTTGAGCGGTTTTTTGATATTTCTAATGGAAAGCTTTAAAGATAACTGGGAGCTGTGAAATGACAGAGTTGCTTCAATCTATGGTTAAAAGGCGCAAAAAGCAGCAGTCCCAGGCACCGGAAGTTGTATCATAACAAGTGCAGTATCATTTATCAGCATATTTTTGATTCCTACTATGGCGAAGGTGGGAGTATCTACTCTATTGCAGGCTGATAATAACAATGTATCAGTTTTAGCCACCACGGCGGCTGAGCAATGAAATAACGGTCTGACGGACGAAGAAATTGCTGTTGTTGAAAATAGTAGGAATTGATAATATGGCTGAAAAACCAAGTGAAAAACAGATAGAGGCGCGGGATAGTCTGCCGGGGGAGTTGAAGTTGATTTTTGATGATTTTGTGGCTGATTATAAGTATGCCGCTACTATGCGTCATGGTCGGCCATATATTTCGTATATTGTTTTAGCGGATATGATAAGGGCCGGCTGGCGGCTTGGGACAAAGCCCGTGAAGTAGATGGCACCGTTGCCGTCCACGATGGCTGGCCGAAAAAATAGATAGGATAAGGAAGAAATGGCAAAGAACAATAAAAACACTTGGATTCATTGGTCAGAAGATGAGATTAAGTTACTCAAGAAACTTTTTCCTAAAGGCAAGACAAGGCAAATAGCTGACCAAACAGGCAGGACATTTGCGGCAGTAAGGCAAAGAGCATACGACATGGGAATCAAAACAAGGGAATGCCGTCGGTGGTCAGCCGATGAAATCGAACTACTCTATAAACTATACCCAAATAAGTCGTTCCGGAGCATAGCAGATGCACTTGGGCGGTCTTTTAAAGCAGTAAGTAGAAAGGCTCCGAAACTCGGTTTGAGAAAAAACATAGCTGCCCCCAAATGGTCAATACAGGAGGAAACACTGCTGAGGGAATTATATCCGACAAATAATGTGAATGATATAGCGAAAAGAATTGGGCGGTCTGCCCGATCTGTATGTCACAAAGTGTTCAAATTAGGACTTTCCAAGCGTCGTTTTTGGTCGAAAAAAGAATTGAACCTGTTAAGAAAGCTTTATCCAACTAAAACAATACAGGAAATAGCCGACCAAATTGGAAGAACTGCTGGGGTAGTACAGCTAAAAGCATTCCGCTTGGGACTGAAGAAAAGAAAATACAAGAAAAGAACAAGGCTATCTGAAGCATTACAATATGAAGATCACTCACAAGAATAGTGATATAATCAGTCAATACATAGTTTTCATGCGTGCTATCTAAGTCTTATTTGATTTGTTTTTAGTCACGAGTGTGAAGGCCTGTTCGAGCGTAAAATTGCCTTCGTAGAGTGCCCGGCCGATAATTATCCCCTCAATGGGTAATTTCGCTAGTTGCTCGATGTGGTCCAGTTTGCCTACTCCGCCGGAAGCGATAATTGGTATGCGGCAGTTTTGTGCGAGCAGGCGGGTCGCTTCGATATTGGGTCCGGTAAGCATTCCATCGCAGGCGATGTCGGTATAAACGATAGCGGCCAGCGGCCAAAGGTTTACGATTTGGGCCATTTCGGCAACTGTTGTTTTGCCGGTTTGGGTCCAGCCGCGTGTGGACAGGCGAGAGTCGCGGGCGTCGAGACCCAAAACGATTTTCTGCGGATAATCGTTTACGAGTTTCTCAAACCAATCCATATCTTCCAGTGCCCTGGTTGCGATGATGACACGTGTCAGGCCAATTTCCAGCAGTTTTTTTACCACGATTTCATCGCGGATACCTCCGCCGAGTTCGACCTTCAGGTTGGTGGCGGATACGATTTTTTCGACAACACGGCTGTTGTGCATCCGTCCGTGCAGTGCTCCGTCGAGGTCAACGACGTGTAGCCATTTGGCGCCCTGCTGCTGGAAGATATGTGCTTGAGCTACGGGGTCGTCGTGATAATCAATCTGTCTCGCATAGTCTCCCTGCAAGAGCCTTACGCATTTGCCATCCCGCAGATCTATAGCCGGCAGTAATTCCATAATTGGGGCTTATTCCCTTATTTATTTGCCTGTGAAATTTAATCTGAATCGCAATACTTACTTAATTTTATCGTTTTTAAAGGTGACGACGCCGTCGGGTTCAAGCCATTTTTTGCCTTCTGATTTTTCGATGATGTCAACTACCTCTGCCGGGTCGTCGGTGACAGAGAAAAGGTTCAGGTCTTTCGGGGATATATTGCCTGCTTTCAGCATGATGTTTTCGATCCAGTGGATCAGGTCCATCCAGAACGCGCTTCCCATCAGGATAACGGGGAAGCGGGTACTCTTGTGCGTCTGGATGAGCGTGAGCGATTCAAAGAACTCGTCCATGGTTCCGAACCCTCCCGGCAGGATTACAAACGCCTGTGCGTACTTATTGAACATCATTTTGCGTGCAAAGAAATAACGGAAACTGAGTGACAAGTTCTGGTATTTGTTTGGTTTTTGTTCTTCCGGAAGGTCGATATTAAGGCCGACGCTCTTTCCGCCGGCTTCTATAGCCCCTTTGTTGGCAGCCTCCATTATTCCGCCGCCGCCGCCGGTGATAACGGCAAAACCGGCCTTGGCCAATGCCGCCGCGGTATTCTGGGCCAATAGGTAATAAGGGTTATCCGGTTTGGAACGTGCGGATCCAAAGATCGAGACGGCTGGGCCTAACTTGTTCAACTCGCCGAATCCCTCGACGAATTCGGCCATGATCCGAAATATCCGCCAGGTTTCTCGGCTAAAATCGTTATTTTGCATAACATGTTCTCCAAAGGGTCCTATAGGCAGGGCCCGGTATTACTGCGAATACATTGTTGTTTTCTATTCCTTTGAGAGGTGATTGCGGCAGAGGATTTTCGAGATAAAACCAATTTATATAGCAGACTCTTACAGGAATTTTTACTTTAATTTTATTTATTTATTTTTGATTGTTTATGTAAGTTTTTCCCCGGTGGTTAAGATGTTTACTCGACTTAGCTTTATTCCTTTTAAGCTGGTTATCTTGTCAGATATTTGCTGGATGTCTTTGACCCTTCCTTTTAGAATGATTATCTCGAGGCAGTTTTCGTGGTCGAGATGTACATGGATGGATGAGACGACCTGTAGTAGATGATTGTGCTGCAGGTCGGTTAGTTTTTGCGATAGCCTGGTCGCATGATGGTTGTAAACGAGGAATAGTCCCGCTACGGCTTTGGCATCCGGTTTAGTCAGTTCCTGTTCGGCCAGTCGGCGTCGGATTAGATCTCGGATCGCTTCCGATCGGTTCTGGTATCCCTGTTGAGCGATGAGTCCGTCGAACATCGAAAGGAGTTTTCGGTCGAGTGATATTCCAATTCTTTCGGTTTTAGCCATGCTATTTTATTTTAGGGAACCTCTAAAAAATCATTTTTACTACGAACGGCTGCAATTTCCGTCAGCATCGTTATCGGCTAAAAATCGTCCTCAACGTAGTTGAAACTACGCCTGCGGCGATTTTTGACCTCTGCCTCGCTGACGAAAATTTCGCTCGTTCTCGTGACAAAAGCAATTTTTAGAGGCTCCCTTAAGTCTTTTACTTCAGCAGTTCGTATTTACTTTGCGAGGTAAACTGGGTGAACATAAATCCTGCGCTGCCTGGTTCTATTTTTTTGCCCGGCCGCTCTCCAAATCCGATTTTGGCACCATCCAGGACGAGCGTGCATTCGGTTTCACTGGAATCCTCTATCACCTGCCTCGTGGTCAAATCGAAGTCGCCCCGTCCGGCAATTTTGAAGCCCTGCATATCGCTTTTTTCCTTGGTTACAATCAGGAAGAACGAGCCTAGCAGTTGAGGTTCGGTTATTCCTTCCGGCAGCAGATGCAGCGGTTCGCCCTGACAGGTTATCGTAACTGTCTGAGAGTCGTTTTTTTTCTGCGGTTCCTGGGCGCTATATATTTTCTTGATGGCTTTTGCCTTGATTATGGCGTTGGAGACGGGCAAGTTTTTTTCGTAGTTTTTCGGCAGTGGATGGTCGTAGCCTTGTTGTGGGGTAAAGCGGTCCGGGCTGTAGCGGACAAATTCACGTTCGTGATAACTTTTGATGCTTTCTTCGCTTATCATTGAAGCGGCTTTGCCGGGGTCATCCTTGGCGATTCCGAGTTTTTGGCGTAATTCGTCGAGGCCCATTATTTCTTTGACAGTCGTATCGGGAGCTATTTCGATCTTATAGCTGGCCCAGGCCAGTTTTGGCTGGTTCCGCCAGGTGGATTTGGTTTCTTCGGCGTCACTGGAATAGGTGTTAGTTCTCTTTGTATCCTTTAGCGTTTTCTCCGCATCCTTTGCAGTTTGCTTTGTCTCCTTTGTAATTACGGTTTCGCTTATTTTTACCTGCTCGATGGTCACTTCAATTATGGCTGAGCCATCCTCTTGCACTTTTTCAACTTCGCTGCGCAAAACAATTTCTCTTTGCGTTTCGTTCGACTGAGGTTCGCTTGGTTCTTTGTCCGGCATTTCCACCCAGACCTTATTTTGGCTGGAGTTGGCGAAGCGAGCCCTTTCCACACTGCCAACTTCATATCGGCATCGCAGTGCTGAGTCTTTTTGTGTTACGGCCGGTTTGGCGACCTGTTCTTGGGCGGCCGGCTGTGCTGTCTCTTTGTCTTTTGTTTTTGTCGAAGGGGCTGTACCGCATCCGTACGAGATAATCATAGCCCCTGTCACAGTAAGCACCATTAGTTTTAACCAGGTTTTCATTGTGTAAAATCTCCAAAAAGAGTGCCATTAATCATACATATATTCGATAGTTTTATTTACGTTATAACACATTGTGACTTTTTTGTGGGCTTTGGCTTTGGAGCCAGCCTGTTGTCTGCTGGTAACGGATACATCCATTCGCTCTGCCAGTTTCAGCATACGTTTTTTGTCCAGTGAGAAGATCAATTTGCCTTGCCCCTCGACGTCGGTTACCAGATATTTTGTTTTCCCTTTCGATTTTTCCGTAGCGGTTTGCTCCTGGTCGATTTTTGTTATCTGATAAGATACCACCGCATTGCGGCCCTGGGGTATTTCTGGTATAAGCTCCGGTGGTTCTTTCTTTTGGTTTTTGTCGGTTGGTTTTTCTTTGGTTTTGGAGCTTGGTTGCTTTTTGTCTTGTTCTTTGTTTTGTTTTTTTGGGTCCGGTGTTTCTTTTTCTTTTGGGGTTTCTTGCAGGCTCAGGGTTTCTCCTGCACTTTCGATGGTATAGTTTTTTCGAATGCTTGTTCTGGCCTCGGGCACGGCGGTTATTGCGCAGGTTGACCAACTTTCCATGTGTTCGATTTTGATGGCTGTGTCGCCGCCGATCAATCCGCCGGTGACGTATTCCATCAGATGGTTTTCAGTGAGCAACATGTGAGCCTGTTCGTTTGATCTGAGAATATCCATTTGGATGTTTTCATCGATCATGATTTTCCTGATGGGGTCATCTACATCGAGCAGTTTGGCCAGTTGTGTTTCGTCGCCCATCAGGACGTTATATTTTTTGCCTTTCAGGTCGATGAAGGCGTCGATATATTTTTGTGTGCGCTGTTTGTTTTTATCGTCTTTGGCCGGCTGGTAAGTCGTTTTGTCTTCACTGTCAAAAGAAGCACTTACGCCAAGGCTTTGCATCGATGCTTTTAGAGACGTGATTGTCGCTTCCACTATGGGGTGTTTTTCCTGATCGAGAGCTTTTACCCGGCAGGTGAGTTGCATTTCGTTTTTTCTATTGTCCACGCCGGGAAACATCATGCTCAGGTTAGAGTTCAAATTCACCTTAACGGAATAGGTGTCGCCGGGTTTGAGTTGCCAGAGCAGCCGACCCGGCCGAGCGCATCCTGCCAGTCCTGCCAGTCCTGTCCACAGTAGAATTGCCAAAACACAATATATCAGCCGAGGTTTTCTCAATCGGTTATCTCCTTAACAACCAGCAAACTCCCCGCTAATCAGCACTTGTTGCGGACAACAGTTTTTTTGAAAAATGTGTTTTTACGCTCACTTGAAAGTATGCTTTTACGCAAAAACACTGGATTCGCTATCGCGGCTCTTCACTTCGTGTCCCACTTTCGCGGGAATGCCAGATTTTTGTTTGTACAATAATTATCGGATATTTCGGGTGTTTACGCAACAGATTTTTTGTTTTATGGCCAATCGTTATAAGCATATTTGGCACAAAAAAGGTGGGTTATTGGACCTGAGAAGAGATATGTTTGCCGTCCAAACGGTTTTTTCCATGCTATTGTTCGTGTGCGTCGCTGTATTCATATTGCCGACGGCGTTGGTTTTTTGTTTATTTTGGGCGTTTCGCTAAGGTTCGATACGGCAGAATCCGTTGATGATGCCTCCGGAGTTTACCTCCAGGCTGCGGGCGGTGATATCGCCGGAAATGCTGGCGCCGGAAGCGAGCGAGACCTTGTCGTCGGCGGTGACATTTCCGCGAAGTTGTCCTTCGACCTGTAGGTTTCGGCTTCGCACCCGTCCTTGCAGTATGCCGGTTGGTGCTACCCGAATTGAGCCACAGGTTTCGAGACAAGCTCTGATATGACATGAAGAAACGGTAAGATCCTCGACGCTAATACGCCGGTTACAGTGCGGACAACCGATGCTAATGGCCTTGGCACTGACAAGCAATTCCTTACCACAATGATGACAATAGACTTTTTTCTGTTGCATGCAAATACGTCGCCAGAGTCAAAATAATTGTGAGAAGTCGATTCCAGCACTAAAGGGCGTTTTCGCGTGTGAATATCGGCTTTTGACGCCAATTTCAGAAGTAGAGTGGCCGATGGCCGAGTGTATTACTTTTCTGTCAGTTTGACGTCTATATTCTTGTTGGCAGTAGTATGCCTGGTCGGCCCAACGTCCTCAGGTACGGCCATCTGACGAGGCGCAGGTGCGGCCGGTTGTGCCGATTTTTTTGTGGGTTCGGTTTTGCCAACGGTTCCGTTCCCAACGTTACAATGTCCCACGAAACGTGCGCCGTCAACAACGACCAAGCGTTCACAGCGAAGGTCACCCTGCAATCGAGCGGTATTTTTCAGTTCGATGATATCTTTGGCCGACACATTACCGCTGATTTCACCTTCTACGGTAATGGTACCGGCCTCGATATCGGCCTGGATGACGCCTTCCGGGGCGATGACCAGATTGCCGCCGGTGGCTATGCGTCCCTCGAAACCACCCAGGATTTTGACGCTTTTTTCAAAGCTGAGTTCGCCTTTGAACTTGGCGTCGGGTCCGATGATTGTAGGAAAATCAGATTCGTCCATTTTTTTCTCCCGAAATACAGATACTAATGTTTGTACGTTTATCAACTATCAACGGGAGCCCTCCTTGGCCTGACAGGTATTAAAGTCGGTAATCGGTTTTGTAGCAGGAACTTACGGTTTTTTGAACCTTTCCAAAACACTAAAGACCGAACCGATCCGCGGTCTTTAAAGACTAAGATATACGATTTGCCTTGGTATGTCAAGCATTAATCCTGGTATATTCAAAGGACGGGTGCATGTCACGTTTGTAGGTAGAAATTTGCCCTCCGGGATGGCAAAATGGGTGAATTTGACAAAAAACCTATTTGCCATGGAGGGCATTATCATGGATACCAAAATACTGGACGAATTGGAAG
>Ga0315290_10003417_pt1 | contig 11343 bp, 8 predicted proteins | sample YL17G12_0_MG_FD_203627 | JGI IMG/M metagenome (GOLD analysis project Ga0315290, IMG submission 203627) | Sediment microbial communities from Yellowstone Lake, YNP, Wyoming, USA - YL17G12_0 | ecosystem: Environmental > Aquatic > Freshwater > Lake > Sediment | place: USA: Wyoming | collected...
CGTTGCTGTTGTAGACCTCGACATTTCCGGTCATGAAGGGAAGCATCACGATGGTGGGGAAGGGTGCACCGGTGAGGTTTGCGGTGGCGTTCTCCGTTCCCGAGGCCGCCGGATAGAAAATCTTGAGGGTGTTGTAGTAGGCCTTGGAGCTTCCCTTGAAGCTCTCGAAGCACCAGGCCGCCGTGTACGGGCCGTTGTGGTCGGGCTTCTCCGTGGCGCGGGCAGGCTCGGCGGGGGCCTGGGGGACGAACAGCGGGCACGCTAGCATGCATACAACCGAAATCACAATTGCGAATCTCACAATATTCATCGACATCACCTTGGGGGCACTTGCAAAAAGCTCCGGGAGGCATATCTATGTTTTGGTGCGGTCTTTTAAAGGACCCATTCTTCCATCACTTGTTATATATCTGTAATTTCGTGAGCGATACTGGTGAAACGGGAATGATGCCACACAGAATGGTAGCCATGCTGGCCGTTGCCGCAATGCTGATGGCCTCGTTGCCCCAGATGTCGTGCGCAACCGAGTCCGGGCCGGCAATCCCTACGATTCAATCCGACATGCCGTCGCTGCCGGATCTCCCTCGAATCTCCACGGGGCCCCGTGAGGCGCCTGCGCTCCCGTTCGGAATGGACAGTGACAGGGTGGAGGCCATCTCCGCAACGGCCATAGGCCCGCTGGGGGAGAGGCTCGCGGGCGCAAGAGGGCCGACGGGCCGGGCCGCCGACCTCACCTTGACCGGAAGCGACATTCTCCTTGTCGACAACGACCTTTCCGTGCTCAACATCAACATGTCCGGCAATTCCATCCTGTTCGTCTACAACGTCTCCAGGACGGTACAGCTGACGATGGCCGGCTCGCTGACGCTGCGCGACAACGCCACATTTGTCCTGAACCACTCGAAGCTGCTGGTGGACCAGAGCTACGACCAGCAGTTCATGATGCAGATGCACAACATGTCCCGTTTCTTCGCATTCTTCTCGAACGTGACCACGAGCGGGTTCCAGTGGCCCGGCGCCATGTGGGACCGGTCCAATCTCACGATAGGGGGCACGGAGTTCTGCGTCAACCCGTCGTGGTTCCCCGTCACGCTCATCCAGAACGCCTCGATATACAGCGCCTACTCGCTCTTCTACTCGGACATAGTCCACTTCGACTTCCCCTGGGTGCCGCTGGGCTCCAGCATCGTATTGGACCACAGCGCCTATTTCAACATATGGCTTGCCGTCAAGACCGGGGCCTCGGCCGACCTGACCCTTCCACCCACGTTCGCACCCGTGCCGGTCAACTGGAGCTTTCCGGGAACCTTTGCCGTGACCAACATCGATTACAGAATCGAGCTCAATGTCAGCTCCCCGCTGCTGTTCGCGACGATGCAGTACCGCGGGAGCAGCATCATCGTGCGCGATTCCCCATCGTTCCTTGGAGCTTTCTTCATAGACAACGCGGCCACGGCATTTTCGGGGATGAGGGAGCAGAAATATGTCGATACCACATTCCCGATGCAGGACCTATCCCTCCGCCTTGTGAACTCGACCATCTACACATGGAACTTCTACGCCAGCGACGGGGCCGACATAACCATAGATTCCTCGGATGTCGGGGAGATACTGTGCATGGGAACTGGACAGGCGACCATCCGCAACAGCAACCTGAACGGAAAGGGCGGGTATGTCTCGTGCCACGACACATCCCGCCTCATGATTTTCAACTCGACCATCAGCCCCGTTGTCGTGTCCTACCAGAACACGGTCCTCGAGATTCAAAACACCACGATCGATTTCTGGTGGCCCACGCGGGTGCTGGCGTCCGGCAGTTCCCTCCTGAAGTTGACTGATGTCACATTGGGGAAGAATGTCACGCTCGAGGCGCTCGAGTCCGGAAGGCTGGAGACCTATTATCACCTCGATGTGACTGTGAACAAATCGGGGAGCCCCGCCGCAGGCGCGTCCATAGAGGCAAGGTACAGATCGATCAACACGCTCGCGGGCAATGCCGTTGCAGGGCCGGGCGGCTCCGCATCGTTTTTACTGCGGGAGAGGGCCCTGTCGCCCGGCGTCACGACATTCACAAACAACTACACCATAAGCGCCTTCAGGAACTCCTCGCTCGCCTCCAAGGACCATACGCTGAAGGCCCGTGAGACCCTGACGCTGGAGCTTCTCGACTTCGTCTCGGGCACATCGCCGGCCGATGGCGAGAAAAATGTCTCGCTCTCATCGCATATCACCATCAATTTCTCATATGTGATGGAACCCCTCTCGTCACTCGATTACATCGCCATCTTGCCGAACATCAGCGTGGCCTGGTCCTGGGACACGACCACCTCGCTGGGCATAGTTCCGTCGGTGAATCTCGCTCCGGTCTCCAATTACACAGTGACTGTCTCCACGGAGGCGAAGACCTTGGGCGGCCTGCAGCTTCCGGAGCCGTTCAGCTTCACTTTCACGACGGGCGCCCAAATGCCGGATGCGCCCTCCAATCTTGTCGCAGAGGCAGGCAACCGTTCGGTTCGGCTGCGCTGGAATGCTCCTGTCCATGACGGAGGAGCGCCAGTCGAGGGCTACAGGCTCTACCGGGGCGCCGGGAACTCGACAGCCGAGTTCCTGGCCGCGACGAACCTGACGGAATATCTCGACGTCAACCTGACGCAGGGCACCATGTACTATTATTCGGTGAGCGCCCGCAACATCGCGGGCGAGGGGCCCCTTTCCGCGCTCGCCATGGCGACCCCGGGCACCGTCCCGACGGCCCCGCGCAGGCTCAACGTGAGTTCCGGAAACAAAATGGTGGCTCTGGGCTGGCTTGCGCCCGAGGACAGCGGGGGCTTCGCAATCACTCAATATTCCGTATACCGGGGAAGCTCGCCGGCCAACATATCGCTCCTAACCAGGCTCGGCGCGGTCCTGAATTTCACGGATGCGAACGTGACCAACGGAATGACCTATTACTACAGGGTCTCGGCTTCCAACGAGAGGGGAGAGGGGCCGCCCTGTCTCGAGCTCAATGCGACGCCACGGAGCCCCAACACGGTCCCTGGCAAGCCCCAAAACCTCACGGCGGCATCATCGGACCACAAGGTGACGCTGTGCTGGTCGGCCCCGGAAAGCGACGGAGGGCTCCCCGTCACGGGCTACAGGATTTATCGGTCCAACACGAGCGCTGACTTCCGGTTCCTCCGGAGCGTGGCCGTCAATTCCACGATAGATGAGGGCCTTTCAAATCAAAAATCATACTTCTACCGGGTCTCGGCGGTCAACGACATCGGGGAGGGCCCGCTCTCCGAGATGGCGAGCGCCCTGCCGTTGGCCCTGCCATCGGCCCCTCAAAACCTGACGCTCGCCGCAAAAGGCGGCAAGGTGCTTTTGAAATGGGACCCTCCCGCCGATGATGGCGGGTCCCAGATAAGGTCGTACAGGGTCTACAGGGGCGCCGGCCCGCAGAACATGACAGTGCTATCCCTGGCGGGGGCCTCGACGACGACCTTTGTCGATTCCAACGCAAGCGCGGGAAAGAGGTACTACTACAAGGTGGCGGCAGTGTGCGACGACGGCGAGGGCGCCCCCTCACCCGTAAGCGACATAAGCGTCCCGAAGACGGCGCCCGTTCAGAATGGCCCGATGGTGCCGGTGCTCTTCGTGGCAATTGTCGCCGTTGCCGGAGCGGTCGGGGCGGTTCTCCTGCTGCGCTCAAGGAGAAAGGGCCCGCCGAAATAAGAAGCGGCCTACGTCCCGTTGAAAGCGGCGCGGAGGAACGAGAAATCCGTGCCCATTATCAGGGCATGAACTATGACCAGCACCGTTGCCGACATCAGCGCGATGCGGTGGGTCCACTTCCAAGCCTTGTAGCCCACCTTCTTGGACATTCGAGCCCTTGCCAATCCCGTGGTGCCCGCGGTCGCCATCACGGCGGCGGAGATGTATCCCAGTACCACAGGGGTCTGCCAGATGTGCTTCGCGTAGGGCCCGAAAACGAGCATGAGCCCGTGGTACACGCTCAGGCCCACTATGAACCATGCCAGGGTGCAGTGCACCCTCAGCCGCGTTCTCGCCTTTATCCTAACTCGCCCGAGGACAATTGCGGATATCAGTATAGCCAGGGACAGCAGGCCCGTCACGCGGCCGGTGAACCTGAGAGCCCCGGACCCCACGGCCGGCACGGGCGCGACCGGCTTGTCGGAACTGATAGCTATGAACGCAGCGTCGGGAGAGCCGGTGGCGTTTTCCCAATTCAGCTCTATGCGCCCGTTCACGCCGCCTGCGCTGCCGTTGAGGGCCTCGACCTCAACCTGGAGTACCTGGCCTGGCGGCAGGTGGGCCGTGAACGAGGGGAACACACGTATGGCCCCGGCGATGTTCCCCGAGGGGGCGAGCGTGATGTTTTTGGAATCGGCGATCGCCTTGAGGTCAATGATTGTGCGAGCTGGCTGCGAGCCGCCGAACACAACCTCGCCCGCGCCGACGAAGAGGCTCATGGGCCTCACGGACAGCGCCCCGGTCCTGAACATCGTGAACCTGCTCGAATCATGGCTGTCGTCGTTGGTGTGCCGGCGGGCGGCGGTGAAGCTCAGCTTTGCGGACAGCGAGAGCGTCCCTGTATGGTTCCCGGTGAGTACGGACCACTGAACCGTGGAGCTGCCTCCGGAGGCGGTAAGGGTGGGCAGTGTCGTTGTGGAAGGCCTGTTGGGCTCTATGATTCCGGGGCCGGAGAGCTCCAGCGTTGCCGTGGCATCATCGACGGCGTATCGTCCTGCGTGGTCGAGGACCATTGTGACCTTGATGAGCTGGCCCGGCGGCGCCGCCGATGGATACGACAGCCTCATCGCCGGCATTGCGAAGCGGAAATCGCTGCTCGGCTTGTCCCCGGAGTGGCAGCCCATGCACGGCTGGCCGCCGGGCGCCACCAGCGGAGCCGCCATCGCGATCATGGTGATGAGGACGGCTGTGAGGAGCATCAGGTTCGTGGCTGTCTTCATTGCTTCCCGGGACCCCCCTTCGCCGCTTTTTTCTCCGGAACGACCTTCATGGTGCCCTTGATGCATATCGCGCCCTCCTCGGTAGGCCCCTCGCACGGGACCGCCTCAAGATGCGACTCGCCTTCCACGATCTTGAGGGGCGTGGATGGGGCTGCGTCAGAGGGGTCTTCAGAAATTTTCGCTTCGGGGACCGGCTTGGGCTTTGCTGTCGGAGGCGCCGCCGGAGGGGCCGGCTTCTGGGTGCGCCCGCCGATGGCCGCGTAGGTTATTCCCACCAATCCGGCTATCACCACCACCACACCGAGCGCAACCAGCCACCAGTCGTCCGAGGCCGCGGCCGCCTGCTGCTTCTGGACCGTGACGCTCATCGTCTGCACGGTTTCCTTGTAGCCGTCCCCCACGACCAGTGTCACGACGTACGTCCCGCCGGAGACGAATACATGCGTTATTGAGGGCGTGGTGGTGTTCACGGAACCCGTGCCGTCGCCGAAATCCCATATGAAATAGAGGCGCCCGCCGCTCAGGCTCCTCGAGCGAGTGGCGTCGAAGGTGACGATGGTGTCGGACTTTATCACCTGGCGGTCGATGCTGAATATCGCCAGCGGGAAGCTGGTCTCGCTGGCCACGGGGGGAGGTCCGGAGCCGCCCGACGTCCTGATTGTCAATGGTTCGGACGTCCCTTCGATTGTGGTGTTCCAGGCGTCGGCGGCCCTCACGATTATGACGGCCGTCGAGGTGTTGATGGCCGGCGCCTTCCCCGTCCATGTGCCGGAGGCCGGCAGCCCCGCCCGCATGGTAACGGTCTCCGTGCCGTCGGAGTTCCGGAAAAGGATGCTGACCCTCACCGGGGAAGCCCCTCCCGTCGCGTTCCATGAGGCGGAGAGCTCGTCGCTCGCCTGGAGGGCCCTCGCTCCTGGCGTGAAGGTGGCGTTCACGGACAGCGGCCAGGCTATTGAGAAGCTCGCGCTGACGGCCTGCGACGAGTTGCCCTTCTCATCGGTCGCGACGGCCCGGAGAGCGCAGATGCTCGAGGTGATCTCGGGGGCGGTGACTGTCATCTGACCGTCGGCGGGGAGATTGCCGGCCACCTTGTCCCAGGGACCCGCCGCGCCGTTTCCGGACAGGGCCAGCTCCACGGTGAGGTTCCTGGCGCCGCCGGAGGCGGACCAGTGGACATCGATGGGCTGCGCCCAGTAGTAGCGGTCGCCCACGGATGGCGCCTGCAATGAAACGGAAATGCTGGGCGCGGGCGCGGATGAGGTGTTGAAGGACCAGGACTGCGAACCGCTGCGGACATTGCCCGGGACGGAGAGGTCCCTTACCGCCCCCGAGAGGGTGCAGGCGTACTCCGTCCCGGCCGCGAAGGATTTGTGGAGCACCGTCAGTGTGGTGCCTGCGACGTTCCAGGTCCAGGTGACCCCTCCGGGGTCCGGGGCGATGGAGAACGCCGCTTCGGCCGAGGTCGCGTTCACGGGCTCGGAGAACCGTATGACAATCGGCGCGGAGACCACGGTGCCCGAAGAGCCGTTGGCGGGGTCGACGGAGAGGACCGCGGGGGGCGTGGAATCTATTGAGAACGGCGTGTCCATGAGGTTCTCGGCGTAAAGGCCGCCGGCGTCCACGATGCTGGCCTTGAGGCTCACCGATGAGCTGTCTATGGCCGGGGAAGTCCAGGTGTACCCGCGGTCCGCGGGGAGGCCCGTGGCGATTGTCACGTTCTCAGAGGCGAATCCGTCCGTCGAATAATAGAGCCCCACCTTCGACGTGGCCAGGTCGGAAGCGTTGGCCTCCCAGGCCACCGGATGACCCGTGCCGCCCGTGAGGGTGTCCCCGTGGGCCGGGTCCAGCAGATGTATTGTCGGGGGCTGGACAGAGGGGGGCATCGTCACCTGCACCGACGGGGCGGGCGAGTAGCTGTCCGAGAACTGGAGGTTGTTGTGCACGTTGCTGCCCTTTGCGGTTATCACAAGGGCGTCCGCGCCCGGAGAGACGGCGCTGATCTTCCAGGTCGCCTGTGCGGTCTGGCCGGGCCCGAGCGAGCCGAGGCTCACCGTGCCGGATTGCGCCGAAAAATGCCCTGATTGCGACGTCAGCGTCGCGGATATCCCGCTCATTATGTTGTTCTTCTGGGTGTTGCATATGACCTTCACAACTACGGTCACGGTCAGCACCTCGGACCCGCTGAGGGCCGAAGGCAACACGTTCTGGGGATCTCCTTCGAGGATGTCAAGGTACATCACGTTGGTTTCGTGGCAGCTTATGCATGGGCTGCTCGACTGCGACTGCAGGAGCGGGGAGACGGCGACCGCCGCCAGCGTGATGAGCATGATGAGCGTAACGCCGACGGTGAATTGCCGCATTGCTAAAAGAAAAACGCTTGAAAGTATATAGCGTTATGCACCTTTCTTATGCAAAATGCGCATCAGTCCGTGACGACCTAAAGGAGGACGCCCCCGGCCTCCTCGGCGGGCACGGCCGCAAGCTACACCATGTAGACGACCTACCCCGGGGACCGGACGGCATCCTTTGCCTCGGAACGAAGACCATAAAAGGGATATAACCCCCCTGCAAGACCAGCATCCCGCTTTTCAAGGAAGGGCCGCAGATGCTCGAATGCCCGCAATGCGGAAAGAAGGGGATGTACAAGCCCAAGGCGTAGAGGTGACGGAGCCACCCGCAGCATAAAATGTTTTTCGTATAGGGGCGTCGGGAGGAGCAAATTGCCACGCAATTTGCGACTAAGACGCCCGCTCATGAATTGGGAAGTGCGGGCGTCGGGATTGCATCTAACGGCTCGCTACGCTCCCGTTAGTTGCAGGTTCAGAAGAGCGTCCTCTCTGCCGTATCGGACGCTCTTCTTCCCAAATCCCGAGCCCGCACGCTAGAAAATTGGAAAAGTGCGGGCGTCGGGATTTGGACCCGAGTTCCGAGCTTGGCAAGCTCGAGTGATAACCAGTCTACACTACACCCGCATTGGCCCGCATGTATTGTATAACCCCTTTATTAGGCTTCACATGGCCACCGCCTAAAAACCCCTTGAAATGGTAGGTACCAACGAATGTTTATAAACCCGGACCATTGTAAACAATCTGCTGGTGTGAAGACCGGATGATGATGAGGGTCCGAATAACCATCAGGGGTACCGTCCGGGGAGTGGGGTACCGCGAGGAGGTTCGGCGCAAGGCGCTGGAGCTGGGCCTGACAGGAATGGCCCGCAACCTTCCGGACGGAGCGGTCGAGGTCCTCGCGGAGGGCGAACATGACCGCCTCAAGGAATTCGTCACATCGTTGAAGACGGCGGAACCGCCCCTCCAGGTCAATGCGCTGATAGCGGATTACCAGGAATCGAAAGGGTGCTTCGATGATTTCCTGGTCGTGAGGGACCTGGAGCACAACGGGAAGACGGAGCAAAAACTCGAGATTGGAATCGAGTACCTCAAGCAGACGAACGGCTCCATCATGGCGATGCACGATGACTTGAACCAAATGAAAACGGACCTCGGTGCCAAGCAGGACGAGACCCGTAAAGAATTATCCGCCAAATTGGACGATAATAAGAATGCGGTTGTCTCCATGGATAATCACCTGGGCGAGCACATTGACAAACTCGATAAAAAGTACGATAAGTTCGGGGACAAGATGGACGAGCTGACGAAGGACATTAAGGAGCTCAAGGAGCTGTTCAAGGTCTTCGTCGAGCATTACCTCGCAAGGGAACGGGGCGGGGAGCCAGCGTAGCGGTTCCCCGTGCGGCGCAGGGGGCCCGCCAACATATTATTACCCCTTTTACGATAGACCATGCACAAGGGCCTGTGGGGTAGCTTGGTATCCTAGGAGCTTTGGGAGCTTCAGACTCCGGTTCAAATCCGGACAGGCCCACCTTCTTATAATTCGGGTCATTTTGAACACGGCAGCTTGCCGTTGAAAAGGGCTCTGACGGCCTCCGATGCCTTATCGAGGCGTTCCTCCGGGGTCGTGCCCTGGATTGTGACGAATTTGATGTTGCGTACGGTAAGCTCCTTCACGAATCTGTCATGAATCTCCTTGCGCCTGTCGCCGCAGTCGCGCCATCGGCTCTCCACCCAGGGGATGTCGATGTCCGTGAGCAAATAGAGGTCGTATTTGCGGGCCATCGATTCGTTTTGCACCCATTCAGGGCACGAGCCGAGGTAGTGACGGCTCCAGATGCTCGTTGTCATGAGGTCCGTGTCGCAGAACAGGACGCGGTTGGCGGTTCTGGCCTTTGCGTCCTCGGATGCGAGCTGGCCCCGGGCGATATTCTCAAAATCCGAGAGGGTGTGGATATCCGAATTGCCGTTGCGGAGGTATTCGATGGCGTATTCGGGGACCCATTCCGTCGCGAAGCGCTTTGCAAGAGCGGCCGCGAGCGTCGTCTTTCCCGTGGATTCGGAGCCGACGATGCACACGCGCCTGGCATAGTAGGCCCTTACCGGCGGCGGTATCAGCTCCCACCAGGCATACGGGTCGGCGCGCACCTTGGTGCCCGATATGTGATATTTCTCGCGCTGGAGGTCGACGCACACGTGTTTGCAGCCCAGCACGCGGGAGAGCTCGTCGCCGTATTTTTCCGAGCTGAAGAGCACATCCGGTTTGGGCACCCTCGCCAGTATCGTGCTCTTCCAGATGTTCCAGAAGTCCGGATGCTCCCACGGATTGGACGGGACCTCGTCGGTGGACCAGATTATGTCCAATTCGGGATAGAGCTCCTTCATCCAGTTGTAGCGCAGCTCGCCCGGAACGGGCTCATCGGGCAGGCTGCACACCATGACGGTCAGCCTCTCGCACTGTGCTCGTGCGGTGTCTACGAGATGCTGATGTCCGGCGTGGACTGGCATGAACTTGCCAATGATGACTCCCTGCTTGAATTTCTCCATGATTTCCTCCACTGGAGCAGTCCCGCTGTCGCAAGAAACAGGAACACGAGGTACAGCCCGCTGGTCAGGTAGAGCCCCTTGTAGTAGTAGATGCCCGTGTCGATCACGTCCGCCGTGATCCAGAGCACCCAGCACTCGAGCCTCTTTTCAGACATCAGCCACTGGGCGATTATGCTCATGACCGTCGTCGAGGAGTCCCAGTAGGGAACGGACGCGTCCGTGTAGGTCGAGAGCAGATAGCCCATGACGGCCGTTCCGGCGGCAAAGGAGAGCACGGATGCGGCCCTGTATTGAAATGACATGATGGTCACGGGGACTGTCTTTTTCCCCGGCTTTGGATGCACCCAGTAGTACCAGCCGTAGAACGACAGGACGAGGAAGATGACCTGCAGCAGGAGGTCGGCGTAGAGCTTGACCTGGTAGAACATCACCATGAAGAACAGGATGTTCACTATTCCGACCGGCCAGCTGAGCACCTTCTCCTTCACCGTAAGCCACACGCACCAAAGGCCGGTCACCACGCCGAAGATCTCTATCAGATCCGTTATCTCACCCCCTCGAACCTGACCCTTGAGAACGTGGACCTGGGCTTCGTCCTGACGAACCTGTAAAGCCTGGCGGGCCTGTGGACGCCCTTCTTCATCCGAGAGGTCTTTTCGAGGATGCCCATGGCCTCGACCTTCTTCCGGAAGTTGCGCTTGTCGAGCTTCTCTCGCAGGATGGCCTCGTAGAGCCTCTGCAGTTCGGTCAGGGTGAAGAGCGTGGGCAGGAGCTCGAAGCCCACGGCGGTGTATTCGAGCTTGTTCTTGAGCCGCTTGACGGCATAATCGATTATCTTGCGGTGGTCGAACGCCAGCTCCGGCGGCAGGGAATGGGCCGGGAACCATTTAACGTCGGTAATCTGCTCGTGGCCCGTGACGCGTGCGTTGACCGTCGATGGGTCGGCAAGGGCGAAGTAGGCCACGGTTATGACCCTTGTCCGCGGGTCCCTTTTCGGGTCCCCGAAGGTGTAGAGCTGCTCCAGGTACATTCCGCCGTCGATGCCCGTCTCTTCCTCCAGCTCGCGCCTGGCCGCATCCTCCAGCGATTCGTCCATCCTGACGAAGCCGCCGGGGAGGGCCCATTTTCCGGCGAAGGGCTCCTGGCCCCTCTTTATCAGCAGGGCCTTGAGCTCGCCGTCCGTCACCGTGAATATCACGAGGTCCACGGTGACCGAGGGCTTTTCAAATGCGGAGGCGTCGTAGGCCTTCATCGCCTCACCTCCGCCCCAGCTTCACGACGCACATGGGCAGCTGGGCGAGCCTTACCTCCAGCGTGTCGCCCCTGTTGAAGTCGAACATGCGCTTGCCGGCGTCGCCGTCGAACGATATGGCGCCGTCTATGTTCATCTTCGACCTGATGACGAGCTTTCCGTCCGGGCGGATGGTCCCTCTGGTGAGCTTGTACTTCGCGGCGATGTTGTGCTCGCGGAC
>Ga0315290_10003419_pt1 | contig 11340 bp, 10 predicted proteins | sample YL17G12_0_MG_FD_203627 | JGI IMG/M metagenome (GOLD analysis project Ga0315290, IMG submission 203627) | Sediment microbial communities from Yellowstone Lake, YNP, Wyoming, USA - YL17G12_0 | ecosystem: Environmental > Aquatic > Freshwater > Lake > Sediment | place: USA: Wyoming | collected...
TAGGTCGGCGTAGGTACGTATGTGTTAGTAGTACGTATGTCAAACATTTATTTAAAACAAATACAAATACGTATCACCAACACATACGTACCTACGCCGACCTAGCATCAGTGTTCACAGTAAAATTTTTATCTTATCTTTAATTTGTCGTTTAAGTAATAAATTAATTTAGTTATCGTTTTTATTTTTTGTAATTTTCTTGAGCATTTCTTATACAACTGTGCAGGTGCGAAGTTATACATATTTAATAATGGATTTAACGTGGAAATTAGGTGACCGCTGGATGGACATACTTAGAAACTTACAGAACTGCGATTTTTATATTTCGTGTAAGACATTCGCACAACGCGACACAATAAATAGTAACCCAACAAGAGTATGTGATACACACATCATTCAACATACAGATTTCATCGATTATACCATTAATTTGATTGGTGTTGTGTGTAACGAGCGTTGTATGCTGTTATCAACAAAATTACCAACGTCTGGTCGTCACATATACATTGGTAATACAACACATAAACACAATGCAGTCATAGTGGCTAGATATTTTATTGACACATTGCCCATTCTCACATGGAAAGACAGCCCATTTTTTTACGCAATTTATGCTGGTGCATATTTCCCAAACGCAATAGTACAGCAAGAACACAACATAAATCGCGTGGCAAAATTAAATTGCGTCCGTATGATGGCACCATTTAAAAGAAAAATTCAGTTTGTTGTTCCGACGCTCGTTTCATTTGTGGGAACAAGTGACGATTGGGTTGCGTTCCGGAAAATTTATCGCTCATCGAACATATATGTGTGTGCATTTCTAAGCGACAAATCACTATTTTGTGGAAACAGTATGTTGGACGACTTATCTGGTGACAAAATAGAATATCCATTTCGGACATATTTATTCGAGACAAAAAACGGAATGGACTTATATTTAGCAACGACACACCGCAAATTATATACACAGCGTTTAAAGTTAAAAGAAGCCGGTCATTATTATACACGCAACACAAACTTCAACACAACCACCGATAGACCATCATGCAATCCTACAAAATGTGACAAGTGTTTTGAATCAATAATATGTAAATGTGTCGGTAAAAAGATTAAAAATATATATGCACATCACACAATGGTACATTGCCGTAAATCGTTGGATTATTTGTGTTGTTTTCCCAATTGTCAGTCAAAATTTAAAAACAATAACAATAAATACGTTAACAAGAACGTACTGACACATTACAGCTCAGCCGGAGCACACGTCAACGATATTTTGCGATTATTTTGTGCACGAGCTACCCTAGTGGTTGTTATAACACCTCTCGATGAACATCCCATCATTCCGCTAGGATTTCCGGAACACCTACAAAAAGACATCACCATTTACCAGAACATATTTCAAAAAATTCCAGTAATGACACAAAAAATGATATTCGTTTTGGCGACTTGTATGGCCGTTCCAGCATCACAAAAACTAAACCAACGCGTTACGTTGACCGCAATGAGTCGCCGTGTTGCCGTATCAAGGTGTATTTTACGACAACGTTTATTGGAATGTTTATATCCACAATATCGCCCATTCGATGTTGAACATATCGTGACAATACCGTTAGTATTATTTTTATTTAATCAATACATTTTATTGAATTGTTTAAAATTGTTTTTTTTAGAGAAAATCCATTTGATTGGCCATGTGTTACGCGCGATAACGAAAAGATCAACAAAAGTTTGGATGAACTCATTGGTTCAACATCAAATTTGACGTGTAAGATTATGTCATTTTTTTATATATATTTTTTAATTATATGTATATTTTTAAAGATCGAATTAAAATCAAACCAGCACATACAACACGCATCAATTTTATACGCAATCCAGTGATTGGGCACGACGTCGCCATTGGTGAATTTTCAACACAATTGTATTGTATCGATGATATTTTCGACGCTAACGCACTTGTTCAACTGAGTAGTGTGTGTTTTTGTGTCATTGACGGATATCACTACGTCAATTTATTTAAGTATGTGCGATATTTACAAAATATGACATCACTTAAAAAAATGTTGATGAACACACGTAATAAAAACAATATCATAACACAAATAGAAATACATATACATACATTAAACGAAATTCTTAATCGCATCGTTGATGGTATCACTGCACCGAAAAAACGATATTGTCGACTCTTCTGTGATCAATCAAGTGTTATCAACATCGACACATGGGCAATTTCTTTGTTTGAGGATATCGCTGAACACATACAAAAACAATTATATGTGTTGGCTACGCGCGTACACATACATCTTGATATTTGTTATGATTGTCCTACAATATTCCCGAATGGAGATCATACTGTGCCGTATGGCGAGCGACCTGTTCAATTTTATCAAAATAACAACGAATACAACCCATTCGATATGATATCAACGGACCTAGACATCGTTAAATTGTGGAAATATTGTCCATCTACACACAATCCATTGGTTAATATACGATTCATTTCACAAATAGTCGAACGTCAATCAACTGAAAAAATATTCAGCTTCAGTGGATCAATATGTACACTCACTAATGAAGAAAGGAAAGCATTATTGATGTGCTGTTTATATACAATTAATGAGCTGTCAGCGCCACCATATATCGATTTAGTTACATTGCAGCGATTAAAATCACTAAATTTGATCGATATTAGCAGTTCGGGGGTACCTAGTGCAATGGTCAGCCATCGCGATGATATTGACCACATGATAAATATTTTAAAACCTGTAACCGATGATACGATAACAGTAACCGATGATACGATAACAGATCCAATAACCGATGACGAATTAATGACAATCATAATCAAGGAATCAAAAGCAAAACGATGCGTGGACGTTTCTGCACTTCAAGGAACATACTTAAAAGGGCCAGCTGTTGGCACAGAAACAAAAATTCGTAATGCATTTTACGACGTTCGGACACGAAAAACAAAAAAGTGTATGCTATTTTGTGATGTCGTGCAAAAAATAAACGACAAAGAGCTCAGATTGCGAGATTATTTATTATTTTTAAGTGTACATGGCGTTTCATCGTCGAATCAACTGATCGTGACGCTCAGCAATAAATAAATCAATATATCAATATAATAAATGTTTTCGAAAATTGTTTAGTGTGAAAACTATGTTATTTTTACCCATAGAATTAATACAAACTATTTTTAGCTACTTGCCAGTAGTTGACTTACTCACTATGTCGTTGGTGTGTTCTCGATTCGAGAAAATTTTACGCATTACACCGTCCAACTGCCAAATTAACATTTCAAAAATGTTACACTCAAACACAACGATTCCACTGCTACGGACATATCGTAATGCCATCATACAACATCAGCCGGCTGACATTAATCAACGCTACCATGAACACCCACAATTATCAACATTACACAACACATTGACGAGTTTGGCCATTTTTACTAACTATTGTCCGTTCACGATAAGTATGATGCGATTCATATGCGAATGTGTCAAATTGCGGAAATTGACATTGAAAGAAGTTTGCCCATATTATACATCTGCACCAACTCATCCAATATATATATTGTATTCAGCCATTGACGATTTGACCATCGACATCGCAACAGACACATCTATCAATATATTACGTAACATCGTCAGTTGTCACCGATTGTGCATCGTGAATGTGGGACGAGGAGCAACACCTGACGATATAGTTGCGTTCATACACTGTCAACGTCATTTAAAGTCATTGTCATTACATTACACGCCATTTGCACAACATATTGTGGATAACATAAATATTCACTTAGAATATATGTGCGTAAGATGTACAATTGTGACGTCTCCGTTACTAAATGTCAAGACATTGTACATATATGCGTATTTTGGTGCACCATTCGTGTCGGTCGCCAACATACCACACAATACCAACCAATTGATTATACAGGCGCGACACATTGATTGGCGTAATCTCACATACGACGATAACATGGTATCGATACTGAAATTAAAAATTACAGATATGCAGCATATCGAAAATATGAGTCAATTGTTTAGAAATTTACGACATCTGCATTTGTATTACGAAGATCCACACTGGCCCTCACTAAAGGGTACGCCCTTACAATGGCTCAGAACACTCATACTCGACACACAATTAGAAACAATTCGCGTACACCACACGGATATATGTGAATTTCAACGTTTATCGACAGAATCACATTATAGTCGACCACAATGTACGCGACGATTGTATTCGTTCGTGGTTTGTGTCGATGGGTCTTTGTCGCGAAGAACAAATATTACCAATATGCAACACATCGTCGATAGTACAACTGCGTTAATTACTTCGAATATCGAGTGTGCCCAATTAAAAATATGTATTTCAAGACGATAAAATAAAAAATATTTTATATTTTTACAAATTAGATTTTACGACGATGGGCGGCGTCGGCGTTTATTACCACTGCTACTCCTACGGCGTTTTGTTTCCCACTTGGCCTTCTCGGCCGGACTCATGGCGCGCCATAATTCACCGGCCTTTCGTGCAACATCGGTGACCTTCGTCAAACGGTATTGTTCTTTTATGTACTCGCGTTCGCTATTCAACCAAGTCATGTATGCCGATTGCATTTTTTATATACCTAATAATAAACTCGTTCGTCTTTTATTAATCAATAATTTAAAGATTAGTAATAAAAAACAATTTAATATGATACACTTAGAAAAATTGAAAAAGGTAGAACAACGCTGGGAAAAATACTATGAGCCGAAAAAAATATTGCCAAAATCGATGCGCGAGCGTTTAACGCGACTTGGGTTTTTTGATCAAAGCGATTATAACTCACGAATGCAGATATTATTGGATTTTTTGGACCGCTACTCATTTTCCACCGTACACAAATATTTCAATCGTATCAAATATGCCGGACTATTGGGCAACGACGAAATCAAATACGAAGGCCTCAACAAACACTACTACATGAAACGCAAACTCGGTACATCCAAACAACAAGTTCGGTTGCCAAAAGAAACGGAATTTGAGGCACTAAAGGAACACATATACGCAAAATTCACAACGTATCTCGACTACGTCATGCCAATTAACAAATTTATACGTCTCGATGACAATGAAATGCGCAATTACAACGATATACAGTGTATATTGGTCATCTTGTTATGTGCCAATACCGGATTGAGACGCTGCGAAGCGCTACGATTAAACATTGGTCATCTACGTTTATTAATCGATGGCGAGACTGAGTTATCTCTAAAAACTAAAACTTCCAACTCATGGAACGTTTACTATCATCCAAACCTCGTGACACTTATAGCCGACATGAAAAACATATACCGCGAATATCTTAAATTGGGAACACTATCCGATACAATCAAACTGTTTACAGTGGCCATCAGCACCATACTCACACACATTAAACTTGAATTCTTAGAGGCCAATAAAAAACCAGCACCATGCGGTTTGGGTCTTCACATGTTCCGATATGCAATCGCATCAAAGGCCGCCGAGGACAATCTCGCCAACGCACAAATTATACTCGGACACACGCGACTAAAGACAACCGAAAAATATGTACACGCCCACTTTCGACGCGCACAACACGAAATCAACCGACTCGAGACATATGTGTTCAAGGAAGCCAGCGAGTTGTTTTCAAAACCTAAAAATAACAAAGATTTAATCTAACATAACGACGAGTTGTTTTCAAAACCTAAAAATAACAAAGATTTAATCTAACATAACGACGAGTTGTTTTCAAAACCAATTTAATCTAACATAACGATACTGCAGTTTGTACCAATTATAAACCCAGATGACGCAATGAATTCTGACAATTTAGACGTAAAGTAATCCTCGTGCTTCACATGCATCACGATTGTACATTTATTATGTTCACACATAATCGACAACAACTTTTTACCCTCTTTCACGTCCCAAACTACACGTTGTGCCTTTTCAAACTTAACACTCACATCCACAGCATGTAAATCGTCAACACAGATATGCAAATATGACGTACGTACATCGACCGGTAAAACAAATTCATTCGAAGTTGTCGACACACAATCATTATAACACACATATAAATGTTCCACGTGTGACAAGTGTTTATATTGCAATGCCGTTCCAGTTAATGTACCAATAAACGAAACATGACACATGTGACGACCAAAGTTCTTAAACACGTAATCCACTTGTGCAGCATTATCCGGGCTGCCATTAACAATCACTATTTTGCGCGGACACATCTTTTCAGTCATCAAATTCAATAACATTGTATTTCCACTTACAGCCGTTGGTGTATGCACCCTCGGAAACTCAATCGTCAGCTCATTAATCGATGAACAATCTCTAAAAATTTGGAGCGTCTGTTTCAATCTAGTGATATGCTGCAAGTGCAGTTGTGTAATCGTACAACTTTTAGCTTTTAAACTTGAACCGTGGTATTCTGGTGGCGCCACTGTCGATTCCATCAAACACAATTTACTTAAACTGCTAGCCCGGTGTACGAACTCAGATAACGACACATGAAAATCACCAACCAACAAAAATGATCCACTCTTCATCAAACCGACGTGTGGTTGTTGGTGTTTTGGTGTCGTATCTTCCAATTTTTTTGCCGCAGACTTATACATTTTATTTTGGCTTCTATATATGTGTGTGTGTTTTACTGCGTGCCACAGACTGCCATGTTTTTATTGGTGGATGGTATTTAGTGCCAATTAATTTTTTATATCAAAAATAATGTCTCATTACTTTTTTGAAAATTTTAATGTGAGTGTTGTTGTTGTTGTGCGGTGCCCGCACACTGCCAAGATTTTATTGATGGATGGGCTTACGCTGTTGTGCTTTCAGCACACTGATGCTAGGTCAGTGTAGGTACGTATGTGTTGATGATACGTATGGAAATAAAAATACACACCCACTATACGTACTACTAACACATACGCACCTACGCCGACCTAGCATCAGTGTGCGGAACGCACAATAGCGTAAGCCTATCCATCAATAAAAACATGGCAGTGTGCGGGCACCGCACAACAAACACTTCTAAATACAAACAAAAAATTTAAAAAAATATTTCTGATAACAAACACTTCTAAACCGCGCAACAAACACAACTAAACCGCAAATACCAAAAAAGCTGTTTGTGTTTTACTGATTAATTTTTTAATTATTAATTAATTTACATCGATTGATGTTATTTCCTCAATTAACATACACGATCCATTGATTGATAACTCGGTGGTGGGTGTGCGATCAACAATTTTAATTTGTACGTTGATGGTTGTTCTTGGTAATACTTTAATGATGGCAAGCATTCTCGTGGTTTTTGCGGAAGGAGTCTCGAGTGCAACATAGCCACTTGTATCAAATAGTTTATTAGTATTTGGAGTAATATCCCAATCGAAGTTAGCAAACCCTGCAGTTTCAGTAGATGATATGGTTCCCGTGTCAAATGTTAATTTAACATGTATATCGTTTGTTATTGTTGAGTTGGTTAGTACAAGAGTGGATCCTACGGTAGTGGCAATAAGATCAGTCGATGCATTGGCTGTCAATGTACCCAATGGCACATATTCATCGATATCTGGTAATATTTGTATCGTGTCTTCGATGAGCGTTGCAAATAGTGTATGTGCTGAAATGCGGGAAAATGTTGGCAATCCGGGGATTAAATTAGCAAGTGGTCGCCTAAATATGGTGTAAACCATTAGTATCAGGATCAGAAAGACCACAAAAAGTAAAAATGCGTTGAGCGTATCGTCCATTTTATTCTAGTTCTATTTATGCTTCTTTGATGAATAACAGTATTTTATCTGCCGCGTTGTGTGTTTCCGCCAAGGTTACATTGCCAATGAACCCATGAAACGTGTTTGGCGTATCATAAACCACCAATTCACCGCGTTGTCGGTTCTTCTCGAAAAAGTTCCTGGTTTGTGACAACAGAAAGTCATTTTTCGATGTCATGAGCAACATACGGTGTAATAAGTGCATTTGATTGTATTTGGTCTTGTTGGAGACACCGCGCATCACATACATCTGGAAGCAGAAACTAGCTATTGTATTGTTGTGAAAAGTTACGTCGTAGAACCCACATACACCGATAAACCCAGAAATATGCATGCCAATTGGATTCGCAATACCAAGCGCCCCACGAAAAGATTCACTGTTTTCGATTTCGAGTGTTTTCAGACCCAAAAAGGAGCCGGCCGAGTCTCCACCAATTACAATATTGTCGTATGTCGCAGACCAGTCAACAAAAAATGTCAACAACATGTTATGTATGTAGATAAGTGTATCATCGATGGTCACATCGAACGGCAAAGGGTAATCAAATATGAGAATATCTAGATTGTCTGGGGCTTTTTGTTTGATTAGTCCCATGAATGGCATAACATTGGCCGGATCCTCGATCACGAAGCAACCACCGTGGAACCATATCAAAAGCGTACGCGCTCGACTATTTACATCAACACCGTTTGTCACCAAATGATGTACGTTGAGCGAACGGTTGTGTTTTTCGTGTGTGTGTGTATTCATAGTATGTCGGGTTGTGTCAAGGTCAAAATTTGTCACTGGTATTAGTATTTTTTTCATGAAACTTTGGACGGGTGTCGGCTTAAAAATGTAGTATAGCATTATAATCAACAACGCCAACACTATAAGCTGTGACAAAATAACGACAATCATTATGAGTATGTTTCTTGCAACTATAAACCCAAAAGAATTGATACCACGCGATATGGTTAAGAAGGACTACTGTACAAATTATTCGACTAGCGCCAATGAGAAATTTTTGTTGGGAAATGGTCTGTATTTGCATACACTATACACAATCATCGACGATGTACCAGTGCCGAGAGTTTTGCCCGGAAAGCCCCGATTCACGTTATACAAAAGCTTGTCACACAAGGACACATTAATTTTAGTGTTAATGGACACGCGCGTCGATCAGTGCACTAATGTAGATTTCATGCGTGTGCATCAATTTACATTAAATCCGCAAATATTCACAAAAAAATATAACATCAGCGACACTGCAATATATTGTGTTGATTCGATTAATTCGAGCATTTGTGACAATAGTACTGCCGTTTATGGTGAAATTCTAGCACATGGCGAGTGGCGACCGCCTTCGGAACTGTTGGGCGTTCATCTAATTGACAATATACACCACAATATATTTCGGCTTACATTTGTCGTATCGAAAAATGCATTCATGTATTCTGTGACTGAAATAACCGCAATGTCCGGTGTCGTTCCAGAGAATACCTTTTTTGTTAATTGTTAATAATAGTACGACATTCTGAATGTGGTCATCATAACCTGGAAGCACAACAATATGGTCAACAATAACACCATGATGGTGAACACGATTACGTTTAGGACCCGATAAACAGTTTCACATCTGTCTAATAACATTACATTGAAAACAATTTGCTGTCTATCATTGTGTATATTTTGAAAACGTAATAAAATTCAATTATTTATTTGCATATTATGAACTATAATTTCTGTAATAATTAATTATGTTATTTTATTATTAATGAAAATGTAGTCCCGAATATTTTAAATAAACGTTTCCAAAACAAAAATTAGTTTATAAATTTATAAAATATATATATAATTATTGACACTTTTATCCATCTAATCATAATAATGTATTTAAATAATTTAATAAAAATGTAATAAAGATTTATTGATAAGATATAATATTTGTAGCTTTTGTTACGTCACAATATAAAAATTAAATTAATGTATTTTTTTATTCGTATATTTTTTTGGTTGCGTGTTCTTGCAAAAATTTGCATACGACGTGCATTAAGTCGACTATTTGTGAGTTGTGTACGTTTGCGTCGAGTACATTAAACATTGATGTTAATTTGTTGTGTTGATGTTGAATGTATTCGATGGGTATTGCTTTTTCGTTTGCAGATCGTGCTCGTGTTTGTATTCGTTGCCATGCAATATTGACGTCTGTGTTGACGAATAAAATGTTGTGGTACACTGAATATAGATCGGGATGCTGTTGTAGATAGTGTTTGTATAGCGCATGCATGGGTTGTGTGTTGCCGGTCAAATATACGTAAAAGCAGGCGTGTATTGTTCGGTCGACAAACAACACCTTGCATCCGGAGCGCAACAATTTGTGTAGTTGGTCTGTGTATAGTTTCATGAAAAATGCTTGTAGTATTGCGACATTTCCTGTGTCGGTAAAATCGCTGTTTAAAATGCCGCTTGTGGTTAGTGCGTCGTATGGTTCTTCTGCGAAGCACAAATCATGATATTGATTGTCGAATTTTTCTTTCAGTTCGTTTAGTAAATGCGTTTTACCGCTGCCCATTGTGCCCTCGATGAAAATAATTTTGTGTGCTGCGGCCGATGATGACACCAATAATAATAACAATACAAATATTAAGTGTGACATTTTGTTGATTTATGATTGAAAATTGGTTGTGCATCGTGCATTTATATACCACACACTTACGCGAGATAGATAGTTGTTATCGTATTATTGGTACACAAGTAGACTTTTATTAATGCGAAGCATCCATCTAATCATGAAAAAATTATAATAATGTATAAATAATGTATTAAATAAATTAATAAAGATTAATGATAAAAAACAACAGTTGTAGCTTTTGTTACGTCACAATATAAAAATTACTTATATTTAAAATGTGTTTAATTAGCGTATGTTACAACATTCGGGACTATAGTTTCTGTAATAACATTAATATAATATATATAAATAATATTATTAATAATTATATTAATAATTAATTATATTATTTTAATTATTTAGTGTTTTAGTTTTTGTATGGAAAAGTTGTCAGTACTTTTTACACTCTGTTTTTTGCTTTCGGCTGATATATTTGATAAGAGCGCTCTACTGATAACGCTCGCTCGGAACCAAAAAACAGAATGCAAAAAGTACTGACAACTTTTTCATACAAAAACTAAAACACTAAATAAATAAAATAATATAATTAATTATTAATATAATTATTAATAATATTATTTATATATATTATATTAATGTTATTACTGAACCTAAAGTTTCGAATGTTGTAGCATACGCTAATTAAATGCATTTTTAAAATGTTTATGTAGGTTAGTTGTTTATTCCAAAACAAAAAATACTTTATAAATTTATAACAAATATTATTATATAATATATATATTTATTGGTACACAAGTAGACTTTTATTAATGCGAAGCATCCATCTAATCATGAAAAAATTATAATAATGTATAAATAATGTATTAAATAAATTAATAAAGATTAATGATAAAAAACAACAGTTGTAG
>Ga0315290_10003420_pt1 | contig 11338 bp, 10 predicted proteins | sample YL17G12_0_MG_FD_203627 | JGI IMG/M metagenome (GOLD analysis project Ga0315290, IMG submission 203627) | Sediment microbial communities from Yellowstone Lake, YNP, Wyoming, USA - YL17G12_0 | ecosystem: Environmental > Aquatic > Freshwater > Lake > Sediment | place: USA: Wyoming | collected...
TACGCCACGGCCAGCGGCTGCAGCAACAAGTCGACCCGCCGCGGGCGTTTCCCTTGAGCGGCGCCGCTCACGGTGCTAGCGTGGCCCGAGCACCGGTGGGTCGGCAGCGCCGACACGAGGGAACAGGAAGTGCAGGGGCGTGGCACGCAGGAGGCAACAGGACGCGCTCAGTCGCGTCGTCGGGATCGGGGGTCTTTTCGGCACGGCCTACGGGTACATCGGCACGTCCACCTACTTCGTCCTCGGTGGGATCGCCCTCTATTCGCTCGGCGTCACGCCGTTCCTGATCCTCATCGTCGGCCTGGTGTTCATCGTCACCGCATGGTCCTACGCGGAGGGGTCGGCGGCCATGCCGGAGGCGAGCGGTGTGGCCAGCTTCGCACGCCGCGCCTTCGACCCCATGACCGGCTTCATCGCCGCCTGGGCGTTGCTCCTCGACTCCATCATCCTGGTGGCGATCGCCTGCTCGTTTGTCCCTTACTACCTCGGGGCCATCTGGCCGCAGTTGCAGGACTGGCCCTACGCTTTCCTCATCGGCATCGGCGCCGTCGCCCTGCTGGTCGCCCTCAACGTGCTCGGCCTGCAAGAGTCGGTGCGCCTCAGCTCGCTGATGGCGGTGCTCGGCTTGGCGACTCTCGTGCTGCTGCTCATCGTGGGGTTCTTCGTGCTGCTCAGGCCCGGGGTGGTGTGGGGGCAGATCGACCTGGGTATCGCGCCGACCTGGCGGCACCTGCTCTACGCCGTGCCGCTCGCGGCCGCGGCGTTCACCGGCCTCGACGCCGTCTCGAGCCGCGCCGAAAGCGCCCTGCACCCGGCGCGCGACGTGCCCAAGGCCATCAACGTGGTGCTGCCGCTCATCGTGGCCTTGAGCGTCGGGCTGGGCATCGTGGCCCTCTCGGCGCTGCCCGTCGACTCCAACGTCGTGCCTGTCGACGCGAAGAACGGGCTCACGCAGCCCGTCCCGGTGGTCCCCGGCCACGAACAGGACGTCTTCGTGCTGGCGGCCGATCCCGCCGTCACGGTAGTCGTGCCCGTCGAGCAGCGCGGATCAGGCCATGTCATCCCCGCCCAGAAGCCCACCGGCGAGGTCTTCAGCGCGGGCGGAGCGCGGGCGACGCGCCTCTACGGCACACTGCTGGGCAGCGCCTACCTTCAAGACCCCGTGATGGGCCTGGTCGCCAGCCTGCCCGACGACCTCGAGTGGCTCAAGGCCATTCTGCGGCCCTGGGTGGCCGTGGTCATCGCGATCGCGCTGCTCCTGGCGGCCAACGCGGTCGTCGGCGGCTCGGCGCGCATCATCTACTCGCTGGCCCGGCACCGCCAGGTGCCGGCGGCGCTCGGTCGCGTCAGCGCCTCGCGAATGACACCCTTCGTGGGCATCGTGCTCTTCGGCGTGGCGGCCGCGGTGCTGCTCATCCCGAGAGACCCCATACTCCTCCTCGGGCTGTTCGGCTTCGGAGCCATGCTGGCGTTCACCTTGACGCACCTTTCGGTGATCGCCCTGCGCTACCGCGAGAGCGCCCTGTCGCGGCCCTTCGTCGTGCCCTTCAACATCAGGTTCCGCGGCGCGCTCTTACCGCTGCCGGCGGTGCTCGGCGCCGTGGCGACGGCCTTCATCTGGGTGATCATGGTCGCGACGCATCCCGCCGGCCGCATCGTCGGCTTCGCCTGGATGGCCGGCGGCCTCGTGTTGTACGTGCTCCATCGGCGCAGCGCCCAGCAGCCGCTCCTGCGTCAGCCACAAGAGACCAGGCTTCCGTCGACGGCGCTTTCGGATGTCGACTATGAAAGGATCCTCGTGCCGGTCGACGGGACGCGGCTCAGCGACGAGATGATGGTGCTGGGCTGTCAGCTCGCGGCCGACAAGGGCGCGACCATCGATGTGGTCCAGGTGATCGAGGTCCCGATGCACCTGGCGCTCGACGCGCCGCTGACCGAGGAGCGGCGGCGCGGTGAGCAACTGCTCGAGGCGGCCATGGCCGTGGCCCGCGAGTTCGGCGTGGAGGCCTGGCCCCACCTGGTCACCGCACGCCAGTCCGGCCGGGCTATCGTGGACAAGGCGGAAGAATGGCGCGCCGACGTGATCATCGTCGGCGCCGTGAAGAAGCGCCGCGTTGACGACCGCCTGTTCGGAGACTCGGTCACCTACGTACTGCGTCATGCTCCCGGTGAGGTCCTGGTCAACCTTGTGCCCGCCGACTACGTGATGCAGGGTTCGGCGGCGGAGATCGAGGCGGAGCGCATGACGCCGGCCCCTGAACCGGGATCCCAAGCAGACGTCGAGAGGAAGTGAAGCACGCTATGTATGTGATCATCGTCGGCTGCGGGCGGGTCGGCTCCAGCATGGCCAAGCAGTTGGTGGACGAGGGCCACGACGTGGTGGTCGTCGACGAGGACCCCAGTTCGTTCAGGCTTCTGGGCGACGGCTTCCCCGGGCAGTGCGTCGTGGGCGCCGCCCTCGATTGGGACGTCCTGCGGCAAGCAGGCATCGAGGGCGCCGACGCGTTTGCGGCGGCCACCGATGGAGACAACACCAACATCGTCTGCGCGCTCATCGCATGGCGCGCCTTCGAGGTGCGGTGCGCCATCGCCCGTGTGTACGATCCGCTACGCGCCCGGGTCTTCGCCAGATCGGGTCTGCACACCGTCTGCCCGACCGAGCAGGCGCGAGTCATGATGATGGACGCGGTGCATGCGTGTCCGATCTCAACAACAGGGGAGTAGGCCATGTTCGTGGTCATCGTCGGCGCGGGCAAGGTAGGGCTCAATGTCGCCCGCAGCCTCACTCATATGGGTCATGAGTTCATCGTCATCGAACAGCGGCGCTCCCGCTACGACCTGCTGCGGCCGGAGCTCGAGGAGCGGCTGCTGTTTGGCGACGGCACCGAGATGTGGGTCCTCGAGGAGGCCGGCATCGTGCGCTGCGACCTCGTCGTGGCGGTCACCGGCGACGACGAGGACAATGTCGTCATCGCTCAGCTCGCCAAGCTTGAGTACGACGTGCCGAAGGTCGTGGCGCGCGTCAACAACCCACGCAACCAGCCGACGTTCGATCTGCTGGACGTCGATGCCACGGTCTGCGCGGCCACGATGATGATCTCGATGATCCAGCACGAGCTGCCCTCCCACCAGTTCGTGCCTCTGCTCTCGCTCAAGCGTGAGAACATGGAGCTCGTCGAGATCGAAGTCAGCGACGATTCGCCGTCTGCCCACCTGGCGATCGATGACATCCGTCTGCCCGACGGTGTGCTCGTTACCGCGATCCTGCGTGAGGGCACGGCCCTGCTGGCACGCGGCAGCGAGGTGCTGCTGCCCGGCGATCAGGTCCTCTGTCTGCTGGCCCCCGGCAGGGAGAAGGAGCTCATCCGCAGCTTCCTGCCCAGCCGCAAGCCTGAGGAAGTCCAGGCGCAGGCCAGCATCGACACCATCAGCGAGTGACCGGCGACTCGCTGAGACGGGGGGTCGGTCGGCTGTGAAGATCATCGTCGTCGGCACCGGGACCCTCGGCTTCTACGTCGCCAAGAGGCTCTCCGAAGAGCGCCACGACGTCGTCATGGCGGGCGACGACGAGGAGGCCTTGCGCCGCGCACAGGACGCCATCGACGTGGGCGCCGTGGTAGGCAAGGGCAGCTCGCCCTCGATCCTCCTCGATGCCGGTCTGCGGTCCGCCGACATCCTCGTAGCCGTCACGGGCAGTGACGAGACCAACATCGTCGCCTGCCTCATCGCCGAGACTGTCGCAGAGCGGATCGTCCGCGTGGCCCGCCTGCACGACCCGGCCTATCTGGGTGCCAAGGGCATCATCGACAAGAGCTCGCTGAGCATCGATCTTGTGATCAGCCCTGAAGAGGAGGTGGCTCACGCCGTGGCCCTGCTGGCCGGAACGCCGGGCGCCACCGACGTCCTGGAGTTCGCCGACGGCCGCGTCAAGGCGGTCGGGGTGGCCGTGGACGCCGATTCGCCGATGGTCGGCAAACCGCTCAAGGATCTGACCCGGCGGGCCGGCGAGAAGCTTCTGGTCGCCGGCGTGTACCGGGGGGAGATGGTGAGCGCTCCCTCCGACGACATCCGGCTCATGGCGGGCGACACGCTGTTCCTGGTCGCCGACCAGCCTTCCGTGCGCCGGGCGATGACGCGCCTCGGCAAGCGCTGGGCGCGCACCCGCAACGTCATCATCGTCGGCGGCGGCTGGGAGGGCGTGTCGATCGCGCGCCGTCTGGCCGCAGCCGGCGTCCACACGAAGATCATCGAGCGGGATCCGGCGGTCTGTGACCAGATCACGCCACTGCTGGACGACACGCTCGTCCTGCGCGGCGACGGTATGGACGAGCGTCTGCTGGTCGACGAGGGCGTGCAGCGCGCCGAGATGTTCGTCGCGGCGCTGGGCAACGAGACCGACAACATCTTCGCCGCCCTTCTGGCCAAGCGGCACGGTGCCCGCCGCGTGGCGGCGCTCGTCGACACGCCCGAGTACATGCCGTTCGCCTCCACCACCGGTGTCGACATCGTCCTGAGCCCGCTGCTCTCGGCGTTGAACCCCATCCTCCAGCTCGCCCGCCCCGGTCAGATCGTCTCGGTGCGTACGTTGCGTGAGAACCTCGTGGAGGGCATCGAGTTCGACGCCGTCGAGGGCGCCGGCATCGTCGGCCTGCCATTGGCGCTCCTGCGTATGCCGCACGGGTCCCTCGTAGGTGCCCTGGTGCGAAACGACGAGGTGATCATCCCCGACAGCGCCACCGTCGTCGAAGACGGCGACCGCGTCGTGCTGTTCGCGCGCCCCGCCCTCATCCCCCGGCTGCAGCGCCTGCTGGCCCCGGGCTGAGAGCCCCGATCCGGCGATGGCGCAGCCGTTCCTGATCCCCGACGTCGCAGGCATCCGTCGCACCGACCTGGACGGCCTGCGCCGCGTCGCGTACCTCCTCAGCGCCCTGCTGCTGGGGGCCACGGCGAGCATGGTGGTCCCGCTGGCGGTCGCGGCCGGCTACGGGGAGCCCCACACAGTGAGCGCGTTCGCGACGACGATGTTCATCGGCGCCGCCGTGGGGACGATCGGCTTCTTCCTCTTCCGCACCGAGCTCACGAGCCTCACGCGCCGGGAGGGCTTCACCGTGGTGGCATTGGGCTGGCTCCTGGTGTGCCTGATCGGCTCGCTGCCGTTCGTCCTGGACGGCATCCTCAGCCCTCTGAACGCCTGGTTCGAGACCGTCAGCGGGTTCTCCGGCACCGGCTCGAGCGTGATCGCCGATGTCGAGGCGCTGCCCAAGGGCATCCTCTTCTGGCGCAGCTTCACGCACTGGCTGGGCGCCATGGGGTTCCTCGTGCTCTACGTCGCGGTGTTCCCTCTGATGGGCGTCGGCGCCATGCAGCTCTACCGCGCGGAGGCGCCGGGGCTGGAGGTGGACCGCCTGCGGCCACGCATCAGCAGTACGGCACGCATCCTGTTCGCGATCTACCTCGGCCTCTCGGTGTCGCTCGCCCTGCTCCTACTGCTCGGCGGGATGACCTGGTTCGACGCCGTCTGCCAGACGTTCGCCGCCATCGGCACCGGAGGCTTCTCGACCAAGAACACGAGCATCGCCTGGTGGCACAGCGCCTACATCGAATGGGTGATCATCATCTTCCTGTGGCTGGCGTCGACCAACTTCGCGCTGTACTGGATGGTCATCATCGGCAAGCCGGGCCGCTGGTTGAAGGACGCGGAGTGGCGCTTCTACACCGCCGTGCTGGTCTCCGCCAGTCTCTTCATCGCCGCGCTCGTGTATGCGACCTCCAACGTGTCGGCGAACCAGGCCATCCGCGACGCGTTCTTCTCGGTCGTTTCGCTCGCCTCGACCACGGGGTTCGTCACCGCCGACTACGAAAAATGGCAGCCGCTGGCGCAGTACATCCTCTTCATGCTGCTGTTCATGGGCGGCTGCGCGGGCTCGACGGCCGGAGCGATGAAGGTGATCCGCGTGCTGCTCTTCGTGAAGCAGGCCGTGCACGAGTTCTTCGAGACCGTCCATCCGTACGCCGTGTCCACGCCGCGTATCAACGGCAAGCCCGTGACGCGCGGCATGATGCGCTCCGTGTCGGCGTTCATCGGCCTGTACCTGCTCGTCTACGTGGTCTCCGTGTCCGTTGTGTCGCTCACAGGGATGAACTTCCCCACCGCCCTGTCGGCGGTCGCCACGGCGATGGGGGGCGTAGGACCGGGGTTGGCAGATGTCGGTCCCTACGACAACTTCAACTGGGTGCACCCTGCGGCCAAGCTGGTCCTCACGTTCGACATGCTCGCCGGGCGGCTCGAGGTCGTCACGCTCTTCATCATCTTCACGCCGGCCTTCTGGCGGCGGTAGGAAGCGCGCAACGAGGAAGGGAGCAGCACGTGGACTTCTACCAGGGCAAGATCCTGCGCGTCGATCTGAGCGCGATGGCCACCACCGTTGAGCCCCTGCGCATGGACTGGGCGGAGCTCTACGTGGGCGGCAAAGGCCTGCTCTTCCGCTACCTCCTCGACGAGGTCGCCCCCGGCCTCGACCCCTTCTCGCCGGACAACCCGCTGATGTTCTTCACGGGGCCCTTCGCCGGTACCGGCGTCTCGACGTGCTCGCGCCTCGTGGTCGGCTGCAAGAGCCCGCAGACCGGCACCATCCTCGACTCCTACGTGGGCGGCTCGTTTGCCCCCGAGCTCAAGTTCGCCGGCTACGATGCGCTCATCGTCACGGGGCGCGCCGCCGCGCCGACCCTCGTCTGGGTCAAGGACGACGTCGTCGAGCTGCGCTCCGCCGCGCCCTACGTGGGCATGAAGATCGGCGCCCTCGAGAGCACCCTGCGCCGCGACCTCGACCCCCGCATGCAGGCCATGTCCAACGGCCCCGCCGGCGAGAACCTCCTGCCCTGGGCCTGCCTCTCCACCGACCAGGCGCACAAGGCCGGGCGTGGCGGCGCCGGCGCCCTCATGGGCGCCAAGAACGTCAAGGCCTTGGCCGTGCGCGGCACGGGCGCGGTGAGCGTCGGCGACGCGAAGGCCTTCCTCGCCGACCTCTACCGCATCCACGAGGAGTACGTGTTCACGTCGGCCAATATGTGGGCCCACGAGGAGGGCACCCTGGCCCTCGTCGACATGGTCGACGTCGCCGGGGCGATGCCCACGCGCAACTGGTCGCAGGGCCAGTTCGACGGCATCGACCAGATCAACTCCGCCGCTTTCCAGAAGGTGCGCCTCAAGAAGCGCGCCTGCACGCAGTGCGCCATCGGCTGCCGCAACTTCCACGTCATCGGCGATGCCCACGGCGAGGGCCCAGAGTTCGAGACCGTGGCCCTTTGCGGGGCCAACTGCGGGGTCGGGAACGCGGAGGCCCTGTTCCGCTTCAACCTCGCCTGCGACGACCTCGGCATGGACACCATCTCCACGGGGGCCGTGGTCGGTCTGGCCACAGACATGACGGAGAAGGGCATCGCCGACTTCGGCCTGCACTTCGGCGACTACGCGGCCTACGTGGCGGCCCCCGAGCTGATCGCCCGCCGCCAGGGCATCGGCGCCGAGCTCGCCGAGGGCGCCCGCGCCCTGGCCGCCCGCTACGGGGTGCCCGAGCTGGCCATGGAGGTCAAGAACCTGGAGCTGCCCGGCTACGACCCGCGCGGCACCTTCGGCATGAGCCTCGCCTACGCGACCGCCGACCGCGGCGGCTGCCACCAGCGCTCCTACGTGCAGGCCGACGAGATCCTCGGCGGCGAGCTGCCGCCGGACTCTCTGGCCGGCAAAGCGGCGGTCAACATCCACTGGCAGAACTTCACGAGCGTGAAGTACTCCGGCATCTGGTGCGAATTCTGGGCCCTGGAGCTCGACGAGATGCGCCAGCTGCTGCGCCACGTCTACGGGCGCGACCTCAGTGACGAGGAGCTCATGCGCGTCGGCGAGCGCGCCTGGAACCTGGCGCGGCTCTTCAACGTGCGCGAGGAGGTAGAGGCCGACGACCTGCCGCGCCGGCTCTACGCCGCAGAGGGCGCCCACAGCGCCGGGCCCTCGGCCGGGCGGTCGATCGGCGAGGCCCCCTTCCGCGCCGCGCTCAAGGAGTACTACGAGCTCCGCGGCTGGGATGAGAACGGCGTGCCGAGCAAAGCGAAGCTCGAGGAGCTCGGCATCGACTGGCGCCCGGGGTCCTGACGGTGGCTGCCGTGATCGTCAGGCTCTCGGCAGCGCTGCTCTACCCCGCCGGCCAGGCGGACGCGCAGTGCCGGGGGGCGACGGTCGCCGAGGTCATCGCCGACTGCTGCGCCGGCCGCCCCGGACTGGCGCAGCGCGTGCTCGGCGAGGATGGCGAGCAGCTGGTCGGCATCTTCCTCAACGGGCGCAGCGTCCGCCAGCTCGAGGGTCTGGGCACGCCGGTCGCGGACGGCGACGAGATCCGCCTGACGCCGCCGATCGCCGGCGGGTAGTCCCCAGCTCGGACGCGGGTCGCTCCCGCAAGGAACAGACGGGCGCCTCGCTACCCGGCCGCCCGAGTCCGCGCTAGGATGCCGTCATGACCGCACGCCTCAGCACGATCGTCTCGCGACACGGCTACCTTCTCGCCATCGTGGCGATCACTCTATCGACCGTGCTCTTCCTCGCCGGACGGAACTGGTTCGCCAAGGGGCAGTGGGCTCTGCTCTACCTCCTCGTCATCCTTCTGGTCGCCGGCGCCGCCGGCACGCGGCCCGCCATCCTCGCCTCCGTGCTTGCCTTCTTCACCTGGAACTTCTTCTTCCTGCCGCCGTATCACACGCTACATGTGCACGACCCGCAGGACTGGCTCGATCTCGGCGCCTTTCTCGTCGTCGGCTTGCTCGTCGGCGTTCAGACAGGGCGCCTGCGAGAACGCGAGAAGCGCGCGATCGCGCGAGAACAGGAGACGGCCGCGCTTAGCCGGGTCAGCGCCGCCGTGGCCTCCCAGACGTCCACCGAGCAGATGACCGAGACCTGCCGCAGCGAGATCGTCAGGGTGCTGGGCGCCGGCGCCGCGTATGTCTTCGTGCTGGAAGGGGACGACCTGCGCTTGAGCGGCGAGACCCCGGGTCGCGCGACGCCCGACCGGGCCGTGGCCGAGCGCGCCCGCCAAGCCGTGGACGAGGAGCTGGCGCGAAACGCCGAAGGGCGCTTCCGTGACGCGCCGGCGACTGTGGCCACCGCCGACGACGGTGCGCTCTACGCGGTGATCCACATCCCCTCCGGCGCGGTCGGAGTGCTCGCCGTACAGGCGCGGACCAACGGCGTTCCGTACTCGGCCAACGCCGCCCGCCTGGTCGCCTCCCTCGCCAATCTCGTCGGCGCCTTTCTCTTACGCGAGCAGCTCCAGACCGTGGCCACGAAGGCCGCTGCCGAGCGCGAGGCCGACCGGCTCAAGTCGAGCCTGCTCTCCTCGGTGTCGCACGAGCTCAAGACGCCGCTTGCGGCGCTCACCGCCACGGTGAGCAACCTGCTCGAAAGCGACGTCCACTGGGACGAGCAGAGCGTGCGCGACGAACTGCGCGCGATCGTCGGCGACGTCGCGCGCCTGAACAACAGCATCGGCGCGCTGCTCGACCTTTCGCGCCTCGAGGCTCACGCCTGGGAACAGAGACGCGAGCTGTATGAGCTCAGCGACATCATCGCCGCAGGCATCGCGGCGCTCCCCGCCCACCTGCGGCAGCGGGTCACCGTCGATCTGCCCGACGCTACGCCCGTTGTCGATGTCGACTTCTCGCAGTGGGCCCGCGTCGTGCAGAACCTGCTCGAGAACGCGGTCCTCTACGCCGGTGAGGACTCCCCTGTGACGATCGGTGCGCGCGCCTGGAACGAAGGAGCACGGATCTGGGTCGAGGACCTCGGCCCGGGGATCGCGCCCGAAGAGCACGACGCGGTGTTCGAGAAGTTCTACCGGGGGCACAGCGCCTCCGGCCACGCGCCGTCGGGCACCGGGCTCGGCCTTGCGATCACCCGCGAGATCGTGCGCAGCCACGGCGGCACCATACGCGTCGAAGACGTGGTGCCGCACGGCGCCCGCTTCGTCATCGCGCTTCCGTCGGGCCCCTCCCCGGCTACGCCGGCCGACACCGGGGTGATCGTATGACCGTGCCCGAAAGACCGACGCACATCCTCGTCGTCGACGACGAGGAGCAGATCCGGCGGGCGCTGAAGTCGATCCTCTCGACCCGCGGTTACGTGCTCGAGATGGCGGCGACTGCCGAGGAGGCGCTGCTCAAGGCGATCGACGTACCGCCCGACCTCGTCGTGCTCGACCTCGCTCTACCGGACCGCAGCGGCATCGAGGTCTGCCGCGAACTGCGCACCTGGATGACGGCGCCCATCCTGATCCTGTCGGTCAGGGCCAACGAATCCGACAAGATCCAGGCCCTCGACGAGGGCGCCGACGACTACCTCACCAAGCCGTTCTCGGCCGGCGAGCTGCTGGCCCGCATCCGCGCCCTGCTGCGCCGGACGGCGGCGCTCACCTCGCCGCCGCCAATCGTGACGGCAGGCGAGCTCGTGATCGACATCGCCCGCCGGCGCGTGACTCGCGCCGGCGTCGAGGTGCCTCTCACCCCGACCGAGTTCGACATCCTCGCCTTCCTCGCCCGCAACGCCGGGCTGGTCGTGACGCAGCGCATGATCCTCGAGCGCGTGTGGGGACCCGAGTGGGCGGAGGACGCGCAGACGTTGCGCGTGCATGTGAGCAATCTCCGCAAGAAGATCGAGCCACGCCCCGGCGGACCCCGCTACATCATCACCGAGCCCGGGGTCGGCTTCCGGCTGGCGGCCGACGAGCCGTCGACCGACTGAGCCGGCTCTGTCTCTCGCCGGCGGCCATCTTAACGCATTCTTTAGCCGGACACCGGGGTGATTCACGCCGCCTTTAGGCGCGGCGGCTTACCCTTTCTCTCAGCAAGGCCGAGTCCGGCCTGCGTACGCGTGTCGTTGGAGGCGGATGATGCTGGTGTCGGAGATCCTGATCGTGATCGTGGCCAGTGCCGTGATCGTCGCAGGGATCGGCGGTCTGGTGTACATGGTGGTCCTGGCGGGTCTGGAGGAACGCGATCGTCATCTCCATAGCCTCGCCAACGCGCAAGCCCGTCGTGCGCGCACGCAGTCGCAGCTCACCTCGCACGAGGCTATCGGCCCCCTGCCGATGTTTGTGGGTCACGCCAAGGCCTGAGCCCGACTCCCGGCCCCTCAGCGGGGTCCCGGGTAGCTTTCTTGTGGCGACCACACGCCACGTGGAGTCTGCAGACCCGGAGGCGGACCGTGTTCAGGCTCGAGTACATGGCGCCCGACCCGGTACCACGCCGGCCCTTCCTCCGCGTCGGTCCATAGCCCATGTCATCCTTCCCCATAGGA
>Ga0315290_10003423_pt1 | contig 11337 bp, 11 predicted proteins | sample YL17G12_0_MG_FD_203627 | JGI IMG/M metagenome (GOLD analysis project Ga0315290, IMG submission 203627) | Sediment microbial communities from Yellowstone Lake, YNP, Wyoming, USA - YL17G12_0 | ecosystem: Environmental > Aquatic > Freshwater > Lake > Sediment | place: USA: Wyoming | collected...
AAGCAAAGGCATGGTATCGTAAGCGAAATGCCAATCAAAAAGCTGTGGATTGGCAGTTTTCAACCGAGAATGCAAGAGTTAAACTGAAAAGATTGTACCCACAAATTCAAATGTTATGAGGTACTAGTCTCCAATGCCGCACCGGTTGTGTTGACCGCATCGGCTGTTTGGGTTAGCCGTTAGACGTATTGAATGTCTTGCGTCTTCGGAACAAGTTTGGCTTTGCTGCCCCGGCGGAGCAGCTCGTCAACGGCCCGTCGCCCCAGCGGACCAAAATTCACAGTCCACTCATTAACATACATACCCACAAATTTGTCCGCCAGCGTCACATCGAGACCGCGGCCGAATTCCAAAGCGTATTCAACCGCCTGTGGTCTGTGGGTCAGGCCATATTCGATACTGGATTTGAGTATAGAACTTACCCTGCCGATGGTTTCGCTGCCGAGGTCACGCCTGATTACGTTACAGCCCAGCGGCAGCGGCAAGTGCGTCTGATCGTGCCACCATCGGCCCAGGTCAATCAGGCAGCACAGTCCCAACTGTTCGTAAGTTAGCTGCCCTTCATGGATGATCAGACCGGCATCTACTTTGCCCTGCCGAACGGCCTCGGGTATCTCATCGAACATCATTACCAGGTAATCGAATTGTCCCAGCGCCAGTTGCAGGGTAAGAAACGCGCTGGTCATGGTTCCCGGTATGGCAATTGTCTTGCGGGCCAATTCTTCCAGTGGTATCGGCTCGGCAGCCACCACCAGCGGTCCGTGAGCGTGTGTCGGGGCGGTAGGGGGGGCAGGTATTTTCCTGCCATCGTCGGATTCATAATCGGCCAGTGCGGTCGCACCCATACTGGCGCCGCTGGAGAGAATCACATACTTATCCTGCACATAAGGATAGGCATGTACGCTAATAGCGGTTATCTCAAGTCGGCCATCGCAGGCCCAGTCGTTGAGTGTTTGTATATCACGCAATACATGCTCGAACTCGAAAGGTCCGACGTCAACCGCGCCGCAGGCCAGCCCGTAAAACATAAACGCATCGTCCGGATCAGGTGAATGTCCCAGTTTGATTAGCTGTTTGTTCATGGTGTTTTTCTCTGTCTTTGTGCGTGGCTGTTAAGAAGCGTTAAAAAAATGCGCTTCGATCATTCGGCACAGGGTATGATAAAGTGGTATCTGATTTTCCTGAATCCTGGCGGTGCAGTCTCCCGGCACACGCCATGCGATATCGGCTGTTTGAGCCAACTGCCCACCGTCCGGACCGGTAAAACTGATGGTGACCAATTCATAGGCTTTCGCCAACGTCATTGCCGCTATAACATTTTTGGCATTGCCGCTGGTACTGATCCCCAGCAGGGCGCCAGTTTTCAGATGTCCGGCAAAGGCGTTCAATTCCTGGGCATAACTGAAGATCGGATCGCGGTCGTTTTCGTAAGCGCTGCGCAGACCATGCGATTCTCCCAGGACGACAACAGGCAAACCGACTTCCAGGTTTTTCAGCAGCGCAGCGCCGATCTTGCTGCCTTTCAAACGGGCCTTTACCTTTGGATCGGTAATTGGCCGGGGTCTTTCGAAACTTTTGGTCAGTTCGGCCTTGATGTGTATCGCATCGGCGAAACTGCCCCCGTTGCCGCATATATACAAAATTCCGCCCTGTTCGAAAACGTCCACGACAGCTCGATACACGCCGATCAAAACCTGTTCACTATCATCGAGCAGACCTGACCGCTGAGAAATCCGCCCGACGATCGCTTTTACAGCGTCCGGCAGGGGGGTATCAGCTTGTTTTCGGCTGGTCATAATCAAATTCCTTTTGTCATTATATTTGTTGACGGCTTGGGCTGTGTTATTTTGCGCAGCGATTTGACTTCAGCCGGCTTTAACTGCCGAAACTTACCCGGACCCAGTCCACGCAATGTAATCGGGCCGATGCGAACCCGTGTCAACTGATATACCGAATGGCCCAGACGGGCCAACATGCGTCTGATCTGGCGGTTGCGTCCTTCCCGCAGTACGATTTCCAGGTTGGTTTGTTTCGCATTTCGCTGCAATATCTTGATGCTTTCCATGCACGCCTTGCCCTGCTCAAGATGGATGCCTTTTTTAAGTTTCCGGATATCTTCGCCCGTAACCCAACCGGCAGCTTCGGCAACGTATGTCTTGGCTACTCCATAACGGGGATGCGTCAACTGATTAGCCAGTTCCCCGTCGTTGGTCATAATCAGCAGTCCCTTCGAATCGGTGTCCAGCCGCCCAACCGGATAAACCCGAAATTTAACGTCCTTCAGCAGATCGACCGCCCTTAGCCGACCGGCCGGATCTGAGTTGGTGCATACAACTTTTTTCGGCTTGTTAAGCAGATAATAGACTTTAGGCTCAATCTTCAGCCTGGCTCCGGAAACAACAATCACATCACAGGTTGGCTCGACAAAAACAGGCAGCTTATCGACAACCGTGCCGTTGATTTTTACCAGGCCCTGGCGGATCATTTCCTCACACTGCCGCCGACTGGCAACACCAGCCTCAGCCATTACTTTTTGTAATCTTTCCATGGTTGTCACTTCACTTTCACTGGCCCCAGGCCCGTCAGCAGTAATTGGCCCGGTTGCCTGGCGTCCAGGCAGCCATTGGCCGTTACTGGTATCAGTATAGTATCGCCCGCATTGTATTGGCAATCACTTTCGCGGTCATCATTATTAGCGACAATGCCCGATCCGCTCAGGGCGATCATTACAAATGGTATGTTCGAGCTGAATTGCCGCGTGGTGTTTTTATCCATTGCCAAGTGAACCACACTGAAATAAGGACAATCGACCAACAATTTTGCCGAACCGAGTTTATTGGCGATTTCTTTCAATATCTGCGAGGTATCACCAGGCAAACTGTGAGTTTTATCGCCGGTAGGGGGGGTACATCCTGGACAAGTGTAGTGAATACTCTCCAATGCCTGCTCGATATGCAGTGGACGTGAGCGGCCCTGGCTGTCCATGCGGTTCCAGTCATAAAGCCGATAGGTGGTATCCGACGGCGTTTGAATCTCAGCTACCACAACCCCGGCTCCCAAAGCATGTATCGTACCGGCCGGTAAAAAATGAAAATCACCCTTCTTGGCTGGGTATTTTTCCATAAGCCCTTCGACATTACCGTCTGTCAGGGCCTGCTGGAGTTTTTCCCTGCTGACATCCGGTTTCAGGCCGCGATATATCACCGAGTCCGACTGGGCTTCCAGGACATACCAGCATTCGGTCTTCAACTGAGCTTCAGGAAATTTGCGGCAGGCCCGCCCATCCGGATGCACCTGCACGCTGAGCACATTATTGGCATCGAGAAACTTGATCAGCAATCCAAATGGAAATTCGCACTGTTCGGGCGTAAACCCAAGTTCCTGCCCGTGTTCGCCGAGCAGTTGTCGAACATTCATCCCCGCCCAAGGCCCGTTGGCAACGACGCTTTTATCGTCCGGCAGATCCGCCAGTTCCCAGCTTTCCCCAATCACCGCATCCGCCGGCAACCCCTTACCATACAACCGCTTCAGGCGATCAGAACCCCAAATTCGCTCCTTGAATATCGGCCTGAATTTTACGGGAGAACAACTCATAGCAACTATAATACCTTTCTATATTTCTGCACCGCATGACTATTCAGTAATCTAACGGCCATTCATTGTATGCGATTCGGGGGTTTAATAAAGATTAAAACGTGAATCCAGGCGAAAAACCCCGCTGAGAGTGCCCCAGGCCCAAGGTCCTATAATATATCTTATGTTTCATTGGACATCGGTGGGAATTTTAATCTCAATTGGATGGGAATATAACATGGAAACCTTCTATTGCCCCAAAAATCGCAAAATCCCGTATTATTTCTTTGTTTTCGCAACGACTGGAATGATCGATTTGAAAAGATCGGGATTTCTTTGCGCCAACCACAGCAGCCGCAGGGCCGCCCCGCTGGGATTGTTTTGATTCTGCTCCCAGGCCTGAACGGTCTTGGGTGACACGTTCAGTAAAAGAGCGAATAAATGCTGGCTCAAGTGGAGTTGGTTTTCACGAAGATCGACAATCTCCTTGGCCTTTATTTCTTTGAGCGGCTTGGGAAACGTAACTTCCCGGCAGGTGAGTTTTTTTCCTTTCTCCAATGAATCGACAACGTCCAGCAGACTGTCGCGAATGCCCTGAAAATAGGGATTTTGCGGTTTTTCCTCTTTGCCGGCCTGGCTCGCTCTTTTTGAATTACGAGTAGTAACTGTCTTGTTTTTATGTGCTTTTGCCATATTTCTTTTTCACCACTTCATCTAATCTTTGTTTTATATGTTTAAGCTCTTTAATTTCTTCTCGGCTCAAACTTGTCTTGAATTTATCAGGAAATCTGATCAACAGGAACGTTATGGAATGTTCCGGATAATCAGCGAATACAACCTGCCAACCATCCGTGGTTCCATAACAGCCACCTAATCCGCAGTGAATTTGTTTGAGGTCTCCAGTACCGGGTATGACCTCACCACAGCCTAACATGACGTCAAATTCAAGTCTTTCTCGGTCAGATTCCTTTATTTGGCCAAATTTAGAGTCCTCATCAAAGCTCCTTGCTTCGTAAAAGTTATATTGCATTGTAATATAGCCTTTTATATAATAATTATACTATTCAATAGGATAGTTGTCAAGTAAGAAAACTCAGTTTATTCAGCACTCGGTCTGCGAGTTCATCGGCGGTATCTTCGTCCGTCAGGTCAAACCAGGTTACGTCGGTAAAGCTGCGGAACCAGGTCCGCTGGCTCTTGGCGAATCGGCGGGTATTGATCTTGATCTTTTCAACAGCCTCATCGAGCGAAAGTCTGCCTTCAAGGTGCTCGATTATCTCGGCATAACCAACGGCCTGGGCTGCCTGGCGGCTCAGGCCCCCGGGTTCAGCCAACAACCCTTCAACTTCTTCAACCAATCCCTGTTCGATCATTCGTTTGACGCGTTGATTGATTCGGCGGCTATTATTTTCCTTATCACGGCGCAATCCAATTAATTGCCAGTTATGCCTATAATCACCGCTGCGAAACTGTTTTTGGAATGATGAAATAGGCTGACCGGTAAGCTCGTAAACCTCCAGTGCCCGGACGATGCGTTTTTCGTCGTTGGGATGGATTCGCCCGGCGGCATCCGGATCGACCCGGCTGAGCCGATCGTGCAATGCTTTTAAGCCGAGCTTGTCTGCTTCGTGTTTGAGTTTGTTGCGCAATTCGGGCTTGGCTGATGGACCGTCAAAAATGCCTTCGAGCAGCCCCCTAATGTACATAGCTGTCCCCCCTACCGCGATTATCGGACTATGTTGTCGGGCCTCGGCAATGACATTTTCGGCAAGTTCGATGTATCGGCCCAGACTGAACGTCTCGTATGGCTCGACTACATCGATCAGATGGTGTTTGATTGCCTGGCGGTCGGTCGCACTGGGCTTGGCGGTACCGATATCCATCCGTCGATATATCTTCATCGAATCGATACTGAGTATCTGCCCCCCTACCCGCCGGGCCACCTCAAAGGCCAATTTACCTTTGCCGCAGGCTGTGCAACCCATTATTAAAAGCATTTTACCGGTCATGATTTAAAGGGTATTATTCGGATCTTCCAGCCGTCCTGTATCGGCTCCGAGATCTATGACCGCCCCTGCCGCCTCCACCTCTGCCTCTGTCCCTGCTGCGGCCTCTTCTGTTGCCTCCTCATATTTTACAGGCTCGTCGGCTCGTTCTGTCGCCTTAAGCTCGAGCGCCTCAGCTTCAAGCTGCTTAAGTTTTTCCAGCAGTTCATCGGCGCCGGTTTGGGCTGCCTTGGCCTTGTTACTAAACTCCTCGATCATGGAAGCTATCATATTGCCGGTCTGAGCCTCGGCGATATCCTCAATCAGACTGAGCATCTGGGCCGTGGATTCATAATGCGAAGTGTCGAACAACCACAAATCGGCCAACTCCCGATTGACCACATGCTCGATCAGGTTAGTTGCAAATTTCCCGGTCTCGACGTATCCATAACTGCCTTTTGTCGCGCCGGCGGCATTAGAGTAGGCCTCTTTCGCCTTGCCATAAGCGCTGGCCGCCTCCACCCGCAAGTCGTTGTATCGCGACTCTTCGTTCTTAATACTTTCCAAATATCCCATCAATACTGAATTTAGCCGGGCCTTCTCCTTGGCGCTGTTTTCCAGACCCGTATCAATATCGGTAGTCATCAGCGGGGATGTTTTCAGTTGCTCGATAGCACTATTTAGTACGATCAGACTCTTAGCCAACCGCTCATAGTGCGCCTTCTGAAAATCGAAGCGATCGTTAAGCATGGTCAGTTGAATCTGTGCTAATTCTGTTTGGGCCTCATAGTAGATACTACCCGGCTCCTCGTCGCTGCCGAGCTGTAGTTGGTAAGCTTGTTGCTGCAGTTGATATCGCTTCTCGCCTCGTTCTTTGTCTGCCTGTTCCAGAAGCTTCAGGTGCTGCTGGTAAATCTGACTCGCCTGTTGGCCGTAAGTTTCAAGCTCCGTCTTAGCCTCACCTTGTTGGACGGCAAGATGCTCAATACTCTTTTTAAGCATCTCGATGTCTTCCTGCAGATCCGTCCGCTCCTTTTCCAGCACGGCAATTGTCTCATCAGGCCGAAATGTCTCCAACTGACTCGTCACGGCCAGTTCTTTTGTCGCGACGACAGTCCATTGACCCAACGCCATAAGAATCGTCTGAGTACTCAATTCCTGACGATGTAGTTTGGCCTTTGCCTGACGTGCTCGTACAAGCTGCAAAGTACCGAGCATTAGCTCAGGCGCAATCTGGGCGGTGCGGTCGTTATGAGCTTGAGTGATTGCCTGGCGAAGTTGGGTTTCGGCCTTTTCCAGACGCTGATAGTTAACCTGCTCGGTTAGAGATTCGATCCTTTTTTGTTCGTTCAGCAAGTTCTCACTGGCCAATAACAGTTGTTCACAAAGCCCCTTAACGGCTTGAATATCGCCGTCAGACGGAAATCCCTCACCTAATTGCCTGATTTCAGCCAGTTTCTTCTCGATATCACCAATTTCGGCCTGACTTGCCATGCGACCTAGAGCCTGTTCGGCGAATCTTTTTTGTTCGCTTTCGGAAAGACCTCGTCCGGTCCTTGAGACCTGATCGGCTATCTCACGTATATCGCCTGGGGATATCGCCAGTTTTTCCTGACTGGCGCGGATCAGGCGCTGAGCCTCATCGGTTTTTTCGATTGATTGCTTCTTGATTTCGGTCTCGGAAGACTCCTTGCAACCGCAAATGGGCATGCCCATCGCAAGCACCCCCCCTACCACCGCGAAAAACATGATATACCTTGGATTATTCATGAAAATAGTTCCTGTTATTATGGGCAGGCATCAAAACCTCTCAGTCCCACCAGCCATTCACTTCTACCAGAAATGATGAACTTTGTCAACAGTGATTAGATGCTCATTGTGGTTAAATTGGGACCAAAACAACCCTCACGCAAACCATTGAAACGTTAACTACCTCTAAAAAAAGGAGTTATAACGGTTTTCTCCCGGAAAGTGCGAAATCGCACATCTCAGTTCGGGCAAAAAAAACTTGCCGAGTCATTTGCATGACTCGGCAAGCAAAAAGAAATGTTACCTGTGTATCGTTTTCTCCTGGATCAGGAAACACTGGATCGTTCTAATCTTACATCCCACGCTCTCCCGCCAAAAACGGTACACACGCAACAGAAGGGTCCCTGCCGTCCCCTTCCACAAATCTCAAAAACTCCCTTGCTGCTCTCTGTCTCCCTCCCTACTCCCTAACTAACTATGCCATGCTCGTTGGCATAAAACTCCAGTGCCTGACACTGCTCTCGCCAGTTACAAACAACTTTTCGACAATCCCTTCCCTGCCCGAAACAAGCTTTCATGCCTTCCGATTCCTGCACCGACCAGATGAACTCAACCTCGGGCATATCGCCCGTATGGATGCCCATCATGACCGCACGGTGCTTAATATTTTCTCCAGAAAGCACTTCTCTCTCGCTCCAGCCCAGAGACACCGACGCTTGGCACGGTCACACGCGCCTGACAACGGCCACCTCAATACCACAACGTCCAATAATCCTGAGTAAAGTATAGCACACTTCCGGCAAAAGTCACGTAATAAATACCAAAAATCCAAAAAAATGCTGTTGGCTATGTATGGTCCCGCCTGATCCCGGCCCTTGCCGGCTTAGGACTAATGCCACTGTATGCCCAGTCCGGCGACTATATTATCGCTGCCCCAGTAACCGATCATTACCATAAGAGAGCCGACACCAACATATTGCACAGGTAAAATTGTAGCGTAGGTACTCGAAGAAATAACAAACATCGGTGCCGCACCGGCCAATGGTTCCAGAACCGCTTCCCGAGCGGCACTGACATAGGCAATGATTGCAACAATTGCCGGTGCCAACAGATAGCACCACATTCGCCCCCTGAAAAGCTGATAGCTTACCACCGTGGCCAGCAGAAAAGCGCCGCCGACAGCAAAAATAATCTGGCTCGTCACAGGTGTTGTCGAGACCTCGATCATCATCAAATCATCGTCAGGGATCATCACAGTTTCGGATCGAGCAAAAACTTTCATCAAAATAGTGCCGATTACGCACGTCAATGCCAATGCCCCAATACCTCGGACCCACCATACGTCGGATATCCGCGTTTTGTTATTTTCCCTGGATGCCGGTTCGCTCTCGGATACGGCTGCCATTTTTTTTTCACCAGCGACAAAAACGACTAACAGATAGCCTGTTAGTACTATCGCGAGCCAGCCGACCGTCCCGTATGCCAGGTTGTGGAACATTTCCACCCGATCGGAAATCTCAAAATGCCCCAGTAGTAGTTTATCCATGTTTCCCGTCATCACCGCCCAACTGCACAGTCCTGCGGGAACCGCCATGGGAGCAATCTTGAGAACATCTGGGCCGGCCACATTAATAGACACCGCTGTCGTTATCAAAGCCAGCATCACCGCCCCGACCATCAGTTTGATCGGCTGATGGTGCGTTGCCAAAGTCACTGTCCCGATCGGATCCCAGGGTTGAGCGAGCGTCCATCCAATTGTCGCGAATGACGCTATACCGATCGTAAAAATCAAGGTCAATCTTATTTTCAAAAGCAGTGACATAAACTCGACGCTCCGTTACGGGTCAACTGTCCAAGTGGGTATGATAATTACTGGCAGCGCCATTTGCAAATGTTTTCACGACAAGTAAATACATAAAAAAACGGTTATGGGTATATGAGGGCGGCATATCCTCCGGGGGGACGGAGGCTTCAGCCTTTACCAGGGCTTCCTCGCCGGCTGCCAGTGAAGTGCCAAAAAAACCGAAAGTCAGGCCCACCAACCAATACCAACATGAAACCATGCGGATAACCTATTTTTTCATCCCTTGTCGTGTGGCGATTGGTACATACCCTGCCTCCATGCCTAGCGGCGGGGTTACAATCAAGGCCGGGTCTATATCCGCCAGTTTCCCAATCTTGGGCGGCGGCAGGTATTCGCGGTCTTTTTTCCAGCTCTGGTGGAGTTTCTCCGCCCGTTTCTGCAGGCTCTCACGATCTTCATCTGTCAAATCGGCGTTGAGTAACGCTGGCTGATCGGCGAATCGATACCAGTAGTATGTCACCACGGTACCATCCCCCGGATACGCCTGGAAAGGTCCTGCTACGGGGCCGGGCTTCTTCCAGCAACTATCCGCGTCGTCGGGAGTGACATAGGGTTCGAGGGGATCATCGTTGGGCCGACTAAAGCTAACCTCAGCCAGTCCTGTTTCAGCCGGAACGTCTTTGGCCTGTACCACAACCCACCGTGCCTTTTTATTATTATCATTTTTCATCAGGCGATAGTATTCCGGCAGCGTCACCAATGGGCCATCCTTGGTATCTTTTTTCGTGACCAGGTTGTAGTCCCAGCGATATCCAAAGGTGTTTGAATCGGGGGCAAATGGGGTGGCGAAAGAATCCCACGCAAGAGGCGCCCTTTCTTCACCGGGAGCAGATATCCTCCAGGTTGCGCTGCCTCGTCCCGGAAAGTCGTACACAGCGGACTCCTTGGAGTCAATGACGCCGCTTGCCGGGGGGCCGCCTTCAAACCACGCCTTCACCACATCCCATAGCGCCTTCTTATTGTAGGCGATAACGCGGTGCATAACCGCCGATTCGTCATTCGGACCTCGGGGGAACGAGGTTGGAGCTATTCGCGCGTACATATCACCCTTATCGTCAGTGGCCTGGACGCTGGGGACATACTGGGTTTCCATCTGCAAAGCCCTGTTGGGACCGGACGGACGAGTATCCAGAAACAGTCCAGCCAGGTTGGGATCGTCCACAGTCACGCTGGAAAAAAAATAGGGCGTAAAGAAAGCAACCGGGCCTTTGAAGTTGCCCGTATTCAAAAATAATGTCCAACAGTTATCTCCGGTAGGAACGTTTTTCCCGGCTGTGGTGGATTTGGCCTTGGTCAGCGGAAGCGGCAGATACCCGTAGCCGAACAACTCTCCGCAGGTACCTTGTTTCAGATTCAGACCATCCGGCGGCCACAGTACCCAGGGACTCAGTTGTGCCACACCGTACTTGCCTTTCGGTTCCTCCCAGCTCCTTCCTTGACCGGCCCCGGGACCATTGGCCCATGCAACGAAATTCAAAGCCACCCCACCCATAATGAACTTCGGCGTTTCCGTGGCAAACCGCGTGTCACGCCACCAGCCAAGGCCGCCCTCGATGTCGGAATACAGTTTGCCGCTAGGCTTAGGATCCTCGTACTGAGCGTGCATCCACGTGCCGAACAGACCTGTTTGAAAACGATTCCCAGGATATTCCTTCAACAAAGGCCACGCTGCCACATACATGGAAAACCCGCCGTTATACGTCTCTGGAACGCTATCGTGAGGAACAATCAGGTATCCGGCCATTTCGCCTTTCTGAACCCTATCGGTCGCACCGATCAGGTGCGCCATGGGCAATACGAACACGAGACCCATGCAGAAAGTGAACAATGTAAAAAATCTCTTTTTCGACATGATGGAACCTCCGGCAACTGTTTTTCTTTGTTTATTCACAGCATCTAACACAGAACACCAGGAGTGTATGGCAGACAATGGACGTCTGTCAAGCAGTATCTTCGGGAATTATTCAGAACGCGTGTACGTGTACTTGCCACCTGTCAACAACACCAGGCTGATTTTTAATTTCTACCCCCCCCAAAAAAAAAGAACTCCGTGTAGAAACCAAGCAACAACAATGAGTTGCGACATTTACTGAAAAAAATAACAATAAACTGAAAAAAAATAACAATAAAAGGCTTGCAAAAAAAATGTGATTCGCTATCATTGCG
>Ga0315290_10003424_pt1 | contig 11337 bp, 9 predicted proteins | sample YL17G12_0_MG_FD_203627 | JGI IMG/M metagenome (GOLD analysis project Ga0315290, IMG submission 203627) | Sediment microbial communities from Yellowstone Lake, YNP, Wyoming, USA - YL17G12_0 | ecosystem: Environmental > Aquatic > Freshwater > Lake > Sediment | place: USA: Wyoming | collected...
GAATCAGCCCATGATCAAGCGCGGCGCCGGCGCTCCATGCATCTGTACGCAAACCCCGTGCTATTCTCGGGTCGGCCAACTGGGGACGGATTCAAGACCTGCGGACGACGGCCTGAGGGCGCCGCGAGAACGGGCCGTGAATCCGGTTCGATCCGGCTCGGCCGAAAGGGGATTCCGACATGACTCGCCGCCTTCATCTGACGTCCGTGCTCCTGATCGTCGCGTTCGCGTTGATGGCCGCCCCGGCCGTGTGGGCGCAGGGATCGCCGGCCTTCACCGTCGAGGAAATGCTCAAGTTGAAGCGCGTCTCCGATCCGCAGCTCTCGCCCGACGGGACGCGCATCGCCTTCGTGCAGACCGATGTGGACCTCCAGGGCAACACACGCGCGAACAGGATCCGCATCGTGTCGGTGACCGGCCAGATATCGGACCTCAACCTCGCGCTCAACGGCGACCGGCCGCGCTGGTCACCAGACGGAAAGCAACTGGCGTGGGTGGACCGGGAAGGCCGGATCGCGGTGTCGAACCTGTCGCCCCAGCCGGGCTACGGCATGCTGGCCAGCCTCGCCACAGGCGCGTCCGGAGTGACGTGGTCACCCGACGGCAAGAGGATCGCGTTCGTGTCGGACGTGTTTCCCGAGTGCAAGGGGAACGTCGTCGGTGAGGCGGCCTGCAACGAGGCGCTGCTGAAGAAGCAGGCCGCGAGCAAGGTGAAGGCGCATCTGGCCGATGGCCTGATGTACCGCCACTGGACCGCGTGGAAGGGCGCGCAGGTGAGCCACCTGTTCGTGGCGCCCGCGGACAAGTCTGCGCCGGCCCGCGACCTCACACCCGGGACGTCCGATGTTCCGCCGTTCTCCCTTGGCGGCCCCGAGGACTACGCGTTCTCGCCGGACTCGAAGGAGATCGCGTTCACGAAGAAGACCGACAAAGTCGAAGCCATCAGCACCAACAGCGATATCTTCCTCGTCGATCTGACGAACCCGAACGCGGAGCCGAAGCAGTTGACGACCGCGCCGGGAGCTGATGGCGGCCCGCAGTACTCGCCCGACGGGCAGTATCTGTCTTGGCGGTCGCAGGCGAGGGCCGGCTTCGAGGCCGATCGCTGGGTGCTGAACCTGCTTGATCGGAAGAGCGGTGCGCGCAAGGTCGTGGCTGCGGACTGGGATCGCTCGATTGACGCGTGGACGTTCACGCCCGACTCGAAGGCGGTCTATGTGACGGTGGAAGAAGACGCACAGGGCCGCGTCTACCGGATCGAACTGGCGGGTGGTGCGCCAAAGCTCGTGCTGAAGGACGGAACCAACGGCGACGTGCAGGTAACGCCCGACGGCAAGGGAATCGTATTCTCGCGCGCATCACTCACGGCGCCTGCGGAGATCTTCAAGGCCAACGCCGACGGCACCGGCGTCACGCCGATCACGAAGGTCAACGCGGAGTTCCTCGCGCCGTTCGCGCTGAAGCCCGCGGAGAACGTGACGTACGCCGGCGCCGTCGGCACGCCCATCCAGGCGTGGATCATCAAGCCGAACGGGTTCAAGGAGGGCGTGAAGTACCCGCTCCTGTACCTCGTGCACGGCGGCCCGCAGGGCGCGTGGAACGACGGCTGGACCTACCGCTGGAATGCGCAGGTGTTCGCGTCGGCGGGCTACGTCGTGTTCATGCCCAACCCGCGCGGGTCGACCGGGTTCGGCCAGAAGTTCACCGACGAGATCAGCAACGACTGGGGCGGCAAGCCGTTCGACGACCTGATGAAGGGCCTGGATTACGCCGAGAAACTGGCCTACGTCGACGCGACGAAGAAGGTCGCGGCGGGCGCGTCCTACGGCGGCTACATGATGAACTGGTTCCTCGGGCACACGGATCGCTTCAAGGCGATCGTGTCGCACGCGGGCGTGTACAACCTGACGAGTATGTATGGCGTGACCGAGGAGCTGTGGTTCCCGGAATGGGATCTCGGCGGGACGCCGTGGACCAATCCCGACGGCTACGCGAAGTGGTCGCCTCACACCTACGCGAAGAACTTCAAGACGCCGACGCTGGTGACGCACGGCGAAATCGACTACCGCGTGCCGGTAGGCGAGGGGCTCCAGCTCTTCACGGCGCTGCAGCGCCAGGGCGTTCCGTCGCGGCTGCTCGTGTTCCCCGACGAGGGGCACTGGATCAACAAGCCGCAGAACGCCGCGCTCTGGTACCGCACGTTCCTCGAGTGGATGGGGCGGTGGGTCAAGTAAGGGATTCGGGATTCGGGACTCGGGAACGAGGTGGTCGCTGGTCGCGGAGCAAACCATGCGAGCACGGCGATTACGCTGGCACGACAAACGCTTCGCAAGGGCCGAAGACCGCGCTGGGTTGGGGACCCAGCGCTTCCGCCGACAGCACCCTGGAGATGCGTTTGTCCGCCGTGTCGAGCGGTTTGCGCAGTGACCGGCGACCGCCGAGTGATCAGTAGATCCGCCGCGCCGGTACGGGACGCCCGCCGCCTGCGCTGCGCAGGTACCGCGCGACGCGGCCGTCGTCTCCCGCGACGAACGTGAACTGCACGCCGCCGTCTTTGGTGACGAACTCCGTCGGCGACACGGGGAAGATCTCGACGCCTGCCTGCGCCAGCGGCGTCACGACAAGGCGATCGCCCGCGCGCGTCACCTTCACCAGGATGCCGTTGAGCGACTCGTACTCGCCGACGCAGGCGTCCAGCGCCGCCGCGTCGACGCTCGCGATCGGCCGCGCCGCCGGCGTCACCGGCTCGACCCGCGTCGCGAGGTCGTCGATCTTCCACTCCTTCACGCGCACGCTGGCCGCGCGGCCGTCCGGCCCGAGCTCGAACGTCCAGGTCCAGAGCACCGTCGACGAGCGAAACGTCAGCGGCCCCGTCGGGATGAGCGGTAGCTTGCCGAGGCCGCCGACCTGCGCATACGCGGCCGCGCCTTCGCGCGTCACCGTGAAGGTGCCGACGTCGCTCCCGCGGTACGTGCCGGCAATCGCGTCGAGTTGCGTCTCGGTGAGGGCCACCGCAGGCGGCTCCGGCACTGGCGTGCCGAGCGCGATCGCTGCGATCCGGTGCGCAGTCGCCTGCAGCGGCGGGGTGGCGAACGATCGGTTCGAGAGGATCGCGACGAACACGCGATCGTCCGGCATACGCACCATGTAAGACACGAACCCCGTCGTCCCGCCGGCGTGCTCCTGGACCCGGCGGCCCGCGTACGAGCCGAGGTCCCAGCCATAGCCGTAGTTCGTGAGTGAGCCGTCCTTCAGCCGGTACGCCGCGAACATCCGATCGAGCGACGAGGGCGTGAGCATGCGGCCATTCCGGAGCGCTTCGTCCCAGCGCGCGAGGTCGTCGACGGTCGAAACCAGGCTGGCGGCGCCGCCCGGCAGGAAGAGGCGGCTGCGCATCTGCGGGATGTTCACGACCTGGTCGCCCTGGAGTTCGTAGCCGGGCGCGCGCATCGGGATGACGCGGCGGCGATCGCCGAAGAAGGTGTGCGTCATGCCGGCAGGCGCGAGCAACCGCTGTTCCACATATGCGGCGTAGCTCATGCCCGACGCCTGCTCGACGATCGACCCGAGCAGGCTGTAGCCCCAGTTGGAGTACGCCCAGCGCTCGCCAGGCGCGGAGTCCGGTGGCAGATCCTTCACCCAGTCGCCGAGCACGTCGATGAGTTGGCTTTCCTGCGCCGCCACCGCGCGAAGATCCGAGGTCTCCGACAGTCCACTCAGGCCCGACGTGTGCGTCAGCAGGTGCTCGATGGTGATGCGCGCGCCATGGGTCGGGTACGTGGGCAGGAACTTCGTGATGTCGTCGTCTACCGACAGCCGGCCTTCCTCGGCGAGCTTGAGAATCGCCGCCGCGGTGAACTGCTTCGACAGCGACGCGAGCGCGAAGACGTGCTCCGGCCGAATCGGCACACCCAGTTCGAGATTCGCCATGCCGTAGGCCTTGCGCAGAACCACGCGGCCGTCTTTGACGACAATGATCGCCGCGCCCGGCTTGTCGGGCGGGTAGACGGCCGCCATGACGGCGTCGATCGAACTGGCGACCGGGTCGGCGGGCGCAGAGGCCGCCGCCGGCTTCGCGTCCGGCGTCACGCGCGGCGTGCTGACCGTCGGCGCGCAGGCCGCGAGAGCGGCAATAAACGGCAAGACACACAGCGCACGTGCGGAAGTGTTCACGGGCACAGTGTACGCGGGTCCAGGGCATTTCCCGGAGCCCCGCTCACGCAAGCCGGAAAAACGCATCTCCAGGGTGCTGTCGGCGGAAGCGCTGGGTCCCCACCCCAGCGCGGATTTCGGCCCTTTCGATGCATTTTTCAGACTGACGCTGACGGCTTGGTTCGAGGGGCTCGGGAAACTCCCCCGGCCCCGCGTCCGCAACTTGCCCCGGCCGAGCGCCGGGCCGTGCGCTCCGGCTCCGCGCTCGCTGCTTGCCCGGCCGTGCTACAGTCCCGCGCATGCTCGACGTGACGGCCCTGCGTGCGCTCTTCCCGGTCACGGCGGAGATGACCTTCCTCAACAACGCCGCCCAGTGCCCGCTCTGCCTGCCCGTCCGCGAGCGGCTGGACGCATATCTCGACCTGGCAGCACGCTCCCCGGACAGACGCCCGGCGGCGCGGCACCCGCTGCGGCCGCTCCTCTCCCGCCTCCTCGGCGGCGCGTCCGAGGACTACGCGCTGGTGACGAGCACCGGTGTCGGCATCGGCATCGCGGCGGCCGGCTACCCGTGGGCGCCAGGCGACAACGTCGTGCTGCCGGCCGACGAGCACTGGAACAACACGTTTCCCTGGCTGGCATTGCGCGAGCGGGGCGTCGACGTGCGCATCGTGCCGGTCGGCGCCGACCAGCGCGTGCATCCGGCCCTGGTAGGCGATCGTGTCGACGGCCGCACCCGCATGCTGGCGATTGCCGCTGTGCGCCACACGACCGGGTACCGCGCCGACCTGAGGGTGCTCAGCCGCATCGCGCACGATCGTGGCGCGCTGTTCGTCGTGGACGGCGTGCAGGCCGCCGGTGTCGTGCCGCTCAACGTCGTCGACGATGGGATCGACGTGCTCGCCGGGGCAGGCTTCAAGTGGCTGCTCGGCCTGCACGGCACCGGGTACGTGTACATCGGGCAGGGCGCCCGGGATCGCATCCGGCCCGTCCTGCCGGGGATGTTCGCCGCCGAGGACGACCTGCGCGAGATCCGCTGGCTACCGGGCGCGCAACGCTACGAGACCGGAACGCTGGCCTACGCGCTCTTCCACGGGTGGACGGCCGGGCTTGAAATGATCCTGGAGATCGGCGTGCCCGCCATTCACGCTCGCGTGCTGGACCTGACCGACAGGCTGCTCGCCGGACTGCGTGCGCAGGCCGTGCAGGTCGTCACGCCGGCTGATTCGCGCGAGGAACGCTCGGCCATCGTGTCGTTCACGGCCGGGTCCGCCGAAGCCAACCAGGCGCTCCACACGCGCCTTGTGGAGCAGAACATCGCGGTGGCCCTACGCGGCGGCCGTATCCGCGTCAGCCCGTCCTTCTACAACACCAACGAGGAAATCGACCGGTTGCTAAACGCGCTGCGCGCCTGAGCGTCAGCGGCCGGCGTCAGCCAGGCGTTTTGCGGCGCGCCAGCCGTCCTGCAAGCCGAGGCGCGTGACCCATGACTCGACGTAGGGTTCGTCGATCCGTCCCGCGGACACCCGGAGGATACCCGCAATGTCGACCAGGTGCTTCTCGGAGTGTCCCTCCGCGTAAGACGCCAGCTTCGAGACGATGACGTCCTCCGGGGTGGCCACGACCGCATCGAGCTGCTCAGCGAACGGCATGCGCTGCCGGCGGGAGAACTCGTGTTCGCCGAAGTCGGTTCTTCGGCGGACGATCAGGTCGACCTTCGACGCACTCGGCACGTGGATGATGGCGACGGAGCCGCCTTTGACGATGACCGACCGGATGAAATCCGCTGACGGGGCGTAGAAGTCGTCACCGCCGAAATGAGCCAGGAGCCCATCGACCTGATGGGACCCGAGCTCGACGACGACGTCCATGTCGTTCGTCATGCGCGGCTCGCCGTACAGCATGGCCGCCACCGATCCCGCAACCATGTAGGGGATCCGGCACGCGTCAAGCGCGCTCAACACCGCCACGAAGAAGCGTTCCTGGGTCACCCACAAACCTCCTCAGCACCGCGTGGCGGAGTTCGTCTTCGGTCAGCCCGGGCTGTTCGCGAGCGACGGCAGCCAGGACCCGCCGATACGCGAAATCGTGCAGGCCGAAGGCGACCTGGAGGCGCTGGGACGGGAGCATGGCGCGATAGATCGCAGCCTGGTCGGGTGTCATGACGACCCCGTCAGTGTACAACGGCCTCCGGGGTTCAAGAGCGGGTCTTCACGATTCGCCTTACTTCAGCAGCACGTCCTCGAAGAACGCCAGGGCGCGCGGGTCCTTCGACTGGCCGAGCCAGAACATGGCTTGCTTGCGGACCTGCGGGTTCTTGTGGTTGCGCGCGAGGCCGATGAGCAGGGGCACGCTCTCGTCTATCGGGAGCTGGCTCAGCGCGAATACCGCGCGCACTTTCACTTCGGTCTCCGGGTCGTTCTCGATCGCGCCCGTGATCGTCGAGAGCACGTGAGCGCCGGCGCGCTGCGCCAGCCAGAACAGCGACTGGGCACGCACGTGGGCTACCGGTGCGCTTTTCGCCAACTGGATGAGCGCCGGGATCGCGGACGGGTCCGCATGCATCGAGAGCGCCATGAGCTGCCCATCGACGCTGCGGCTGGTCCGGCCGGACGCTGATGTCGCCGCGGGCGACGTATCGTTCGCGGACTTGGCGAGATACGCGACGCTGTCGGCGGGCTTCACGCCGTCGAGCCAGACAACGGGCCGGCCGCCCGCGTCGAGGTCGCAGTCCGCCGAATACGCGGCGAACTTCTGAATCGCGCGGTTCTCGACGCGCGCGAGCACGAGGAGACGCCGGCTGTCCTCGAGCGGCACCGGCCCGGTGCGCGCGTCCGACGCCGCTGCCGCGCCGGCCGAGGCCGCCGTGCTGGCCGTTCCCGCCGCGCCCGCCGTGCTTGCCGTGCTTGCCGTGCCGGTGGTCCGCGCCCCGCGGCCCTGCTCGAGCTGGCAGCCGCACCGCAGGTACTCGCCGTCACTCCCCGACCAGCAACACGGCCCGCGGCCCGTGTCGGACGATGGGACGGACCAGGCGAACCAGGTCGCGTCGGGCGTGGCGGCGACCGCTGCCGCCAGTTCGCGGTCGAGTGGCGCTGACACGGTGCGCGTGGTCAGCGTGGTGTTCACGATCGTCGGCGGCTGGGCCGACGCGAGGCGGACGCCGAGCAGGAGCGCCGCAACGGTGGCGCCCGCAACCGACAATCGACTGCGCATGACAGGCTCCTACGCAGTTTGGGGTCAGAGCCGAATCTCACCGGCCACTCCGAGATTCGAGTCTGACCCCAAACTCCTGCGTTCCTATTTGTTGAGAAGCTCGATCAGGAAGTCGGTGGCTTCCTTTGCCTTCATGGTCGACAGGCGCGAGACGAGCGCCTTGCGCAGCTCCGGATCGGTTTCCTTGCGCGCGATGTCGACCAGCGCCTTCGCGTTGCCCTGGATGTGCAGGCCGTCGATGGCGGCACGCTTGATCTCGGGCGTCGCGCCCGGCGCCGCGTAGATCTCGACCAGCATCTGCCCCGTCTTCGCGCTGCCGAGCACGCCGAGCGAGCGAACCGCCTTGAGCCTCACCGCCGGATCCGTCTCGGTCTTCGCGACCTCGAGCAGCTTCTCCGTGTTGCCCGTGACCATGAACGCCTCGATCAGCGCCGTCTTCAACTCAGGGGTCTTCTCGGTCTGATAGAGCTGGCCCAGTTCGGCCGAGGCGCCCTGCGCGCCGAGGAAGCGGATGGCGTCCCCCCGAAGGGCGGGGTTCGCCTCGCTCTTTGCGGCTGCCAGCAGCCGGTCCTTCTGGCCCGTCACCATGTAGGCTTTCAGGATGCCGCGCTTGACCGCCACATCGCTGGTCGCGGCGTAGACGTCCGAGAGCAGTTGCTGGTTCTCCTTGCCGCCGAACATCCCGAGGTACTCGATCGCGTTCAGCTGCAGGTCGGGATTCGATGCTCCCTTGGCGGCCGACACGAGCAGGTTCCGCGCCTTCGGCGACTGGCTCTGGCTGAGCACGAACAGCGCGCGCTTCTTCAGCTTCGGCGACTGCTGGCTCTTGAGCATCTTCTCCAGCAGGTCCACGGCCTGGTCCACGCTGCCGCTCTCCATCAGGCCGTTCAGCGCGAGCAGTTTCAGCTCGTCGTCACCCGCGTCGGCGGCGTTGGCCACGCCGACGCCGCTGCGGATTTCGACGGCGAGCGCGTTCGCCTCGTTGAGCCAGCGGCTCGTCGCGTACGCCTTCTGCAACTCCTGGATGGTCGTGAGCGCGGCTTCGCGCTGGGCGACCTTGTACTGCGCGTACGCCTTCCAGTACATCGACGCGTCGGCGCGGGTGCCCTTGGACGCGATGACCTGCGTGAACGCCTCGATCGCCTTGGCCCACTCGCCGGCATCCAGCCTGGCAGTTCCGTGCCGGTACAGCGCGTCCTCCTGGGTTCCTTTCAACGATTCCGCCATCACGCGCGCCGACTGGCGGAGCGCGTCGCGATCGCGCGCCATCGCCTCGCGGGCCGCGTCACGCGCCTTGCGAGCAGCTTCGGTATTGGCTTCCTGGCCGGCTCCAGATGCGGCCGCCTGCGCAGCCAGTTCGTGGGCCGACCGGGCCAACGCGTCGACGTCGATCGAAGCGACCGCGGCGCGCGCCAGCGCGGCCGCCTCGATGTCGATGTCGCCGGCCGACATCCTCACCGCATCCAGCTTGGCGGCGAGTTCCGCCTGCTGCGCGTCGGAGAGCGCCCAGATTCTGGGTGTGACGATGACGGGTGCCGGCGCCACAACCGGCGCGGGAACGGGAGCCGGCGCCTGCGTCGGCGCGGCGGGCGCGACCGGCGCGGCCGGGGGCACGGGCGGCACGGGCGTCTGAGCGGCAGCGGCCAGCGCCGCCGCGATGACGAACGAGAGCGTGGAGACGAGAATGCGGGTGCGCATGGTGTGTTCCTATCTATCGACTAGAGCGTCGATGGCGCGGGCGCGGCAAGCGGCCGGCTCGCATCCTTCTTGATTTGTGATCCCAGAACTCTGACTCTGAACGAGAGGCCCTGCGTCTCGAGGCGCTCGCGCAGCCGTTCGAGATCGGCCGGCGACGCGGTGGCAGGGCCGTTGGCGATATCCACGAGCACGCGCTCGAGCTCGTCGAGCACATCGGCGACGGCCGTCTTCCCGTCGCGGACGGCCGTCTGGCGATAGAGGCGGTTGGAGGCGACCAGGTCGCGAGCCCAGTCGCGTTCCGCCGAAATGTCCACCGGGCCGGCCGTGTCCATGTTGCTCAACTCGGCCAGCACCATCTGCGATCGATCGAGATGCTCGCCGACGGCGATGAGCAGGATACGTTCGCGGACGGCGGTCGGAGCCGGCGTGGCGTCCGCGCGGACCGGCGCGACAGGCGGTGCGGCAGGCGGAGCCCAGTAGCGGCCCGCCACGAATGCCGCCATCAGCAGCGTCGCCAGCGCGCCAGCGGCGACCATCCGCGGCCACGTGAAGGACGCCGCCAGAACACCTCTCCCGGAGAGGTTCTCGCCAAGCCGAGCGCGCCACCCGAAATCTCTCCGGGAGAGGTTTTCTTCGAGCTTCGGTTGAATCCGCGCCCACACCTCGGCGCCGTACGACTCGCCGCGGTCCGGCACGTCGGCGCCGGTCATGGCCTGCAGGGCCACCGACAGCTCCTCGAACGAGCGCCGGCACGACTCGCACTCTGCCAGGTGCGCGCCGGCGGACTTCATGTCGCCCGCCTCCCCGTAGTAGTGCAGCACGCAGTCGTCCTCGGTAAGGTGTGTCATGACTCCAACCCCGCAACTGGTTCGAGCAAGCGGCGCAGTTTCTTCACCGCGCGGAAGATGCTGTGCTTCGCGGCGCTCGTTCGCAGATTCAGCACGCGCCCGATGTCCTCGATCGACAGTCCCTCGTAGTGGCGCATCACGAACGCCGATCGCTCCTGCGCGCTCAACTCGGTCATCGCTGCACGCACGCGCTGGTCGATCTGCCGCCGCGTCAGCTCGCGCATCGGATTGGCGCCGGCCGACTCGTCGGCAATCTGGATGGACGCGCCGTGATCCGGGTCGTCCAGCGATGTCCGGGTGCCGGCCCGCGGACGCTGCCGCATCAGGTCGTGCGAGCAGTTGACCGTGATGCGGTAGAGCCACGTGCCGAACGACGACCGCGATTCGAACCGGGCAAGCTGCCGGAACGCTTTCAGGAACGTCTCCTGCACGATGTCGTCGGCGTCTTCTTCACGGCCGGTGAGGCGGTAGGCGAGCCGGAAGACACTCCGGCTGTGTCGTTCGACCAGATGCCGGAAGGCATCGTGGTCCCCCGCTCGCACCCTCGCGACAACGGCCAGGTCGCTGGCGTCCATTCAAGGGGTTAGACGGCGGGGAGGGCGGATGGTTAGGCGGGGTACTTCTGCTCGAGCTCCTCGACGATGGCGTGGTACCGCGCGTGCTCGCCGGGACCGGCGACCTTCGCCTCGTGTTCGCCGTAGGCGGCGACCATCACGGCATCCTGAGCGGTCGGGATGACTTGGTCGGCCATCCGGAACAGCACGTTGTTCTCCTTGAAGATGTGGTTGGAAAGGAGCGTACTGTAGTCGAACGCGGCGCGGGAAAAGGCCTCGAGCGCGGCCGGGCCGGTCCCGAAGGCCGATACCGCCTCGTCCATCTTGCGGACCGCTGCGCGCCCCTCGTCGTGCTCGGTCAGCATCATGCCGATCGGGCCGCCCTGGTTGGGAATGCCTGCGGCCTGCATGGCCGGGAACAGCACCCCTTCCTCCTTCGCGTGGTGAATGCCGTCGGCGAACTTCCGGATGAATTCGATGATCACCCGGGCATCGGCTGCGGGCACGGCCGTGCCGGCGTTGGCGAGACGGGCCATGGCTTCCAGCACGCGGATGCCGCGCAGGATCAGGTCGTGTTCACGGATCAGGATTTCGGTGGCTTTCATGCGTCCAGTATCGCCGCGAGCCGCGCGGCCTCCTATGACGCGCGTCATGAGCCGGGTCGGGTGCTTGAAGTGACCGGCGGCTGCGTGTCACACTTGCACTCCGAGGCCGGCTCACCGTCTGTTGAATCACGGCCGGCCGCATGGGGACGCGCATCATGAACAAAGAAGTCGTGGATCTGCTCGGCGACAAGGCCTCTTACCTGCTCGAACATCAGTGCAAGACCGTCTCGAAGGACATGCTGCACTTGCCGGGCCCTGATTTCGTGGACC
>Ga0315290_10003428_pt1 | contig 11333 bp, 6 predicted proteins | sample YL17G12_0_MG_FD_203627 | JGI IMG/M metagenome (GOLD analysis project Ga0315290, IMG submission 203627) | Sediment microbial communities from Yellowstone Lake, YNP, Wyoming, USA - YL17G12_0 | ecosystem: Environmental > Aquatic > Freshwater > Lake > Sediment | place: USA: Wyoming | collected...
ACATGCGGTACAAGGTCGAGACCGACCTGGCGATCCTGGCGAAGATCCGCGAGATCTACGGCCGCGGCCTGTTCGATGGGCACATCCAGGGTTTCGAAAGCGCGGACCCCATCTTCATTCTCGGCATGCCTCGCACCGGGACAACGCTGGTCGAGCGGATCCTGAGCAGTCATTCCAGTGTTTACTCGGCGGGCGAGCTGAATGATTTTTCGCTGGAGCTGATCCGTCTGTCCCGTCCACTGCGTCAGCCCGCCGGCACCGCGCCGTTGTCGCGCCTGGATTTCGTGGCCTCGACCGCCGGCATGGACTTTCGCGCATTGGGCGATGCGTACGTCGGCAGCACCCGCGCGAAGCGCGACGGCAGCCCGTTTTTCATCGACAAGCTGCCCTTCAATTTCCTCTATGCCGGGTTGATTCACCTCGCGCTCCCGAATGCGAAGATCATCAACCTGCAGCGCCATCCCATGGACACCTGCTACGCCGTCTACAAGCAACTGTTCAAGGACGCGTATCCGTTCTCCTACGACCTGGACGAGCTCGGCCGGTACTACGTCGCGTACGATCGGCTGATGCGGCACTGGAACGAAGTGATGCCCGGCGTGATCCACACGATGCACTACGAGACCGTGGTGGCGGATGTCGAAGGGGAGACGCGCCGCTTGCTGGACTACTGCGGTTTGCCCTGGGAAGACCAGTGCCTGCAGTTTCACCGCAACGCCCAGGCGTCGACCACTGCGAGCGCCGTCCAGGTGCGCCAGCCGATCTACGACACCTCCGTCGGGAAGTGGCATCGTTACGCACGACAACTCGAGCCTCTGCGTGCCTCCCTCGAACGCGCCGGGATCGACACCCGCTAGCCCAGACACCTCATCCGCCGGCCTCACGGCAAGGATCCGTCCATCGTGAATACCAAAGCCCCGGGCGGATGGCCGCGCGCAGCTCCGGAAGGATTGCTCGCCTGCGTATTGCTGGCCTTTCTTGCCACCGCGGGCCTGTTCTACGTGAACATCATGCCGGCGCTCGTGGCCGGCCTCATCGACGGCCTCGGCTTCACCAATCGCCAGGCGGGCTTCGTCGGCTCGGCCAACGTCTACGGCGCGGCCTGCGGTGCGCTGATCGCCGTGTTCCTGGTGCGCCGGCTGCCGTGGCGCCGCGTCGAGGTTGTGGCCCTGAGTCTGCTGCTCATGCTCGACCTGCTTTCGACGCAGGTGACCGCCGCGACCCCGCTCATTGCCCTGCGGTTCATCCACGGTGTGGTGGGTGGCGTGTCCGTCGGCATCGGACTCGCCGTGATCGCGAGGACGAAAATCCCCGATCGGGCCTTCGGCATGCTGCTCACGGTGCAGTACGGAGCGGGCGGGCTCGGCATCATGTTCCTGCCGCGACTGGCGCACCAGTTCGGACCGAAGGTGCTGTTCCTGGCGCTGGCAGGTTTCACGCTCGTGACGTTGCTGATGCTGCCGTTCCTCGCGGACTACCCGCCACGCGACCGGGTGGCTGCTGCCATTGCGAATCCCGGTGGCATCAGGCGCCGGCCGCTGGTCCAGACGCTGGTTGCGGTATTCCTGTTCCAGGCTGCCAACATGGGGTTGAGCGCATTCCTGTTTCCGCTCGCCCGACACTACGGCCTGGCGGACACGTTCATCAGCAACACGCTGGGTGTCGCGAACTGGATCGGGGCGCTGGGGTCCATTGCGGTGATCTGGCTGGCGGGCCGTTACGGCAGAACCGTGCCGATTGCGGCCGTGATGATCCTGTCGGTGCTCGGGACGGCCGCTTTCCTGAAGAGCGATCTTGGCGTGTTGTTCATCCTCGCCAACGTCGTGACGGCGATCGGCTGGTCCTTCCTCATTCCGTACTTCTTCGGTATGTGCGCCGATTTCGATCCGGCCGGCCGCTCGGCGACGCTGGCCGGGTTCTTCTCGAAGATGGGGTTGGCGTCAGGCCCGGCTGCGGCGGCGTTGCTGCTGGGCCGGGACAACTACCCGTTCCTGATCGGCGTGTCGCTGATCGGTCTGGTGCTGTGCGCGCTGGCGGTGATCGGCCCCGCGCGCCTGCTGGATCGCGGGCGGGCGCCGGCTGCGGTCACCTGAGGCGATGCAGGATCACCCATGCGTCAGCAGCGGCAACTCCCTGGCGGCTAAAGCTGCGAGCTGATGGGGAGCACTCGCCCCACCCATGCCTGGAACTTGCGGCCTGCAGATGCTTCGGGCGCGCTGTCGTGCGTGTCCGTTCCGTCGCTCCAGCGCAGGTCTCCGTCCTGCAGCGTCACGGCCCAGGCCCGCGCGCCAGAGGATTCGGTGGCGAAGATCGCTTCCAGCTGGGTTGCAATCACGGAGTGGTCGACGAAGACGCCTTGTTCGCAGTTGAGGGCCGTGGAGCGCGGATCGAGGTTGTAGCTGCCGACGAAGACCTTCGAGCCGTCCACGGTGAGCGCCTTGGTGTGCAGGCTGGCCCCCGAGGAGCCGAACAGGCTCGATTTCACGGCGCTGCCTCGCGAGGGCTTGAGTTCCCACAGCTGCACGCCGCCCTCGAGCAGCGGCTCGCGCCACTTCGAGTAGCCGCCGTACACCATCGCCACGTCGTTGGCCGCCAGCGAGTTCGTGAGGATGCGGACGTCGCTGCCCGCCTTCGCGACGTCGACGAATCCCTGCGTGGCGACCGGGCCGGGCACGAAGTAGGGGGAGATGACGGTGAGCTTCTCGCGCGACGAATTCACCACGGGCCCGAGCCATGCCAGCACCTCGGAGCCCGCGATGCCCTCGCTCTTGCCCAGTGCCTTGAGCGGATCGTCCGAGACGAAACGGTACCTGGCGGTCCACTGCATGAGCCAGTCGCCGGTCACGAGTCGTTGCACGGCGTCGTTTTCGTGCAACTCGGACGCGAATCGCGAGGTCTTTGCTTGGGCGACCTTTGGCGCAGCCCTCGTCCGCAGCGCTTCGAGCGCCGCGGGCGTGACGTCCTGCGGCGCAAGCACGGCCATGGGGTACGCGAGGGGCGAGTTCCAGTAGCGGTCGAACGAGGCGGAGGCGTCACGGACGATCGGGCCGACCATGGCGAAGTCGAGGTCGGTGAAGTTGACCTCGTCGCTGGCGCCGAAGTACTCGTCGCCCAGGTTGCGCCCGCCCACCACCGCGATGCGGTTGTCCGCGATCCAGGTCTTGTTGTGCATGCGGCGGTTGATGCGGCCGAAGCTGCCCAGCGCTTCGAGCGCGAATCGCAGCGCGCCGGCCCGCGATTCGAACGGATTGAACATCCGCACGTCGATGTTGGGATGCGCATCGAGGGCCGCAAAGGCGTAGTTCTTGCCGCGCGCGTCCATGTCGTCGACGAGCAGGCGGACCTTGACGCCGCGATCGGCGGCTTCCAGCACTCGATAGGCGAGGAAGCCGCCCGTGGCGTCGTCGTGCCAGATGTAGGTCTGCACGTCGAGGCTGCGTCCGGCGGCGTTCGCGGTGCGTTCGCGGATGGCGAAGGCCTCCGGGCCTTCGTTGACGAGACGGAACCCGGATTCCCCGGGGCGCGTGGCCTCGGCAGCGGCGATCAGGCCGTCGAGGATCGTGCCGGTGCCGACGGGCACGGCCGCCTCGTTCGGCAACTCGGGTCGCGGCTCGAGGCTCGCGCAGCCGGCCAGCATGAGTACGGCAAGACGCACCGGCAGGCGCGGGGGCGTTCGCATCGTCGTCCTTTTGACAATTCCGGGTCGCAGTCGGGCGATTTAACGGGTCCGCTCAGGATCTGTCGAGTCCGGCCGACGGGCGCCACGGAATCCCAGTCGGATCAAGGGCCTGGGATGCATCCACCTTCTCAGTTGGCCGGGGATGAGCTAGCCTCCACAGACTGCTGCGATAATAGCCGAACCGGGCTTCAGGACTTTCGACGCGACCCGGGCCCTCTCCGGGGCGGCCCGGGAATTTCGCTCTGACCAAGGACGCCATGGCACAGGAAGGACACGTATTCGTCAGCTATTCGCGCGAGGACAATGAAAAAGTCCTCGAGCTGACCGCGAAACTCCGCGCGGCCGGTGTGCCCATCTGGATGGACGTCGGTGGCATCGATGGCGCGCGGATGTGGGGCGAAGAGATCGTCAATGCGCTGGACCAGGCCAAGGTCCTGCTGCTCATGGTCTCGGAGTCCGCCGTCCGTTCGCACAACGTCGCCAAGGAGGTCGTCCTGGCCAGCGAGCGCAAGGGGCACATCCTGCCCGTGCACCTCGAGCTGACGCAGATCCCGCCGAGCCTCAAGTACCCCCTCGCGGGCATCCAGCACATCGAGTATTTCCACGGCGATCCCGACGAAAACCTGAAGACCATCCTCCGGTCGCTCGAGCGCATCGGCGTCACCATCAGCCCGCCACGCAAGGAGCCGGCCGCAGAGTCGGGCCCCGAGACGCGCAATGCCAGGGCGGGTTCACCGGCCGGGCAGGGTGCCGAGCATGCGGTCGAGGCTGGCGCCCTCGCCGTGCTGCCGTTCGACAACATCAGCGCGGACAGCGAGACCGATTATTTCAGCGACGGCCTGACCGAGGAATTGATCGCGAGACTGTCGCTGGTCAGCGAGATCGAACTCGTGTCGCGCTGGGCGTCGATGCAGTTCAAGGGTGCGAAGCAGGACATCAAGGCCATCGGCCGCGAGCTGGGTGCGCGCTACATCGTCGGCGGCGGCGTGCGCAGGTTCCAGGATTCGGTCCGCATCACGGTCCAGCTCGTCGACGTCGAGACCAACCGCCAGATCTGGGGCAACACCTACAAGGGCAAGCTCGACGACATCTTCGATATCCAGGAGCAGGTCGCCAGCCAGATCGTCGACGCGCTGAAGCTCAAGCTCAGCTTCTCGGAGAAACTGTCGCTCACCAAGCGTCAGACCGTCAATGCCCAGGCCTACGACCTGTACTTGCGCGGTCAGGATTACCTGTACCGCCTGACCAAGCGCGGCACGGAGCATGCGATCCAGCTCTTTGAGAAGGCCATCGAGCTGGACCCGCGCTACGCGGCAGCGTATGCCGGGTGCTCGTGCGCATACGGCCAGATGTACCAGTGGTTCTCGGCCGAGGACCAGTATCGGGGCAAGGCGCAGGAATTCAGCTTCAAGGCGCTGATGTACGACGGCAACCTCCCCGAGGCGTACACGGCGATGGGGCTGTCGTACTTCATCTGGGAAAAGTTCGAGGAGGCAGCCGCATCGGGCCGGAAGGCGATCGAGCTCGATCCGGACGACTTCATCGCTTGCTGGACGCTCGGACGGATTCACTTCTCGACCGGCAATTTTGCCGAGGCGCTCGAGCTGTTCCAGCGAGTCATCGACATCAAGCCAGGGTTCTACGTGGCCCACAGTGACCTGAAGCAGGCCTATGCGGGCCTCGGCCGCACGGCAGACGCTGAGGCCGCGGCCGGCCGGTTGCTGGAGCTGCTGCCAAACTACCTGCTCCAGAACCCCGATGACTCGCGAGCAAGGATGTTCTATGCGATCACGCTCCTCGAGTTCGGCCAAAGGGAGCGGGCGATCGCAGAGGGTGCCGCGGCGCTCGAGCTGAGCCCGGGGGATTCCGTCATGCTCTACAACGGCGCCTGCCTGTACGCCGTTCTCGGCGAACCCAGGCGCGCGATCGATACGCTTAGACAGGCGATGGCGCTGGGTTACAACAGCGCCGCCTGGATGAAGCACGATCCCGACCTCGACCCCATCCGCAACGATCCCGAGTTCATCGAGTTGATGCAGGGACACTAGCGCGCACGGCAGATGGCTGTGCGGGCGCAGTAGCGCATACACTCGATGCCCTGTTGCCGCTGGGAGCCGGGATGTCCGCCACGCCAGTCGTCGGCCGCGATGCGCAACTCGAGCAGCTCAATCGATTTTTCGAGAGTGCGCTCGCCGGGCAGGCTGTGGTCTGCTTCGTTACGGGGGAGCCCGGCGCCGGCAAGACGAGCCTGGTGACGCAGTTCGCGCAGCAGGCTCAGTCGCGCACCCCCCAGCTGCTGGTCGCATTCGGCTCCTGCGATGCGTACACCGGCGCGGGCGACGCCTACCTGCCGTTCCGCGAAGTCCTCAAGCAGCTCACTGGCGATGTCGAACAGAGCCTCGCGGCGGGCCGGACGAGCCGAGAGGGAGCGTCCCGGCTCGAGGGGTTCGCGCGGTCTGCTGGGCGTGCGTTGATCGAGAACGGCGCCGACCTCGTGGATCTTTTCGTGCCCGGCGGTGCATTGCTCACCCGGCTCGGCGGCAAGGCAGCGAAGAACCTGCCGTGGGCACAGCAACTGCAGCGGCGGCTGTACGGCGCGGGCGACGGGCCCGCCACCCAGTCGCTGCGGCAGGAGAACATCTTCGAGCAATACACGCAGGTGCTCGAGGCCATGGCTGTGGAACGCCCGCTGCTGCTCCTGCTCGATGATCTGCACTGGGCCGACAGCGCGTCGATCAGCCTGCTGTTCCATCTGACCAGGCGACTCGTAAAGTCCCGGGTCCTCATCGTCGGCGCCTATCGCAACGAGGAAGTCGTGCGGCCGCTCGACGGCAAGCCGCATCCGCTGCAAGGCGCCGTCGCGGAGCTCACGCGGATTCACGGCGACGTCACCCTGGACCTCGACAACCTGCGCGCGAGGGCCTTCATCGACGCGCTGATCGACGCGAGGCCGAACGCCCTCGACGAGCGATTCCGCGACGCGCTCGCCCGCCAAACGGCCGGCAACCCGCTCTTCGCGGTGGAACTGCTGCAATCCCTCGAGTCGTCCGGCGTCCTCGTCGAGACAGCGGAAGGCCAGCTCGCGCAGGCGACGCCGATTGAATGGGGGTCGGTTCCGTCCCGCGTGGCTGGCGTCATCGAGAGCCGCGTGACGCGGCTGACGCAGGCGCAGAAGGACATTCTCTCCACCGCGTCGGTCCAGGGCGAGGAGTTCGTCGCCGATGTCGTGGCCGCAGCCCTGCGCGCCGACCGCCGCGACATCGTCCGCGAGCTGAGCGGTCCCCTGCAGAAGGAGCTGCGGCTCGTGAGCGCGTGTGGCCTGCAGGAGGCGGGCGGGCGCCGACTCGCCCGCTACCGGTTCCGGCATAACCTCGTCCAGGACTATCTCTATCGGCAGCTCGACGACATCGAACGTGCCGAATTGCATGGCGAGACTGGCCGGGCCCTCGAGGACGCCCACGGCGCCGACGTGGCGCAGGTCGCCGTGCCGCTCGCGGTCCATTTTACTCACGCGGGCGACTGGGCGCGTGCCGTCAGGTACCGGATGCTTGCGGCCGAACTGGCGGTCCGTGCTTTCGCGCACGATCAGTCGATCGAACACTTCGAGCAGGCAATCGCAGTTTGTGAGCACCATGGTGCAGGCGTCGGCAGCCAGACGGTGAACCTGGCGTCCGTCAGGGAGACCATGGGCGACCAACTCCTTCTCGCCCGGCGCATGGACGAAGCCGAGACGAGTTATCTCGCGAGCCTCGGCCTGACCGACGCGACCGACAGGGTTTCGCGCGCGCGCCTGCAACGCAAGCTGGCACGAGTGTGCGAAAGGCAGTCCCGCTACGACGCAGCGCTGACGAGTCTCGGCGCGGCGCAAGCGACGCTCGCCGACCCGGATCCGGCCGGCCCGGCCAGCTGGTGGAAGGAGTGGATCGAGATCCAGCTCGCGATGTCGTTCGTACAATACTGGCGCGGCGACCTCGCCGGCCTGGACGCGGCCGATGCACGCCTTGAGCCCGTGATCGAGACCTGGGGCAGCCCGGTCCAGGTGAGCCGGTTTCACGCCGCGCGGGCGAGGCGCGGTCTCAGGCAGACGCGCTATCTCGCCGACGACGCGACGCTGGCGAGCGCCGAGCGCGCCGCGGCGACGCTCGAGGAATACACCGACGAGTTCCTGCGTGCAGAGACCATGTTCATGCTCGGCTTCACGCGGCTGTGGGCTGGGCAACTCGACGCAGCTGCCGAGTCGCTCACGGCGGCGCTCGAAGTGTCTCGACGCGTCGGTGATGCGATGCACCGCTTGCGGAGCCTCGTGTATCTCGCGATCGTGCGGCGCCGGCAGGGCAACCTGCCGGAAGTCGCGCGGCTGAATGACGAAGCCCGGGACCTGATGCGGCAACTCGGCCTGGTCGAGTACCTGGCGCTGGTGCACGCCGAGGACGCCTGGCTCGCCTGGCGGCGAGGCGCCGTGTCCGACGCAAGCGAGGCGACCGCGGCATCACTGCAGTTCTGCCGTACGCAGGCGCCGAATTTTCCGTTCCAGTGGCCCTGCCTGTGGGTGAAGTTGGCGCTCGAGGCCGCGGGCGGAGGCCTGCACGATGCGGCCAATGCGGCCGAGGCGATGCTCAGGCCGCCGCTCGCGGGTCAAACCGACGGCGTGGAGTCTCAGTTGAGGCGCATCGTGGCCGCGCGCGCCGACGGCAACGAACCGGATCTGCAGCGCGAAATCGACCGTGGTGTCGAACTCGCCCGAGCCGCCGGCTATCTGTAGCGGATCGTCAGAGTCGGGAACAGGTACGAATACTTCGCGTCGACGAGCCATGCGAAATCTTGCGCACGGCGATTGCCGGTTCCGGCTGCGCAGCTCGTCATCGATGAGTCCGGCACGATTTTCACGGGGCTTGCAGCGGCCGATCGGCGGCCACGGCTCTAGTGTTACTGTCATAGACGTCATAATATAAAAACCGGTCGCTTGCCTTTCCGTCGCATGGTCCGCGAGATCACTGTGGTTCGCTCGCTCGCTCGCTCGCACGAACGATCGACAGCCGAGGGGGGAACTCCCGTGAATCCTGAAGTATTCATTACCTGCGCCGTGACCGGCGATGACACCAAGATCAGCAAGAGCCCTCACTGCCCGGTCACGCCGGAACAGATTGCGGCCTCGGCCGTCGCTGCGGCGCAGGCCGGTGCAGCCATCGTTCACATCCACGTGCGGGAACCGGAGACCGGCGCCTTCAGCATGGAGACCCGTCACTACCGCGAGGTGGTCAAGCGGATCCGCGCGAGCAAGGTCGATGTCATCGTCAACCTCACCTGCGGGATGGGTGGCTACATCGTCATCGGTGAGCACGGTCTCGCGGACACGCCGGCCGCGGGCACCGACTTCGTGACGCAGGAAGAGCGCATGAAGCACGTGATAGACCTGTGCCAGGAAGGCCTGTACCGTCCGGACATCGCAACGCTCGACTGCGGCAGCCTCAATTTCGGGGATGGCAACCGTGCCTACGTCTCGACGCCGAACTACCTGCGCCAGGGCGCGCAAATTGCCCGGGACCTTGGTGTCAAGCCGGAGCTCGAGGTCTTCGACACCGGCAACCTGTGGTTCGCAAAGCAGATGATCAAGGAGGGTCTGCTCGATGCGCCGACGCTGGTGCAGCTGTGCACCGGCATACCCTACGGCGCACCGGCGGACGTCGGGCATCTGCTTGCCATGGTCAATTCACTGCCGGCCGACTGTGTCTGGAGTTCCTTTGCCATCAGCCGCATGCAGATGCCGTGGGTGGCGCAATCGGTGCTGCTCGGCGGCAACGTGCGCGTCGGTCTCGAGGACAATCTGTACCTGAGCAGGGGTGTTTACGCCAGCAATGCACAGCTGGTCGAAAGGGCGCGCACCATCGTCGAGGCCATGGGAGCCCGGCTTCTCTCCCCGGCGGAGACGCGGGAGCGTCTGCGACTTCGCTGAGCCCGTGATGAAGTGGAGTCCCTCGATCTACCGCAGCCGCGTCGACCGGCAGTGGATCGATTACAACGGGCATCTTCGCGACGCCTATTACACCCTGGTGTTCAGTCACGCGATAGATGCGCTGATGGACGAACTCGGCCTGGACGCAGCCTGCCGCGCGCGTACCGATTGCACTCTGTATACGCTCGAAATGCACGTGCACTACCTGCATGAAGTCATGGAGTCCGATGACATCAGCGTGAGCACCCGGGTCATCGCCAGCGATGCGAAGCGGCTTCACCTTGGCCTCGCGATGAACTGCCCGCGCCATGCCGACCCGGTGGCCTTGGCCGAGTTCATGCTGTTGCACGTCCAGCAGGGCTCGTCGCCACGGAGCGCCGTGTTCCCGGCCGCCATCCAGCAACGGCTCGAGGAGTGGCAGGCGTCCCAGCAGGAGGCCCCGGCTGCTTCGCCCGGGTCGCGCCGGATGGAACTCGGTCGGCGCTGAGCGTCGGTCGACCGCAGACGTTCGTGTCACGCTGGCCGGAGGTCATTTGACGAAGCACCGATCGAGCCTCCCGCGCCGGACACGACTGTGAGCCTGTCGGCCCTGCATCGCCTGCTCGTGCCCCGGACGATCGCGCTGATCGGCGCGGGCGCATGGACGGACGCGGTCGCCGCAGGCGCCCGGACGCTCGGTTACGCGGGACAGGTCTGGCGCATTCATCCGTCGCGCGAGTCCACGCCGCAAACCCACTACTACCGCTCGATTGACGAGCTGCCGGCTGCGCCGGACGCCGCCTTCATTGCGGCGCCCAACCACGAAGTGCCCGCCGTAGCGGCGGCGCTGGCCCGGCGTGGGTCGGGTGGGTTCGTGTGTTTCAGTGCCGGTTTTTCCGAGACCGGGAAGGCGGAAGGCGAACGACTGACCCGCGATCTCGCGCGCAGCGCCGGTTCCCTGCCGTTCCTTGGTCCGAATTGCTACGGCATGGTCAACTTCTTCGATCGCGTGGCCATGTGGCCCGATCAGGTCGTCGGCGAGCCGGTCGAGCGCGGAGTGGCGCTCATCTGCCAGAGCGGAACGATCGCGCTGACGTTGATGTTCAATGACCGATCGCTGCCGATCGGGTATCTCATCACGGTCGGCAACCAGACTCGACTGGCGGCGGAAGACCTGATCGACGTGCTGTGCGACGACCCGCGAGTCAGTGCGTTCGGCCTGTATCTCGAAGGCATCAAGGATGCGGAGAGGTTTGCGCGCTCCGTCGCCAGGGCACGGGAGTGCGGCAAGCCGATCGCCCTGGTCAAGACCGGCCGTACCGAAGCTGCGAGCCGCACGGCACTCAGCCACACCGGCGCACTGGCCGGCAGCGATGCGGTGTTCGACGCGTTCTGCAACCAGGCCGGAATCGCCCGTTGCGAAACACTTGCCACGCTGTGCGAAACGCTGAAAGTCCTTCACTGTGGCGGCCCCCTGGCCGGCAGGCGCGTGATCGTCATGGGCGCCTCGGGCGGCGACATGGCCATGACCGCGGACGTGTCGCGGCACCTGGGGTTGCGTTTTCCGCAGTTTCCACCGGCGGTCACCGAACGTCTGGGCGCCATTCTCGGGGAGCGTGTGACGGTCGCAAACCCCTTCGATGTCCACACCTACCTGTGGTTCGAGCACGCGGCCTTGCGCCAGCTGTTCGACGAAGTGTTTCGCACGGACGTGGATGCGGT
>Ga0315290_10003429_pt1 | contig 11332 bp, 10 predicted proteins | sample YL17G12_0_MG_FD_203627 | JGI IMG/M metagenome (GOLD analysis project Ga0315290, IMG submission 203627) | Sediment microbial communities from Yellowstone Lake, YNP, Wyoming, USA - YL17G12_0 | ecosystem: Environmental > Aquatic > Freshwater > Lake > Sediment | place: USA: Wyoming | collected...
CCGGTCACCAACAGCACCGGAAAAACCGTGCTTGCTTCCAGGGCGAACCGGGATAGCGTGCGAGGAAACGTCATGCACTTCGTCCATTATGCAGCATGGGTGCATTTTAGACGAATGCTGCGCTGCCGGCAAGCCATCAGAACACCACGGCCAAAGGCGCATAGTTGCTGAACGTCGTCCGGCAGGCTCTATTGCGGTTCAACCCCGCTCACCGCCCTGAGGCTCTCGAAAGGCAGCACCTTTCCCACTGCATTCCAGCCGAAGACGTTGATCCCTTTGCGCACATGGGTATCAGTCCCACCGTACACCAGCGCCGGAGCCGCGGCCTGGTTGCCTGCCAGGGCCAACCAGCGTTCCAGCCCCGCAAAAAACTCCCGATTGAGGGTCTGCCCCGACTTGATCTCGATCGGCATCAGCTTCATCCCGGTATCGGCAATGACATCCACCTCGTTACCGTTGCTGTCCCGCCAGAAATGGAATGCCGCGCGTTCCCCTCGGTTGAGGCGGGTCTTCACCAACTCGGACACGACAAATGTTTCGAAGATATTGCCACGCAGGGGGTGCGTGGCGAGCTGGCCCGCCTCCTGAATCCCTAACAGCCAGCACAACAGACCCGTATCGTAAAAATAGAGCTTGGGCGACTTGACCAGACGCTTGCTGAAGTTCGCATGATGCGGGCGCAGCTGGAACAGGATGTAGCTTGCCTCCAGCACTGAAATCCAGGCCCTGGCCGTGTTGTGCGTCATGCCGCAGTCGGTCGCCAGCGAGGAAAGGTTCAGGATCTGCCCGCTGCGGCCGGCGCAGAGACGCACGAAACGCTGAAACGCCTCCAGATCCTGTACCTTGAGAAGTTGGAGGACATCGCGCTCCACATACGCCGTGACATAGGCGGGAAACCAACCACGAGGCAGCAGGCCCCTGTCGTACAGGGCCGGGTAACCGCCAGTGAACAGTATCGCATCGAGGCTCAGCGGGCCAACGCCGGCCTGCTCCAGCTCATGCAAGGCGAACGGCAGCAACTCAATGAAAGCGGTTCGACCAGCCAACGACTGCGTAACCCCGGACATCAGGCCGAACTGCTGCGATCCCGTCAGCAAAAAAAGCCCCATGCGGCCATCCGCATCGATCCGCGTTTGCAAATAGGAGAGAAGTTCCGGCGCCCGCTGCACCTCGTCGAGTACCGCCCCGTCCGGCAGGCGCCCCAGAAAGGCGCGCGGATCGTCGAGCGCCATCCGGCGCACATCCGGGTCTTCCAGGGAAAGATACGGCTTGTCGGCAAAGACAGCCTGGGCCAGGGTAGTCTTGCCGGACTGCCGAGGCCCGGTGATCGTAACGACCGGAAACCCTTGCAACAAGCTGCGGAGCGGCGCCTCAACGTCACGCGTAAGCATAGCCGGAGGCTAGCTTAATTTATGTATATTGTCAATCACATTGACAATATACATTCATCGTGGCAATGCCCCTCGGCAAACTGGCAAAGCCGCCGAGGGCGTCTCAGCCTCACTTTGGACCGAATAGCCGCTCGGCACGCTTGGCCGAGTAGTGAGTATCCACAAGTCCAAACCGCAGCCACACCCCTGCCTGTCTTGCCTTTCCCGCCAGTCTCGCGTGCCTCGCTCGGCTATCCTGCTAGTCTTTGAGCGATCACTCAATGGATATGCTCAATGCTGCGGGACGACATCGGTGTATAGGTCGGGACAGCCTCATTGAGCCGGCGAATCAGTTCATCGTCATCGCCATGACTCACCGCATCCTCAAGATGAGCGATCGCTCGATCGAGGCGATCCGATTGAATCGCTGAAGCACTGATGGCGCGCCGAATCTTTACGTGCGGCGTGGGTTCGACTTGTTCTGTCTCCTCAAAGAGTTCCTCGTACAATTTCTCTCCTGGACGCAAGCCGCTGTACACAATCTGAATATCCTGATCTGGCACAAGACCGGACAGCACAATCATATTCCTGGCCAAGTCGACCACTTTGACCTGCTCCCCCATATCCAGCACGAACACCTCGCCGCCCTGCCCCAAGCGGCTGGCCTGCAACACCAATTGCACCGCCTCCGGTATTGTCATGAAGAACCGCTTGATCTCGGGGTGAGTCACCGTGACCGGGCCTCCCTTTCGAATCTGCTCTGCAAACAACGGAACGACGCTGCCATTACTGCCCAGCACGTTCCCAAATCGGACCACCGTAAATTTCGTTTGTCCTCTCTGACTCAGGCTCTGCATCAGGTCTTCAGCCACCCGTTTCGTGGCGCCCATGACACTCGTCGGATTCACCGCCTTATCGGTGGAAATGAGCACAAAACGATCGACGCCGCTCGCCAACGACGCCTCCGCCACAGTCTTCGTTCCAAGCACGTTATTGCGAACGGCCTCTTTCGGATTCAGCTCCATGAGCGGCACATGTTTGTGCGCGGCAGCATGGAAGACAAGGTCCGGGTCCGTCTGCTGCAACACCTCCGCAACTCGCTCATGAACCGTCACATCTCCGATGGCCGGAATGATCGTGATCTTTGGGTACTGCGCCCGTAGTTCAAGGTCTAGGGCAAAAAGGCCGTTCTCATAGCGCTCAAAGAGGATGAGCGTGGCCGGTTGGTATCGGGCGATCTGCCGGCAGAGTTCGGACCCGATCGATCCCCCGGCACCGGTCACGAGCACTCGCTTCCCTTCGAGCAACGGATGCAACTCCCGCCGATCCATCTGAATAGGTTCACGCTGCAGAAGATCCTCCAGGCTCATCGGCCTGACCTGCCTCAGTGCCTCAGGATTCGTCAGCAGTTGTTTCACGCTCGGCAAGGTCTTGATGGGAACCTTGCACCCCTCCGACGCGGCGAGAATTCGCTGCTTCAATGCTGTTGACGCCGAAGGAATCGCCACGATAATTTCGTGGGCCACGAGACCACGCGTCAGCGCAGCAATGTCCTCAATCTTTCCCACCACCGGTACGCCATGAATCCTCATCTTCCGCTTGATCGGGTCGTCGTCCACCAAGCCGACCGGCCGGTAGTGAGAGTCCCCATCGCTCAACATATCCCTCACCAACAACTCGCCGGCATGGCCCGCTCCAACAATCAACACTCTTCTTGCCGATGGGCTTAAGACTCGAAGCCATTCGCGGAACCAGCGCACCACCAACCGGATACCAGCGAGAAAGAGCCCGCTCAGTATACCCGTGAGAATAATGACCGAGCGGGGATAGGCGACCCATCCGAGAAAACCATGCACCACACCATATAACACCGCAGAACTGATGACGGAGGCCCAGAGGATACGGCCTAAATCATGGAGGCCGACATAACGCCAGAGCCCACGTTGGATGCCAAATGCGACAAGACCAACAGCATAGATCGCCAATACAATGGGAAGGCCCCATAGGAACAGTCGTTCATGGTCGGGGGGAATGTCCCCTTCGAATCGCAGGGCAAAGGCTGCCACATTCGCCGCCGCAATCAGCCCAACCTGTGTGCAGATAACAAGGACCGATCTGTACCGAAGCACTAATTGTCCATAGCGGCCGACGAGACGATGAAACAATGAGATCGCTACTTTTCGCATGAGATTTACGTGGCAGCTCCAGTGGTAACTACTCAGGTGTTCAGGCTGAAGACTAAAAGCCTTCAGCCTTCAGCCTATCTACCTGAGTAGCTGCCCGATTATATGACGGATAACTCAAAACCGCCATCGCCAAAAGCACCCAGAAGAGCACTGCCAAGGACCCGACCAACATTTGATCGAACTGCAGACGTAGAATCAACCCTACGACACTGACAACTGATCCCACGAGTACTGCTTTTGACAGCCAACCGTGAGCCTGTCGGTATTCTCCAGCAGTCCTCAGAACGACCCGAACAACAAACCACCCAAAGAGCAGCATCCCCGGAAGCCCGACATGAAGAGCCAGATAGAGAAAGATATTATGTGTTCCTGAATGCGTGATGGCAGCATGTCCAGGCATGACAACTTCTTGGTCCTGGCCATAGAGCAGAAGATAACTATGGTTTCCATATCCGATTCCAACCAACCAGTGTTTGGCGATCTCGGACAGGGTAAACCACCAAATATCAAACCGGTGGATCACCGATGAAACCCTTGGTTTAATAGGAATCGAGCTCGTGATATCGGCACTCTGTCCCGCTACAGGGACGAAGTTCGCATTGAAGACTATCACGACAGCAGCGATCACACATACGGTCGCAAGGGCGGCGACAACCTTGGTTGAGACCGAACGAATGAACCAGACCATGACCCAAAGTTCCGCAACAAGGGCAACCAGGCCGGCGCGCGACTGAGTCGTAATCAAGCAGACCGTCATCAATCCGACAACAAGCGCACCGCCAATTCGTATTTCTGAAGGCCCCTCCCCTAATGCCAGAGCCAGCCAGAAAGGAATGACCATGACCAGAAATGTGGTCAGCCATACTTCACCGGGAAGAAACGAGACTACCGCTTGAGGATTTCCGAGGTTAAACTGTGAGAGTCCATATCCGGCGACAAGGATTGTCATGATCCCGATCAGACCCAAGAGAACCTGTCGATAGAGTAGCCCTTTGAAGAAATAAATCACCGCGTAGAAAACCACCATCTGCTGAAGTAATTTGCCATACTCCATCACACTATAGGACGGAGCCACGGAAAATGGGATCGTGAGTCCCACCCAGACGACAAAGGCCAGCAGGAGCATATCGTACGCGGTCCGAGCATAGAACAGGCGCCGATTGATGGCACACCACACAACCAACAAACCAAGCAGGAGAATAAACCCGTTTCGTTCCACAACGAGAAGCGACTTGAAGGGAAGCACTGCGATATAAACCGCCAAGACCACGCGGATGAGGGTATCGAAATAGGGCACCCGCTCGGATGACGGCATGGCAATTGATGAAGGCGTTGGCACAGTGTAACTACTCAGGTGTTCAGGCTGAAGGCTGAAGGCTATAAATTATCTCGCAAGTCACGAATCAAGCCATTCAAAACCTTCTCGGTTTCCACGACCTTGGGTTTAAGCAGAGATGAATTCTTCAATAGCAGACTGAAAGCTGAAGGCTAAAAGCCTTCAGTCTTCAGCCTATCTACCTGAGTAGTTGCGGCACCGCTACCCTTTCAAGAACCGACTGGTTGTATCCGTTGCTCGACCCCCTTCACCGCAAGGGCAAGGGAGAGAAACAGCACCCCCCAGAACCCCAGGATGACGAGCCGCCACTCCTCCGATGCATACTGATAAAAGAGTGCGAAGCCTCCGCACAGAGCCATCACCCCATATTCCGCCAGCACAGTCCGTCGGTGGCTCCAACCGCCCACGACCAATCGCTGATAATAATGGTCACGGTGGGCTTCCCAAACCTTCTCATGACGAAGCGCCCGCCGTACCAACGTCACTGTAGCATCGAGGATAAATGGTGAAAATACGATGAGCGGAACCCACAGATCAAAGACCCCGTCGCGACATCCGAGGACAACCAACGCTGCCACAAGAAAGCCTGTGGACACACTCCCAACATCGCCCATAAAAATCTTCGCCGGAGGGAAATTGTGGACAAGAAATCCTGCCGCCGCCGCAGATTGCAAGGTTGCAATGACAAAGATCACGGGATGATGCGCCTGCCAGCCCAAATACCCGAGCAATCCGCAACCGATCACCGTCATGCCCCCAGCAAACCCGTCCATTCCATCCATAAAGTTGTACAAATTGGCCATCCAGACGAGAAACACGACCGTGAACGGAGCGGCGATCCATCCCCACTTGATGATCCCGAGCAGGGGAACTGCTGTGGGGGGAAGCACCTCCCCTAAACCAATCACGAGGAGAGCCGCAGCCAGGAGGTGAACCCCAAACCTTACCGCAATCGGAAGTCCCCATCGGTCATCCATCAATGACACGATGCTGATCACACCTGTTATCATAAGGATGAACCACCCAGTCGAATCGAGCATAGGCATCGACTCGTCCGGCGATGACCGGATCCAGCCCAATACTCCAAGAATCAGTACACCCACATACAAGGCTCCCATGATGGCCACCCCACCCGTCCTTGGTGTTGGCCTATGATGCAGGGACCGTTCGTTGGGATGATCCAGTGACACAAGAGGGGAGTCCGGACTAGTGAGCCATCCAGTCAACCACCATGAGAAGGACCCAACCGTTGCGGCAAGATACGGAATCATCATCTTAAGCGGTTTTCTGCGAGTGGCATCCCGATGCGTTCCCTGCCAGGGCAAGACACTCTTGATACAGATCAAGAAAGTGCTGCCCGATCTTCTCCTTCGAATGCTCACGCATGACGAACTCGCGTCCTGAAGCACCCATGGCTGCTCGCAGCTCGTGGTTGGTGAGGAGGCTGGCGATCGCGTCCGCGAGCGCTACAGGGTCTCGCACTGGGACTAACAGGCCAGTTTTCTGATGTTGGACTACTTCACGGCAACCAGGAACGTCCGTCGCGATGACCGCTTTCCCGCATGCGGCCGCCTCCAACAAGACCCCCGGAAGGCCTTCGCGATATGATGGCAATACCACCAACGTCGCACGACCGATAACCTCCGAAATATCCTCGCGATGCCCCCACCATTCAATGCCATGCTCCTGCGTCCATCGTTGAAGCTGCGCCTCCGCAATCGCGGTGGGGTTTCCCTGATCGCATCGTCCCACCAACACAAAGCGCGCATGCACATCTCGTTGCTTCAAGCGAACCACCGCATCAACGAACGCTCCTACTCCCTTATCCCACAACATCCGTCCCACCAGCATCACAATGGGATCACCGGCTGGGGAATCGACCGGCACAAATCTGTGGACATCGACGCCCGCCCCCGCAATCAGCCGAACCTGTGACGAAATGACGACGTTCTCCTGCACCAACACATCTCGATCGTCTAGGTTTTGCACGACCACGAGGGATCGACTAAGTGCAATAGCCCATCTGAGCCCCCGCTGCAATAGGGAACGAAGAACGGAGGTTTCTTGTGACCGATCGGTAAACGCGTAGCCCAAGCCTCCAAAGATATTGATGACGGCGGGAATGCGGGTCACCCACGCCGCGAACGACCCATATAGCACAGGCTTCATGGCAATATGCTGGACAATCTGCGGGTAGACTCGGCGATAGACCCGCACCAGTTCAAGAAACGTCATCAATTCCCTGAGAGGATTTCGACTCTCCCGCAGCATCATGATTGGGACAAGGTGGAAGCCATCTTGCCGAATACGTTCGGCATGGGCAGTCACGCGCGTAGCAATCGTCACCTCGTACCCAGCATCGAGCGCAATACGGGCAAGATCACGCCAAATCTCCCAAAACGTCCAATCTTCCGTAACGACCAATAACAGCCGTGGCCGCATTCCCCTACCGCTCATTCCACGCCTGAAACATCAACACATTCCAGAGCGCATACTGCCAATTGCGCTTCTCAGACAGGTGCTCCGCCCATCGTTGTCTGATCGGGCCCGCATGGAAGTATCCCTCCCGCTCAAGACGATGGGCATCCAACGGCAACTCGGCCCATTCCCGCAGTGGGCCACGGAGCCAGAATTCGAGCGGAATGCCAAACCCCATCTTTAGCCGCTCGATCAATTCCCGCGGGACATACAGATCGAGCACCTGACGCAACAGCCGCTTCATCTCTCCCTCAGTCCTGATTTTCATCGAGAAGGGCACAATCCGCGAAAACTCCACCTCCCGATGATCCAAGAGAAGTGCCAGAGCCTCAAGACTGACTGCCATGATCGCCCGATCCATTTCAGTCAAGATACATCGTGCGCATCGTGAACTCCGAGAGTTTGGCCCAGAAGAAGCGGTCGGGTAAGATCATTTGCGGTTCAACCGTGCCTACGACCGCCTCTGGTGCCTCAGGTGACAAATCTAAAGTAGAGAGCCGTGCACGACCAAGTCCAATCCCTACCCATATCGTCACACAAAACGCCGGAATCGTCAGGGCCACGGTAACGAATTGCTCCGATCATCTCGGACATGAAACGGCCCGGCTCGAGCACGCTGCAGTTTAATACTCCAACAAGGCCACACATCGCGTAAATACTAGAATCAATGGTCTCCTATTATTAGGCACGTCGGGGGGCAGGCTCGCCGGCGAAGGCGTCTTCTGAAGTAACGCGATTCCACACCCGCTGCCAGTGCGTGCGCACTTGATCGTTCGCTGGCTGGAAAGATAGCCGAGACCGCCGGTTGAGCGTTCCAGTCACATCCAGTAATACATCTCGGCTAAACGCAAGGCTATGGACCATCATCCCTCGCACAGCCGTCACTGCCGACGGAATATCATGAACCTGTCTTATCAATTGACGGCAATAGTTCAGGCGCCCTCGCCATGAGTTCTTGGCCGAAATCCCTTCCATCCGATAGCCCAACAGGACCTCTTCCAATGCAGCGAATCGACTGGTGGAAAAGCTTCTCAGAAGAAGATCTTGGTCTTCGCATCTTGTGTGCCCTTCGCGATAAGGCCGAGAAACAAACCACGTTTTCCTTCCCATCCAGGTCGGGTGAGCAAGAGGAAACCCCCACCAGGGCCGGCGACAGATATCTTCGTGCTCATACGCTGTTGGATATAGGCCAAACAGCTTCCCGTTTTCGGTAAATACTGCGGCCCCGGTCCCAAGCAAATCAATCTCGGGATGTTCATGAAGAAAACGGACTTGCCGCTCCAGACGGTCTGGATACGCAACGTCGTCCGCATCCATCCTCGCGATGTAACGCCCTCGGGACAGACTAATGCACTGATTCAAACGTACGGCCAATCCTACGTTTCCAAATGGCTCTCGGATGAAACGGATGCGGGGATCTTTGATCTGAGATATAATCTCCCTCGTCTGATCTGTCGAGCCATCATCCATCACGACTAGCTCCCAATTCTCGAATGTTTGATACAGTATCGACCGAAGGGCAATCGTCACTGTTGCAGCAGCATTGTGGACCGACATCACCACCGTCACTATAGGTTCCGACACCGTTCAGCTTTCCTTGTAAAACATCCGCCCAGGCCAGCCAGCAGCAGCATAGGTGCGTGCTCCGGCAAGACGCCACGACAGTTCAAAGATCATCCGGCGCGCAGCTCGAGGCCCCCGCCGCTCCCCCCACATCAGTCGAGCACATCTGACGAGTATGGCCCTGAGCACTCTCAATCCAGGACCACACGAGTGCCGATTTGCGGCAGCTTCAAATTCGAGCCAATTGACAGACCGATGAGGTCGCGGAGAGACGCGCCGATATACCTCAGTGAGCAGATGGTCAAATCGCCGATCATATGTATGCTCCCTGCTGACCCGTTCAAATCCACACTGGGCAATCGTATCCCGCCGCTCCGGATTGGCCAGCAATGTCTTGACGGCCGCGACCAGTTCCCCACAACCCTCAAACGTAATGATCTCTTCTCCAATACGGAAATACCGATCCAAACTCGGTGCACGCTCGGTCAGGAGACACCCCCCGTATCCTGGCACTTCAAAGATCCGAGCCTTGATCTGACGATCCGCACCCACCAGACCCACCCGACGCGACCCTGCACTGAAGTTCAAACTAACTTGAGACGATCGAACAATTTCAGAAATCCGTTTTGCTTCAACCGGCCCAGCGGGCCAGCCATGCCCGAAGCATGCCACCTCAACCCCCTCTCGGCGCAAGGCTTCGACCATGCCAGAACGATTTCCATATGCTGCACCGACGAAACTCACCGGGTAACGACACGCCCGTGCAGGAATCGGCGGGACAAGGGCTTCCGCATTCGCCGCCCATTGAGAAAGACAGACGCTGCCAATTCCATCACGACGATACAAGGCCACAACGTCGGGGTATGTCGTGACATAGAGGTCGAACTCCGACCCGATCAACTTTGAAAACATGGTGTACTTCCATGAATCATCCGTCGCCCAATTGATCAGTACAGGGCCGCTATCCCGAATCAGTCGGACGGTCTCGAGCCACACCTCGTACTGCATCAGCACGCATAGGACCACGTCCGGAGACGTTTCTTCCACCCGCCGTAACAGTGCGCGATTGAGTGAGGCAAAATCGGCATAGGGACCACGGGCAAGCGAGTCAAAAAACGACACCTCATGCCCGAGTCGTCGAAATGCAGGAAGGAAGTTCACATATTCGTAACCCTCACCACGCGAGATATCGCCGTAGGCGTGCTGGCCGAACACACATAAAATCTTCATGGCAAGGGCAATCTAGAGACAAAGGGCATGATATATGGCCGCCGGCAAATCACGATGAGCCCACTAGGAGCGTTCCGCTCAGCCTACGATAGGAAGGAGAAACTCGCGGCAGCGGGATCGTGCCTCGCATTCTTGTTAAGGGCTTTGGTTGCAGATACGCCTGGCAGTCACGTGATAGCCCACGGTAAACCGACGCTCTCGATCGAATCGATCAAGAAGCTTGCAGAGAATTGGAACCAGAATCCCCAGCAGTGGAGCAACCATTATCCAGACCGGAGTCCACAGCAACTGAACAGCGAGGGGGAGGGTTGTTCGGAATGGTCGGGTCGTCTGGATAAACCGCAGCGCTTCCTGTCCAAAAAACCGGAAGGACCCCTCATTAGCCTCAATGGTAATCTTCTCGAATCCCGCTTCGTTTAGAAACCGCTCATACCACCAGGGCGTATATCCCCCATAATAATGGTACGGCTCCTGATGAATTCCCGATCCGAGTGGTGCCGTAAGAATCAGCACCCCCCCTGGCTCAAGAATTCTAGCCAATTCCTTCACCACAACGATCGGTTCGGGATGGTGCTCGAGTACTTCCGTACAGAGCACGGCTCCAAAACTCCCCCCCGGAACCGGGATCGAGGCGAGATCAGAAACATAGTCGATTTGACCATAGCCACCATATCGCAATTGATCAGCGTGTAGCGGCAGCAAATCTTGCGAGCGGTACTCGCAATGCGAGAACAAGTTTCGATAGGGACAGGACCCTGCGCCGACATCAAGCACTTTCGTCCCGACCGGCAATTTCGACGCCTGTTGCGCAATCCAACCATCGCGCCGGACGACGTTATAGGCGAACAGCTCGCTCTGAGCCAGCCAGTTCCGTAAACCGTTACCCACGCGCCTTCACAAATTCAAAAAGACCGCACCCATAATCGAGATTGACCGCGGCTTCAAGGGGAACACCCTCGTTTAACTGTCCAGAATCATCGACGAGAGAAAATGATTTCAGCTGCAGCTTCTGGAAAAATGCGCTGACAGTGCTAGGCGAAAATACTCGATGCGCGTTGAAGCAGACCCGCTCGCGCCCGACCGGCACCGACAGGAACAACCGCCCTCCTGGCCGCAGCACCCGCTGAAGTTCGACGGCAGCCCGCCTGGTGCCCTCAGGATCCAGGGGA
>Ga0315290_10003430_pt1 | contig 11331 bp, 9 predicted proteins | sample YL17G12_0_MG_FD_203627 | JGI IMG/M metagenome (GOLD analysis project Ga0315290, IMG submission 203627) | Sediment microbial communities from Yellowstone Lake, YNP, Wyoming, USA - YL17G12_0 | ecosystem: Environmental > Aquatic > Freshwater > Lake > Sediment | place: USA: Wyoming | collected...
CTCGAACACGGGAAATAAAAGCATCGCTGCGGCAAACGTTCCTGTTCGCCTCACGGAAGAAAACCTGACAGCACATACAGACAGAGTCGTCTGGGAGGAAACCATCAGCCTGGCTCCGAATGCGACGCATAAAATCAAATGGCGTTGGAATCCCAGCACTGCGGGAAAATATAAATTAACTCTCGGTATAATTTCCGCAGGTACGGATGCCATCCCGAACGATAATAAGGACGAAGTTATCCTCAAAGTGGAATAGAAGAATAGGATTGCAAGGGATAGGTACTGTTTACAAGAGCAGGCGTCCGTCGTGGCGCCTGCTCTAAATAAATAAGCGTCATACCCGGGTATCCTTCGAAGAGCGGCGGCCGGGTATCTTCTTTTTAGGCGTATTTCCCTATAAAAATAGATTCAAGAGAGATTCAATTTCAAAAAATTGAACCTGCTCTGTAGAAAATCGCGGGAGCAGATGCCATAAAGGACATCTGCTCCCAGGTTTTTAAAAATTACAATTATTCCCGTATGCCGGTTTTTTATTTCTCGATGTCCGCCGCAACACGCTTGAATATCTCCGGTGTATCCAGCGCATACGGGCATTTCTTCACACATTCGCCGCACTGCGTGCAATCTTTGAACGTCTTCGGAAGCGCCGCGAGCCTCTGATAGACCCAATCTTTAAGATCGTAATTATAATAATATGCCTTGAGTACATGCAAAAACGAGATGTTGAGGCCGTTCGGGCACGGCATACAATATTCGCACCGGCGGCAGAAGTTGTCGCTTAAGCGGTCCTTTTCGGCGTTCAGCTTTGCCATCTCATCAGGCGTAAGCGGTTTTAAATCTTTCAAAACAGCCAGGTTCTTTTCAACCTGATCGAGTTCGTCCATGCCGGGAATCGCGACGTCCATCCCAGAATTCAGAATATACCGGAGGTTGAGCGCAACCTCGTTCAGCGCGCCGCCTGCACACGGCTTCATAGCAATCAGGCCAACTTTCTTTTCTTTTGCAAACGGAATGAGGGCTTCGAGAGCTTCCGATTCAAGTATATTAACCGGTACCTGCACTGACTTGAAATACTTAAGCGCCTTCACGCCGATCCAGGGCTTATGAACCGTGATGCCGATATGCCTAATCTTCCCTGCCTCTTTCGCTCTTATCAAGGCTTCCACCGCGCCTCCGGGGGCGAGGATTTTTCCGAGGTCGGCCTCGCTCGGAATATTGTGGCATTGATACAGGTCAATGTAATCCGTCCTGAAATTCCGGAGGCTTGTTTCGATATCAGCAGCCGCCCCTTCCGCCGTCCGGTTCAGCGTCTTGGAAGCGAGATAGACCTTGTCACGATACTTGGGGAACACCCGCCCCATCTTCTCTTCGCTGTCCGTGTAGCCCCTCGCTGAATCGAAGAAGTTGATCCCGGAGTCGAACGCTTTTTCGAGCAGCCGGTCGGAGTCTTCAAAACTCAGCCTCTGGATCGGAATCCCGCCGAACCCGATCCGGTTCACCAGCATCCCCGTCCTGCCTAACTCAATCCTTTCCATCCAATGCCTGCCTTTCGTTCAAAGATACAGAATATTAGCAGCTTTTACGATGATAATGAATAATGTCACGGGTTGTTGATGATGTGATGATGAAATCCAATTCCAGCATCCTTATTAAACCCACTAAGCAGCTTACAGGTCTGGCGCTGATAAATCGAAGGACGAGACTGTTTTAGCTGCAAGTTGAGGCTTGCCATAAGCAGGTCACCGCTGCCCCCGAAACAGCCAAGAAATAGCTGCAATCGCACTCATTAATTGATAAAATATCAAGGGGCTATCTCTAATCCCTTATGAGACAACCCCATTTTTTATCGAAAAAAAACGAAGCGACTGGTTTTGGCGGATTTGTATATAAAATTGAAAAGGTTGTTTATATTAATACTTTGTTGTTCAAGTCTATTTCTATAATACAATGATTAATGTAATTTATTAGTTGACGATTATTCAATATATTAGTTACAATAGCTTAAGAACAAAAGGTATAAAAGATTTCAGGTTTTAATCATCATATCCTTTAGTTTTTTTAATTAGAATAGGCATTCTGTTTTCGAAAAGAACGACATCTTTTTGATGTTCATTTTTAATAATTTCATTTGATTGATCAATCTTCTGAGATACATTATGGGTTACTTCAGATTCATATTGTTTAACTTCTAGGTCATTATTATTTTTTTTCATCTTCCACTCCCTTTAATTTGACATCTGAAAAATAAAGCTTATAAAAAGCGAGCCCTTTTACTCCTTCGAAAAATACGAACTCAATACCTGCATTTTGCATCATTTCAACAACATTCATTTTATCGTAAGGCTCTGAATATACCACTTTTTTAATATTCTGCATCGTTATTATTTTTTTAGCACATAAATTACATGGTTGAGCAGTAGTATATAAAGTTAAATCATTATTAGAAAAAGAACCTCTTTTTGATAATTGTAAAATGGCCATTTCTTCAGCATGTATTGCTCTACAAATGTCTAAAAAATTACTAGAATTTTCATCACTACTTCGAATTATTGTTTCTAAAATATCAATATCACACTTAGAGCATCTTACTCGATCAATAATTGAGTCTAATTTTTCGTTACAATATGGGCAATATTTTAACCTTGAAGCGATTTGTTTTTTAACTAAATCACGATAACAACCATTATATTTTGAATCAAGTATACATGGTTTTGTATTTAATAGTACTTCGTTATAACCTGATGATGTAACAATAGGAATTCCGGAAATGATATTTTCTTCTTTTATATTATTGTCCTCTTTTCCAATTGTTTCAATTATAACTGCTCCTACTTTTCGTTTACAACAAGATGACTTTTTACTTATTGCATAAGCTAATGTCATGCATAATTCATCGCTGTTAGGATAAATTTCTTTATCATATTTCTGTACTAAATGATTTTCTATCAGCTCAACATATTGATATATTTTCTTTTCATAGAAATCCTCTTTCACTTTTGAGGCATGCTTCGCAAAATTTTTATCATTAAATATATTGATGTCGGCTAAATAATTGCACCAGTGTACTTGTTGCCCATAAAAAATATCCTCATGTTCATCTCGTTCGTCAACTAAAATGAATTCTTTTTCCAGCTCCTTATGATTATGTATATTTTCATCTTTCATCTGTTGTTGTATCCATCTTTCTTTTCTTATTTCTCTAGGTGCTTGAACAGAAAAGAGAAAAAAATTAGGGAAATGATTTCGCAGAAAATAGATTTCATAATGGTTCTTTATGCCATCAAGTAATATTCTTAACCGTTTATTCCTATTATATTTAATTTCATTATCAATTTTATTCAATAATTTCAATGCTAAATAATGGGGTTCTTTATTTTTTCTTAATTCATTTCCTTTATCTTGTTTTTGAGATAATGAAGGATTGGATATTTTGTCATCTTTGAGTGCATCATCTATTATAGATGACAATTTCCAACTTTTATAAGGTCGATCTTGATTGGTAAATTTATTAATTATTTTTTCACAAATTTCTGAACATCCACTAGCGACTGCGCCTGTAAAACCGATAATAATAGAGTCCGAAGGTATGTTAGTTATAGATATTAATTCTGGATCATTAATTGTTTTGTCACCCATAAACAGCTTTCCTTATATGTAAATAATTGAATGTATTATATAGGTACAGTAGTTACTGTGTAAAGTCAACTACAATTTAGAATAAAGTTACTATTTCTATCTAACTCGACTTAAATGTCATACATCATCTTGAAAATGAAGTATCTAGAAAAAACTGGAGTACCACTTCCAAGTGCAGCTTATACCATTTTCAAGGGATGTTTTCGGTTTCCAGCCGAGTTGGTTTTTAGCGCGGGAGATGTCGAGTATATTTCTGGGTACGTCTGCGGAGCGGGAGGGTTTATATACAACCTTGAAATCGCGGCCGCTTACCTCGCGAAGGATTCGGATTATGTCGTTAACACTTGTGGATTCCCCGCTGCCGAAGTTATAGATTTTCGATGGGGTTTCTTTTTTCAGGACGGTAATGAAAGCGTCTATCGCGTCTTCTATGTAGAGGTAATCCCTGAGCTGAGCGCCGTCCCCCCAGACCTCGAGGGGTTTGCCGGCAAGTATGTTATGGATAAAGACGGCGATGACCCCCTGACCCTTGTCGAACGGCTGGCGGGGTCCGTATGGATTCGAGAAACGCAGGACAACGTAATCGAGCCCGTGAAGGTGGTGATAGAGATGAAGGAACTTCTCGACTCCCAGTTTTGTGATGGCGTATGAATTTATCGGATTTTTGGGGTGGGTTTCCGGTATCGGCGTATTTTCGGGAATGCCGTATATCGTCCCGCCGGATGAGATGAAGAAGAACTTTTTTATCTTGTGCACGACGCACTGTTCGATCAGCTTGACGCTGGGGGCGAGGTTGGACTGCACGTCGTAAACGGGGTTCAGGTTCGAGGTTGCCGGCAGCGTAGTGCTGATGAGATGGAATACGTAATCCATCCCCTTCGGCAATTCCTCCAGGAAATGCTCGTCGAGGAAGTCCCCCTCGATGAGTTCGATGTCTTTCAATACTTTTTCGAGGTTATCGGTTTTTATCCCGATCTTGTCGAATACGGTTACCTTGTGCCCTTCCATGAGAAGCGTCTCGACAAGGTGCGAGCCGATGAATCCTGCCCCCCCCAGAACGAGCGACTTCGATACCATTTACAGCGCCTTCTTGAATAAAAAATCTTCGATCTCCGGCAGACCGCCTTGGTAGATGAGGTAGCCGTCGAATGGTTCGCGCGGAGTGGTCTCGCCCGCGATAGGCGTTTTCATCATCCGCTCCGCTTCTTCGCGGTCTTTCGTCTGCCCCAGCACCCATGCCAGCTTGATATACGCCACCTCGGGCAGCATATTGTCCAGCGGAACAATCCCGAGATGCATCAGGTCCCTGCCGGTGTCGTAAACGTACATCTGGGTATAGCCCCAGAGCGTCTGGACGGTCATATAAACCTGTATCCCGCTGTCTATCGCCTTCTTCAGCGGTTCGTAGAGCGGACGGTTGACGTGTCCCAAACCCGTGCCGGCGATTATAATTCCCTCGTAACCCTTTTCTATGATCGCCTCGACAAGGTCCGGGTGCATATTTGGATAATAATAGAGTATCGTGACGCGTTGATTGAAGAACGGTTTTATGACCGGTTTTCGCGTTGAATCCCGTTTGCGGTAATCCTTTTTGATGGGAATGATGCTGTCCGGCGTCACCCTGGCGATTGGAACGTCGCCTATGGTGCGGAACGTGTCGCGGTAGCTGGAGTGCATCTTCCGCACGCGCGTTCCGCGGTGAAGCAGGTTGTAGATGTCGCTCGTGGGACCGAACATACAGACCATCACCTCGGCAATGTCCGAATTTGCCGCGGTATTCGCCGCGCAGCGCAGATTGAGTGCCGCGTCCGAAGACGGCCGGTCGCTGGAGCGCTGCGAGCCGACCATGACGATGGGAACAGGCGGGTCTTGAACCATAAACGACAGCGCCGCCGCGGTATGGTGCATCGTGTCCGTCCCATGGCCGATGATTATACCATCCACACCGTTTTCGATCTCCGTCCCAATAGCTTTGGCGAGCGTAATATACTGCTCCGCTCCCATATTTTCGCTGAAGATCCCGAACAGTTTAAGGGTTTTAAGGTTGCATATATCCGCAAGCTCCGGCACCGCGCCATAGAGCTCTCCCGGTGTGAAAGCGGGGATGACCGCACCGGTGCGGTAATCCAGGCGCGAGGCGATGGTTCCACCTGTCCCGAGGAGCGTAACATTTTTCTTTTCAGGCGAGTAAGGAAACTCCTTTTCGGGGATTTTGTAATGCGCCTCCTTGAACCCTACTTCAGCGATGGAGACGATGTTGTCCACGTGAAAACCGGTGTTGTATCCGGTCGGCATTTTTATGACAATATGTTCATCGTCCGCTGTCTCGACGCGGGGGAGGATGATCCCCTCGAATTCGCCCTTGTTGGTCTTTAATTTCACATCCGACCAGACCCTGACACTCTGGTCAATCAGTTTCTGCCTCGCCTGTCCTTTATAGCCTTTATACAAATCGTCGTTCATATGCGCGCCTGAAATTTTTTAAAAATTAAAATATCTGAGGTATTCATAAGGATGCGGCCTGGTTGCGATGTCCCGAACATCCTGCCTTTTTATCTTGATCCACTGCTCGATCAACTGCCGGGGAAACACGTCGCCGCGGAGAAGGAAATCATGATCCATTTCCAACGCATCGAGCGCTTCTTCGAGGTCACGCGGAAGGTACTTGATCTTTTCCTTCACCTTCTCGTCCTCGAAGATATTGCAATCATAAGGCCCGAATTCTTCTTTGCGCGGATCGATCTTGTTTATGACGCCGTCTATTCCAGCCATCAGGATCGCGCTTATGGCGAGGTATGGATTGCAGGTTGCATCCGGCGGTCGGTACTCGAAGTTCGTCTTTTCGGGGTCGTAGATATAAGCGGGAATGCGGATCGCGGAGGAGCGGTTGGACTGGGCATAGGTCAAAGCCACGGGCGCTTCGAAGCCGGGGACAAGCCTTTTATATGAATTGGTGCTCGGATTCGTCAGCGCCGAAAGAGCCTTCGAATGTTTGAGGACTCCGCCGATGAAGTAATGCCCGAGTTCGTTCATATTTCCGTATTCGCCTTTTTTATAGAAGGCGTTTTTATCGGCTTTCTTTAAAAACATATGCAGGTGCCAGCCGCTGCCGGCCTGGTCGTAAATCGGTTTAGGCATAAATGTAACCCGGATGCCGTACTCCTCGGCGAGGTTGAATAGAACATATTTCGTCAGGACCGACTGGTCGCAGGTTTTCAGCAGCGGGCTATAGAGCATCTCGATTTCCTGCTGTCCTCTCGCGCCCACCTCGTGATGGTGGTAGCGGACCGGGACCCCATGGTTTTTCAGGATTGAAACCGCTTCATCGCGGAAATCATCGAATTCGTCTTGCGGGTTGCAAGCGTGATACGCGTTGCCCATAATCTTTTCTGTGGATTCAATGAAGTAATATGAAGCGGACTTTCGGGCATCGTAATCCACCTCCTCAAAGATATAAAATTCATATTCGGGCGCCCAGAAGGAATTATCGGCAATGCCCTGATCCTTGAGCAACTTTTCCGCCTTCTCGGCGATGAAGCGCACATCCTGTTGGAAGCGGGTGCGCTCGGCGTCCGTTTGATAGACCTTGACGAAGAAACTCAAGGTTTTCTCATCGCGGAAATGGTCAATATGCCCGGTATCGAGGTCGGGTATCTGGATCATATCGCTGTTTTCCACCTTCATAAAACCGAAGCTCGATCCGTCGAATCCGATCCCTTCCTTCAAAATCCATTCGTTGAATTCGTCGGCAGGAAAAGTAATATGATGAAGCCTGCCGGCAAGGTCGAGGGTCTTCAGGTCAACAAACTTAATTTCCTCTTTTTCAATGAGTTCCCGGATATCTTTAAATTCAGCCATTATCAAAGCTCCTTCGATCAGTATTTTTATCCGCAAAAGGGAGATAAGTATATCAAAAGAGAAATTAAAGGGCAAATAGCCCATTTCCGGCGGATTCGAAAAGGGGTGGACTATAAGTCTGTTCTATTTTGATCTGTTAAGTTCTATAATCATTTCCTGAATTATGTTACAGCAATGTTTATGTAACGATGGTTTGCTCCAATTTCTAAGCCGATGCGATCTTGCTGACAGTCGAATAATGAAGCCCGAGCAAATCACCGACCTCTTTCAATCTGTATCCGTGAACATTCACCGCTACGATAATCAGGGCATCCCGCTCTCGATTACTAAAGAGTGATTTGGAATGAGTGGATGTATTGCTCGGAGAGTCAGGCGGATGGGTCTCCCGCGCGGCGAAGAGCTCTTCCAGCGAAGGACGCGCCTGTCTGCGTTCCCGTAGCGGATGCTCCGGCGTTAATTCCCGCTTGTCCAACAGAGCGCGGATCTTTCTTATGAAATCCTCCGAACCTATCATCAGGCCGCCCGCAGATGCGGTGAAAGGATTTTCAGCTGCAATCCCCTCTGCAACGAACGCGGCATATAACCTCTCCGCTTGCGCTCGCCGTCGTGAGAAACGCTTCAAAATCCAATCCGTTTCCAGGAAATCTGGCTTTCCGGTCAACCCCGCAGTCGCTTGATACGATGACCACTTCCAATCGCCGGGATTGCCGCAAATGCCCGCGCGGACAGGATTCAGAACAATATAACGGGCCGCCTCCAGCAGGTAGCGGTCTTTCTCGATCAGCATCGCCTTGAAACGCCCCTGCAGTAGGTGGCCGCAGCGTTTATAACGCCGGTTGATTCTTTGCGTGTAAATTCCGTTCAGCTGCCGCATCCCGGCGGAAAGGTTCGCAAACGGAGTCTCGACGATCAGGTGATAATGATTGTCCATCAAGCAATAGGCATGCACGATCCACTTGAAACGACTGACAACCGACGAGAGAACTTCGAGAAACTTGAACCGGTCAGTCGCATCCCAATATATCTTCTCGCGCGCGTTTCCCCGGCTCATCACGTGATACACCGCCCCCTCATATTCAATCCGTAGCGGCCTCGCCATCCACCAATCCTCCTTATCTTTTTATTTTAATCTTATATTATATTGTCTGTCAACGCTTTAATTATTCAAAAAGCAAGACCTGACCCCCCATGTCCCCCACCCTGCCTCTACATGCCCTACTATGCTCAGCTAGGGGTAAGCGTTTTAAGGACGGCCGAGGCGTTCCGCACGAGGATGGCGTTGTACCTGTCTTTTTCGACGATAAGTTCGGTCGCTTTCATCGCCGCCACCTTCGCCCGTGCGGAAGCGGACGGGATGCCGGTTCCCGCCTCTCCCAGTATTTCCTTCGTCTCGTCTTCCGTGAAATGAATCCCGAGCCTTTCGACGCGAAGCAGCCCCTTGTTCGCCGGGCAAACCTCCTGACAGGCGATGCAACCGATCAGGCATGGGCGGCGCTGCCTTCCGAATTCTTCAGGCAGGGGATCTTTATTTTCGGATTCAGAAAAATATGTCAAGCATGCGTCTGCTTTCAACAGGAAACGTTCATCGGATATTGCCCCGGTGGGGCAGATTTTCATACAAGCCCTGCAGCTGCCGCATTCATCCATCGCAGCCGGAACAGCGGCCGGGATTTCATGCGAGCGGCCGAGTTTTTCATCGGTGGCAAATCCCACCAGCTGAAGGTAGGACCCAAACCCTTCTACATAGACAAGGTTGTTTCTACCGTATTTGGAAAGGCCCGTCATCACCGAAAGGATCTTCAGCGGCGCATTCAATAGCTCCAGCCGGTATTTATGCCCAAGCCACTTCGAGAGATCGCCGAGCGTTTGATCGAATATCCCGCGGTAATCGTAATATGTAGGCGGAATGAGAAGGTCATGCGTTTTTCCCTTATAATCGAAACTCACGATATGAGCCGGACGTGCAATTGCCGCTATTATTACCGCGCCCGGATTTTCCATATTGAAGGCATCGGGATACCGGAAGAAACCGAACACCCGGTCGTAAAAACCAGTGTCAACCTCCCCACCCTCCCTGAGATCCCGAAACCTGTGGTGGATTTCCCCGATTATGGACGGTTCCGCCCAAGCGATCCGGTAACCGCGTTTCGCAGCCCATTCCTTCAGCATTGTATCCATAATTAACTCCTTATTATGCGTAACCACCTATTCAAATTATGACTGTTACAATATTATATTTTCAGCTCTTCGCGGCAATTGTCAATAGTTGAAATGATAATCCGGGAGGAGGGGCGCCTGAAAAAATATTTGCTCCCGCAAAGAGAATCCGTCATTCCGACTGTGACCACAAAGGGATGCTCCGGAAGAATCCAGATAGTTCCTTCCCTCGAATCCCTTCGGGGATTGCCTCAGGACAACGCCTTCCCCGGCCTCCAACGAATGCCTGCCTCAGGACGACGGTTCCTTCCGTGGCTTTCCATGACTGTTTGCGTTAGGATGACGGACAAAATTATGCGTCCGCTCCAGATGAAGAAAAAAGATTAATCCTTGACATCATCCTCAATTAAACTATATTACGAATTTATTGACATGGGCTGTCTTAAACGGGGGAGATACAAATGATATTATTCGGAAGAAAAAAGCTCAAGGAAGTTATAAACGAGAAGAGGAAACATAACCATAAAGACTCGCTGAGAGGAATTCGAAATCTCACCAACCATTAGAAATGCCGTCAAACCCTTCCTGAAAAAACTGGCGATGAACACCGGCCACAAAATGCAATTTATGAGAGATAAAAAGCTGCAACATGTTATCGAGCATATCCTTAAGGCCGAAAAATACGATCAGGACAATATCGAAGAATCCCTGACATTCGACGGTCCGGAGCCTCTCTTATATGATTACCAGATGATTATTTAAAACCGTAGCAATATAAAGAAGAAGCTGGAGCATAAAACAGATACAGGGGCGAAAAATGGAAAGTTATGGGATAGCGCTTGTAAACCCGCTTCACGAATCCATCTCACTTTTCTCAATGTCACGGATATCCCTCATGGGTTTTCGACGGAAATCCGCTGACTATTTCAAATCCTGTCCCCATGAATGCCGAATACGGAACACGAAAAAAAAGACTAATCAGATTGCGCAATTATGCTGACAATAGGTTCTCATTTTACATGTCCTGCTTGGCGGCGCCCGAAGAATCCGCCCAGCCTGACCTGCAGTTTATCCATATAGATGTAAAAAACAGGAGTGACGAACAAAGTGATCAACTGCGAAAAGACCAGTCCGCCCACCACGCACAATCCCAAGGGACGGCGTGATTCCGATCCCGCGCCCAGTCCCAGGGCAATAGGCAGAGTACCCATGAGGGCCGCAAGTGTGGTCATCATGATGGGACGAAAACGGATTTTGCAGGCCTTTAGGATGGCGGACTTGGAATCCATTCCTTCATTCCTGGCCACGACGGCGAAGTCTATCATCATAATGGCGTTCTTTTTGACCACGCCGATCAGCATAATAAGCCCAACGAAACTGTATAGATTCAAATCGGTTTTAAATAACAGGAGCGTGACCAGAGCGCCGAATCCGGCAAAGGGCAATCCTGTCAGAATGGTGATAGGGTGAATGAAACTCTCATATAGGATGCCAAGGATCATATAGATCACCAGGATGGCGAGAACCAGAAGACCCACAAGACTGCCCTGCGAAGATTTGAAAGCCTGGGCGGTGCCCGCAAAGTTGGTGGCGATTGAAGATGGCAATGTTTGCAGGGCTGCTTTATCTACAGCGGCAACGGCTTCGCTCAAAGCCACCCCTTCCGCCAGATTGAATGAA
>Ga0315290_10003433_pt1 | contig 11328 bp, 25 predicted proteins | sample YL17G12_0_MG_FD_203627 | JGI IMG/M metagenome (GOLD analysis project Ga0315290, IMG submission 203627) | Sediment microbial communities from Yellowstone Lake, YNP, Wyoming, USA - YL17G12_0 | ecosystem: Environmental > Aquatic > Freshwater > Lake > Sediment | place: USA: Wyoming | collected...
ATAGTTCAAAACAAATAATGAAAGATTATGGAGGTAGTTGGTAATGGTAAATTATATATTAAAATCAAAAATAAGAATAAAGGTGAGAGATGAAATTGATAAATTAATTAAAAAAGATAAAAAGAAAATTTGGATTAACATAAATAATTTAGTTGCAGATGCTTATTATAGAGGAAAACATAAAAAATGATAACAAAAAAGAAACTTCGATACTTGATTAATGATGAGAGAAAGGCATCAAAGGAATATAGAAAACTTGGTTATTTTGGATTAGCAAAAGATGAAGCAAGGCATAGATTATTTTTAATCAAGAAATTAAAAGCTAAATTAAAACAATTGAAATGACAAAATATATAAATTTAATTAATATAGGAAGTTAAATGAAAACTAATGTTTTTACAATTTTAGGGGTGGCAGTATTCTTTCTAATTGTTGCTTCAGTTATCTTTAGCTTTGTTAAAAGTGATAGTGGGGAAATTGGAATAGCTAATTCAACAATAAAAAGTTATGACCCTATAACTAAGACAGCAACTCTTAATTCAGTAGAAGATGATACAATTGCAATTGTTCAGCTTAAATCTAATTTAAATGAACAAGTTGGATTAGGTTATCAAAAAGTATTTGAATATGAAATAGACAGCAAAACAAATTATGACAATTTTATTCAGGAAATAGAAATTTATAATATTAAGAATGGAAACACAAAAGAGAATAAACAAATTGATTTAAAATATTTGACTTATGAAGAATATGAAGTAAATGATTATGAGGAAAGTTGTTCTTTAAATAAAAATGGAACTAATGAATGCACAAACAAAATAATTGGAACACATAAAGAACAGCAAGAAGTATGGAATGATTTAAGTTCAATGAATGTTAAAGCAGAGAAGATTGTTATTTCTGGTTGGACTGATGTAAAACAAGGAGATAATTATGAATGGATACCAACTTTTGCAGGAACTAAAGTAAATGAATGGGCTACTTGGGTTCAATCGAGTGGAACAAAAACATATACAGATATAGGTGGAGTTAATTATACAGTATTAACTTATAATTCTAATGGAACATTTAATCATACAGGAACAAGTAATCTTAATGTAAGTATTTTAGTTATTGCTGGTGGAGGTGGAGGAGGAGCAGGACAATATATTGGTGCAGGAGGAGGTGCAGGTGGTTTAATTTATAATGAAAGTTTTGATATAATTCCATCAAATTTTAATATAGTAATTGGAACAGGTGGAGCAGGTGGAGCAGTATCAAATTCAGGAACTAATGGTATTAATTCCTCTTTTAGTTTTTCAAATGGAACAAAAGTTAAAGAGGCAAGAGGAGGAGGTGGAGCAATAGGTTATGGTCAAACAACAAATGCAGATGGTGGAAGTGGTGGAGGAACAACTGATACAGCATCAGATTTAGGAGGTTTAGGAACAGCAGGTCAGGGATACGATGGAGGAAATTTTGATCCTGTTGGAGCAAATGCAGGAGCAGGAGGAGGAGGAGCAGGATCAGTTGGATTACCTAATGTAGCAACAACAGGTGGAAATGGTGGAACAGGAAAAACATATTCTATAAATGGAACTTCAACTTGCTATGCAGGAGGTGGAGGAGGAGCATCAAATGGAGGAGTTCAGGGAGTTGGAACTTGTGGTGGTGGAAGTGGAACAACATCAGAAGGAACGAGTGGAATTAATGGAACAGGTGGAGGAGGAGGTGGAGGAGAAAGATTAGGAACTAAAACAGGTGGTAGAGGAGGAGATGGAGTTGTTATAATAAGATATTTAACAAGTGATGCAGAAGTTAAAGTTAATGAATGGGCAACTTGGACTGGGAATTTAAGTGTTGGTTTAATAACTTATTATAAATTAGATGAAACAACGGGAGCAGTAAAAGATGAAAGAAATTTAAATAATGGAACTGCTTATGTAACAAGAGGAGTAACAGGAAAATTAGGGACTGCTTATAATTTTACAGATACTTCAGCAGAAAAAGTATTTTCATCAAATCCAACAGGGTTAAATGGTGTTGGTTTATCAGGAACTTTATGGATTTATGCTCTTTCTCAAAATTCTGGGTCTTTGGTTTTTATTGATGGAAATGGTGATGAGAGTATGAATTTTGGTTTTACGGGGAGTCAAATAAAAATGAATTGTTGGGATACAGGACAATCTTATAATACTGGTTATGATGCTACTTCTTATTTAAATAAATGGACTTTTGTATATTGGGAAATGAACTCTACAAGAACAAGAGTTTATTTGGATGGGACATTAGTTATAGATACCTCTGGAGCATTTACAGGTTTTTCTTCGAGTGTTGTTAATCTTTCTTTGGGTAGTGCTTTCTATAGTCCAGATATAGTTCCAAATTCTATTATAGATGAAGTTGGAATATGGAATAGAACACTTACTACACAGGAACAAGGATATTTATATAATGCTGGAAATGGTTGCACTTATAATAATGAAAATTGTTTTGTTCCTCCTACTTCAGCATTCTGCAACTTTACAGGTTATGTAAAAGATAGTGCAGGGAATGGATTGAATGGAGCAAATGTAATTATAATTAATCAAACAGATAATAAAATGTATTATAATGTAACTTCTGATGCCAATGGATTTTGGTCAAAGAATATAACCAACAGCAACGGAACTTCATCTTCTCAATTATATACCGTTCTTGCTTATTTCAATAACTCCTTAGTTGGAGGAATTAAACCTTATGTGAATAGCACTTGCCCTTAAATGAAAAGAAAAGATGACATCAAAAAAGCAATTAAAATGTTTGAAAGGGGAGCTTCAATGACAATGATAGCGAAAGAACTTGGATTAGAGCTGAAGATTATTGAAAAGATATTATTTGATTATTTCCTATATGGAAAGCAGGAAATTAAAATGTTGGGTGGAGGAAAGTTATTAAGATGAAAATACAAGACCCCTTTGGATTTGCTAAAGCAATACAAGTTCCAAAAGATAAAAAGGCAATAGATAGAGTGCATAAATTATTGTTCAAAAAGAAAATGAAGAAAAAAATTAAAAAAGAAATTCAAAGAAGTATGGCAACTGAAGTTGCATATAGTGATACAATAGACATAGATGCAGAAACAAATTTATTTTAAAATGACACCAAAAGAAGCAAAAAAAATATTAGGAGATAGAGCAAGTTGGGAACTAAAAAATATGGAAAGAGCATTAAAAAGTATGCCTATATTGAATACTCCAGAAGAAAATTTAAGATTAGAAGCAGTTAAAGTGGCTTTAAAACAATTAAGGAAAATAAAATGACAACAAGAAAAACAACTTTAAAGAAAAGGATAAGAAAGAAAGCATACTTCTTTTTAGAAAGTCCAAACGATAATCTAAAAGCATTATCAGTTCCTATGGGTAGTGGGAAGATGGCAGTTTGGGAAGCAGAAAATAAAGCAAGAACCATTGCACTAAAGAAAAAACTTAAACTTGCTGGTGGATATAACGCTACTGGAGAAAAACCCTATGGGTTAAAGAAATCTATTTTTGTTCCTTTTTCAACAAAACCTACCCCAGCAAAAAGAGATATAGTTGATGATATTATGGATTACGAGGGTGGAAATTTTAATGATAAACAAACAAAAAAACTATTTAAGAAACTAAAAAAAACTGGACTTGGATACAAACTTCAAGGACATTATGGAAGAAGATTAGCAAGTGGATGGGGAGATTAATAATATTAAAGGAGGAATTTAAATATTTTTTACAATGGCAAAGAAAAAAGTAGTAAAGAAAAAATAATAATTGAATGAGGGATGGACTTCCCTCTTCATAATCATAAAAAAATAAAATGAAAACAACAGGACAATATTCAAATAAACGATACAAATGTGATAGATGTGGGAAAACATCTATGCAAGGCACAAATCATTGGGGAAAAATATACAATTTAATGTGTGGTGGATGCTCTTGGAAAAATGGAATGCAACCTTTTGTCACAATGACTTGTCTTGAAAAAATGCCAAAAGGTTATAAAAAACCTGAAGAATGGAAATCTGTTAAATTAGGTGATTTAATTACAAAAATAAAGAAAGTTAAATTAAGAGAACCAGACCCAAATAATTACTATCAGGACAATTGGAACTAAAATGACAACAAGAAAAACAACTTTGAAAAGTAGAATAAAAGGAAAATTAAGTGCGTGGGTCACAGCAGGGAGTTCAAGTGAAAACTATGGATTTGGTAGCAATTGGAGTTTGAACATTGGGAAAAAGGGAACACCAATTAAATCTATGTGGTTAGGTCAAGGAGCAAAGGTAACTTCAAGGATGCTTGGGTCTGATTACAATGATTATGTTAAGAGTGTTTCAGAAAGAGTAAAGGCAAAAAAACAATTTAAAAATGAACACGATTGGCTTTCAAATAAAAAAATAAACAAAGAAGTTACTGGGGATATTCTTCACGCATCTTTTGGAGATGAATGGATACAAGATGAACTTGGTGGTGGATGGACAGGAGAAATTAATAGTAAACGACTTAAAAAATTAATTGGAGTGGAAGATTGGGGATTGGCAGTTCAATAATACTAAAGGAGGAATGAAATAAATATTTACAATGGCAAACGAGAAGAAGAAGAAGAAACAGAAAAAAAAGAAGTAGAAAAAAAAATAGGAGGTGAAATTCCTCTTCATATTCATAAAATAAGATGACAATAAGAAAAATAAAATTAAAGAGGAAGATAAGAAAAATAAAATATGGTGTTAAAGAACCTAATAAAGATATTAAATTTTTCACAAGCAGAAAAGCCCAAAAAAGTTTCTTTATGAAATCAAAGAAAGGCAGTTGGGTATTATCAAAAGGAGATGTTGAATTATTAAAAAGATAATGGCAAAAAAAAATATACTTAAAAGAATTGAAAATAAAATTGACAATAATAGAGTTACAAAAATGATTGTTAAAAAAATGGGAGCAATCAATCATTTTATGGTAAAAACATTTGACAGCAAAGAAAAAATGAATGTTAATATGAAAGAATGGAGTGTCAAAAAAAGATGGTCACCTATGGAAAGAGAATTGTTGGATGTGACAGGATAGAAAATGCCATACTGGTATGTAAAAGAAACTTTGAAAGAACATATTAAAAAAATGAAAAAAGAGGGGTTTAGCCCAATTAAAGAAATTAAATTTTGGAGCAGAAAATTAGAAGAACAAACAATGCCTATGTGGACACAAAGAGGATATAAGTCCAGAGCATCAGGAATTAATAAAAAAATAATGAGGAGAGAAAGATAATGACAACAAGAAAAGTAGCATTAAGAAATAAAATAAAGAAAAAAGGAAATAAAATACTTTGGGATGAAATAAATAAAACATATCCAAAGAAGTTATTAAGAAAGAGAATTAAATTATATCAGGAATTGAAATTATAATGGCAAAAAAAATAAGTTTTTTTGAGAAGGTTGTAACAGGACTTACTGGAAAGACAGCAGAGCAAAGACAAGCAGATGCAATCCTGAAAAACCAGATACAGCAAAAGCAATTGGCTTCATACAGGGCAGAACAATTAGCTCAAGCAGAGAATGTTGGAAAAGCCAGAGCAGATTGGGAAACTAAACAACAAATTGCAAATGTCGGAAAACCAAAACCTTTGTTTAACATTGACATTGGTGAGTTTGGAAAACAAAAAGAAGGTTTTGACATCAACAATGTATTTGGAACTGGTGGAGCATCTGGATTTGGTGGTGGAGGAACACCATCACATCAAGGGGTTAAGAGAAAAATAAAGGAGATGCACACATCAGCTCCAAAACTTTTTTCTGTGCAAGACGCCATAAATTTAGATAGTGGTTATGGTGGTTTGGGTAATAGTGCAGGAATGAGCAGAGTGCGAAGGAAGATAAGAAAACATAGAATAAAGAAACACGCAAAAGTGCATCACCACAGAAAAGCAAAAGCTGGTAAGAAACAATCTTTCACAATAACTATGAATAAATAATCCAATGGCAAAGAAAAAAAAGGTGTTAAAACCAAAAGTAGTGAAAGCTAAAAAAGAAAATTTAGATGATTTTTTTTTAGATGACGCTAAAAAAATAGAAAGAGAAATAATGGATAAAGGAAGTATCAAATTAAATAAAGATTTAAAAAAAGTATGGTAATGAAAGGAGGAAAAAAATAAAAAATGGTTCAAAAAGCAATAGGGTCTATGGATGATGCCTTCTGGTTAGCTGAAGAATGGATGAAAGAAGGGGGCGAAGTAGTTGGTAGAGCAGTTGGAATGACCCATAAACAAATCAAAAGAAAAAATACTTTGTTAAAAACCGTAAGAGAATTGGAGAGCAAGGCACACGCAACTCATAGTCCATTTGCAAGAGATATAAGATATTTACATTATTTCACAAATAAAAGTATATTAGATACTAAATTAAAAAGATTAAAAGAAATTTCAAAGAGATTTCCAAAGAATTAACTTAATACTCCAAAAAGGGAGAAAAGACTTTTCGAGCAAAGAGGGTGTAGGAAGGTTTATCTCACCTCTTTTACCTTTTTGCATAAAATCCCTCTTTGCTTGAAAGAAAGTTCAAGGAAGGTGGATTTCTGATTGAAATTTCGATATTTTTGAATGGGGTATCACCTTTTTTTCTTCTTTTGCATTTTCCACTTCAAATCTTCGTTGAAATTATTTCTATCAAGTTTTCCAAGATTGTGGACTTTTTCCCAACAATTTTGGCACAAAAAATATCCAGAGATATAAGAAATCTTATATATTTTTTTTCTACAATTCAAGCATCTTGCCATCAATTATCACACAACTTTGAATTATTTATAGTTTTTGGTTGGGTTTCCATTGGAAATGGAGGTGTTTTATGACAAGTATGACAGGTTGGACAGGTTATTCCTATTAGTTTATACATATAGAAATTGAGTGGGGAATGGTGTCAGACCTGTCAGACCTGTCAGGAATTATCTGTCCTTCCACACTATTCCAAGCCAAACCCTTGCTTGACCTCCTCTTCCATCATTCATCCAACTAAAATCCTTCCTTCCACCTTCATATCCTCTTTTCTTCATTTCTAATCCAATTGAGGTTTCTGACATCTCTCTATGTTTATTTTCTTTACTCCAACTCCTAAATTTATTAATAAAATCTGCTTTTGTGATATAACCACCCAAATTATCATCAACAAACAAAGAAATAAACTTATCCAAAAAGTTACTCTTTGCCTCATACCTTTCTGTCCTATCTTCAATTGAACCTTCATTTGTAAATGCTCTCTTGTCTAACAAATCCTTCAAAATAATCAAGCTTTTTACTGCTAACGCCTCATATTCTTCCTCTGGTATTTCTGAAAGAATGTCTTTTGCCTCTGAAAATCTGTTTGGAAAATCAACAATCATCCATCTTCTGTAAAAACCAATGGTTTTGTCGGTTGTAGTGGGCAAGTTATTGGTTGCAATTATAATCTTTGCATAATTATCATCTGTAAATGGATTTTTGTTCTTGTATTCAAAACCAATTAAATCCTGTCCTGTGAGTTTTTTTAGAATAGAGGTCTGACGCATTTCATTGAAGTTTGTTTCACCCATCATACAAACCAACTTCTTATGAAGTCGTGTAACTTCAAACCTTGAGTTAAGTAAAACATCAAGTTCTGTGGAAGTTATATTATCCTCTCCAATAAATTTCTTCAATAATCGTAAAAAACATCCCTTACCATTTAATCCAGCTCCAATCAAACAAAATAATCTATGAATTGGATAATCAGGAACTAAACAATAAGCAATGATTTCATAGAGGGTTTTAACATATTCTTTCCCAACCCATTCTTCAAAAATTCTATCCATAGTTGGAGTATTAACAAATCTATCAGGATGCAATTTGTAAGGGATTGGATTAGTTACAAAATATTTTGGAGAAACATCCATTTCTTCTCCTGTTTCAATATCAACTATTTTATTCACAAATTGTATCCAAGTTTTTTTTATTGGTTCTGGCTTTCGTAATCTACTCTCTTGCTTTATTGCTTCAACAATTTCTTGCTTTTCTTTTGCCTGAATAGTATTGGCTTCACTTAATTCTCTAACAAAGTTAAGAATTGCAGTATCATCAGATACTTCCCACTTGAGTTTTGGTTTATTCCAGACCCACCAAACTCTATTTTCATCATAATGGATTGGTTGAATTTGAAGAAGTTGTTGGACAAGGTCAGTTTTTTCATAGAAATGTGAAATTGCTTTTTTTAATTCTGTGCTTACTTTAATTGGTTCTTTTGGTATCTTCTTCAAAATCTCATCTTTGCTTTGTTTTTCAATTTCCATTTTCTAAAGGGTATGGTTCTTTTATTTTTCCTGTTTTCCAATGTGGAGCATATTCGAGTGCAATAGTTGTTCCCTGATTTGCTTTCTGTTCATCACCACCATACCTTTTTACAATACGAAGTTTCTCATCATTAGTCAAAACCTCTTTGAACCAAATATGAATATGAAAACCTCTTGAACCTGTTTTGAAAACATAAAAAGTAAGGTTATCTTCAGTAAGTTTTTTGATAATCTCTTCAATACTCCCCTCTTCCTCTAAATCAATCACAACTTCGCAAGGTAAAATTTCTCTGTTATTTACATATTCAATTTTCCAATCCTCTCCAATATCAATTGGAAAACAAACTTCAGAATATTTTTTCCATTTTGTAGAAATAACCACCTCATCTTTTTTCTTCAAACCATTAACTCTAAAATCATATTGTTGATTTCCAACTTTGTAATATAAATAATCAAGCCAAGATTTCTTATTCATCTCCTCTCCTCTCTACTTTTATAAGGTTCTAAATATCTAATCTCTTCAAAATAAACAGGAACAGCTCCCAAGAAATCATCATCTACAATTATCATATCTCCAGCAAGTTCAAGGATTTTTCCATTTAGGAATTTAGAATTTTTTAGGGAGATGTGGACAATAAGCTTGTTATTTAAGAAATACTCAATCTTTCGCTTTAGAATATTATTATCTTCACTCATTTTTCCCCTCACATTTTATTAGAGAAAACTAACAAAATCCCTTTCCTTTTTAAAAATTTATATCTATTCTTAGATAGCAAAACCTTTATAAATGGTCATATTCTCACACGCACATAATGGAATTTGAACAGATAGAATTAAACCCAATTTTTGAAAAACATTATGAAGAAATAATGGATTTTATTCAATTGATAAAACAACAAATAGAGAAGCATCCAGAAGCGTGGGAGGAATTAACTAAAAATTAAAATGGAATTAAAACAAATACCGATTGAAAAAGTTTTAGCAAATTTTTCACAACCAAGAGAAGAATTTGATAAAGAAAAAATACAAGAACTTTCCGAGAGTATTTTATCTAATGGTTTGATTAATCCTATTTCTGTAAGAGTTTGGAAAGACAAGTTTATGATAGTCGCAGGAGAAAGAAGATGGAGAGCAAGTAAATTAGCTGGACTAAAAAAGATTGATGCTTTTGTTAAAGAGTATAAAAATGAAGGACAAATGATGATAGAGAGTTTGATTGAGAATGTTCATAGAGAAGATTTGAAAGAGTATGAAAAAGCAAAATATCTCCTACAAATTAAAAAATCACAGAATATAGGAACTAATAAAGAATTAGGAAAACTTGTTGGATTTTCAGAAAAAACAATATCTTATTTACTTGATTTAGTTCTCCCTGGGAGAGAACATCTTTCAAAGGCAGTTCAAAAAGGAGAAATTACCGAACATCATTTTAGAGCAATAAAAACTATTGATAATAAAGAAGAAGCAAAAAAAGTTTTAGAAAAAGTAAAAAATGAGAAATTATCATCAGCACAAACAGAAAAACTTGTTCCTGTTTTCAAAAAATCTACACCAGAAGTAAAGAAAGCATTATTATCCGACGAGATTTCAGTAGAACAGGCAGAAAGAATTACCAAATTAAAGACACCAGAACAAAGAACAAAGGCAATTCAAGAACATAAAAATATTGGTTTAGTAAGTAGAGGAGTTGAGAGAAATGTTGAACATCAAGAAACAGCGAAGGAAAAAAGGGAAGCAGATAAAAGATTGGTTCAAGTTAAAAATTGGATTTCTTCTTTGAGATATAGCATTACAGATAGTTATTCAAAAATAGAAAAATCGCTTAAACTTTTAATGGTAAATGTTAAATTAATTTCTTTAATGGATAATACTCAAAAAGAAAAGTTTAATGAACAGCTTGATAGATTTTTAGAAATATTGGAAAAAGCAGAGCATATTGTAGAACAGGTAAAGGAGAAAACAAAATGAAAGGTTTTAGAATTCCATTTTTAGCAAATATTCCTATTGAACAAGAACGAGAGATAAATGATAAAGTAAATATAGAAATGATTTATGAAAGAGAAAAAGATAAAAGGATACAAAGACATTTTAATAATCCTACAAGTAATTTAAAAAAAGTAGCAGATTATTTATGGACACGAATAAATCAAGAAATTTCATACGAAGAAATTTCAGAAGCATTAGGAATTTCTGAAGGAAGTATTAGAATTTATGTATCAGAGTTAAATTATTTTAAAGGATTTCCTCTTACTATGATACCTATTCCAAAGAAAAAAGGATATATTCAATCTGTTTTGAATAATGAAGAAGATTATCAAAAGTGGGATAAGAAAAAAATGATGACTATAACAAGTATGAGTGTAATTAAAAATAAAGCAGAAAAGATTACTTCTTCAAAAAAGAAAGCAAGAAAACAACAAACAGAAAAAAATAAAGAAAAAGAAATTATAATCGGTGGTGAAAAATGAAAAATGGAGGAAAATTATAATGGGAAAAAAATATCCAAAAACAGATAAAGGTCAAGCAAGAAAAATTCTTACTGGAGATGGAAGAAAAACAGTAGGGAAAAAAAGGATTTGGTAAAACACAAATAATTATAAATGTGTGTGATTTTGTTTCTTTATGATACCATTAGGTTCATTTTCTCAAAAGGGGGAAGCAATGAAAATTAGGGAAATATTATCAACGCCTGAATTAAGATTGCGAAATATTGAAAAATATGTTTTAAGTGTGTATCTTAAAAGTATAGAAGTTGATGAATTTATTGAAAATAATGAAGATAAGGTAAAACATAAAAAATGAACAAATGTAAAAAATGTGGGAAAAAAACAGATGAAACTACCTTATGCAAAAAATGTTATTTGAAAGAAGGTAAGAAATATAATCAAGATATTAAAGAACTTGTAATAGAAAGATTGAAAACTATGCCGAGCAATTATCGGCTTTCAATTGGTTAAGTATTTGGAGGATTTCACAATGACAAAAGATTTATCTCAACAAATTAAGGATTGGGAAAGATTAGATGCTCTTTTAAATAAAATTGTTTCCA
>Ga0315290_10003434_pt1 | contig 11327 bp, 10 predicted proteins | sample YL17G12_0_MG_FD_203627 | JGI IMG/M metagenome (GOLD analysis project Ga0315290, IMG submission 203627) | Sediment microbial communities from Yellowstone Lake, YNP, Wyoming, USA - YL17G12_0 | ecosystem: Environmental > Aquatic > Freshwater > Lake > Sediment | place: USA: Wyoming | collected...
GCTACGTTAATTAAATCTAAGCCAGGAATTAGAGTTGAAAATATGCCGCTCGATACAAGGCCACTACTAACACCATTATCCTTGCTAAGAGGAGTCACCACTACTTCTTCCTTTAAAACAGGCTCAGGAGGCTTGTCTTTTAGCTGAAGAGCAAACCTTATGGTGATAAGGTCTTTTCTGGAAGAATTTAAGGGATAAGCGCAAAGCCTGAACTTGTCCTTGGGATAAGAGCACTTGTTATTTGTTGCTGCATCAGTAAACACTCCTTCTGTCGGGCTTGTTTTTAAAATCCTCATGATCTTATAATCATCAAACACATAGGTTGTGGCGGCAGAGTCATCAAGCATCGAGAAAACTCCAAACCTGGCGCTCTCTAGCTTGTGCGTGTCAGGGTTAAAATTCATGAAATAGATATAGTGGGTATGAGAAGCAATTACTGGCTTAATACTCGCCTTATAAAATATGTAACTGTCCTTAGCTTCATAAGAAGTTCCATCGCTGTTCTTGACATGCAATGAAATGTTATTATTAGCTACATCAAACCAAATTGTTAAATCTCTGCCATCTGGAGAAGATACTTTTGAAAAGTTGAATTCACAAACGCAACCAGTTGTCTTGTTTGAGAAGCAATCCTGTATCAGCTCTATCATGTCATTGAATAAAGGATATTCTTCAAATCTGTCTGCAAATGATAACTTATAATCAAAAGCTTGGTTGTTGAACTCTTTCATTTTGTCATTAATGCAGCTCTTAGGGTTGTCTGTGCAGTTTTCCCAGGTATTCCTGAACCAGTCTGCTAATGGCTGCACAGAATCATTGAATTCCTTGTTAACCCTTACTGTGAATGAAGGCTTGAAATCATAGGTGCCAAAAGAAGATGACATAGCCAAAGAATCTGCTGAAGAAGTTGCTCCGCCAGTAATCATGTTGGCAGCTTCACATGTCAATTCATATTCTGTGACTTTGGCAATGTATGTTTGGGTTTCATCAGGATATTTACTAGTATCTCCTGTGCATAACCTTATATGGTTTGGACCCCAGTTATAACCAGCCATTACTTGCTGGCTGTCAATAGCAAAATCAGAATTCTTGCAGACCATATTATTAATTGTTGATTGTACTTGCGTAAGGTAACGGGTTCCTGCCATTATATTTAATTCAGGATCAAACCTTTGATCACTGTCAGTGCTACAGCTTTCTCTGTCTTTAACCCAGTCACATTCTGGGACACTCAAGCCAAGACCTCTTGCAGTGTCTGGCATTAGCTGCATTAATCCTCCTGCTCCTACAGGCGATACTGCGAATGGGTTGCCCCTGCTCTCCTGATAGATATGAGCAAGAATCTGGCATTCTGGCACTCCATACCTCTGTGAAGCAGATCTGATATAGCTACCCCATTGCGTGTATACATCTTTCAAGCTGTTTAAGCCTGAGTATATAGATGAAGAGCTTGGCATTGGCAGGTTGTATGCCTGACAAACAGCTTCCAACTCATTAGTATTTATGGGTGTTCCACAACCTTCTCCTGCTGCTGAAGTAGGAGTTTCAAGAAAGCATAATGGCTGCACACGATCATCTGTGCCATAACTAGTAAACACTATCTTATCAGCGCCAAACTTCAGCCCAGAAGCCACCCCTTTATAGATGACTGCAAAATGAAGGTGAGCAGGATTATAAGCATCTTCAGAACAATTATCTCCTCTGCCGCCTACTGTTCCTATCTGCTGACCTTTGCCAACCTTATCATTAACATTAACTGTTATAGAATCCATGTGCAGGTATTCTGAGCCTATGCCCGAGCCGTGATTAATAACAACTCTGCCATTGCAATTATCAGCAACAACTACCTGGCCAAATGCAGCTGCTAATACAGGAGTTCCTTTATCAGCAACAATGTCCACAGCTGGATGATCCTCAGGCACACCATTAACAACCCTTGGGCCAAAGCAAGAGCTGATTGCCTTTGAGTCAGTCTGAACAGGCCAGGCAAACTTGCCACCAAAATAAGGAATGCTTATTGCAAGGGGATTGCTAAGCCTTGCATTCATGCTAAGAACATTGACTCCTGTGTCTGAGGATGATATCCCGTGAAAAAGAAAATATTTTTCTTTCTTATCAACTGTGAGATTATAAGATAGCGGGAGTTCTACACCAGTTCCCTTATAATAATTGCTTGTTATCCCTAAAAAGCTTTGCTTAAAGGCACTGATAAAAGCTGTTTCGCAGTCAGGAAGGCAGAGCGTGTCTCCTGTGCTCCACATGGGATAAATATATTTTCCACAATGAGAAACCCATTCATCAACAACATGTTCTGTAGATGGGTTGTTAAAGCACGATATGCCCATCTTATCAATGGCTTTCTGGGCAGCTATTTCTGAAGCTTGGTCAATGAAAATATTTACTGCATCAGCGTCCTGAAGAGAGGAAAAAACAGCGAATTGCTTTTCTCCTATTACCAAATTTTTTCCATCAGGTCCTGTGAGTTTTTTAGCTTCACTCAAACTAATCAGGGCATATGAGAGAGCAAATACTGTGAATACTGCTACAAAAACAGAGTAAATACCCATTGATGCTTTTTTGTTGTGTCTCATCATGCTCATTTTTTGTTTTTTACCAGCATTATTTTTGTTATTTCTCTTTCTCATTTCAAAAGCTTTACCTCAACATAAGCTACGTGCGAATAGAACATTACTGCAGCCAAAGTTCCATCCTGACAAGGAATAAGCTGGGAACCAAAGCCATTTTTACGATAGGGAGCAGATATCAAGCTCAATGAAGATACTGCGCCTTGCATTCCCCCTGCCACATTACCAATGCCTGCAAAGCCTGCTGCAGTATAAAGCCTGTTTATGCCTTTCTTAATATCAGTCCATATGCTGTCAAGCCCAGCGCCGTGGCCAAAACTCTTTCTCTTAATGTTTTGATTAGAATAAAGTATCCACATCTCCCAGTCATCACTATAAACATTGTCAAAGAAATTATTCACTGATGACTTGAGAGCCTTATAGTTCGGCTCCTTAACATTGTTGCTGCAGGTCCAGGATACGAGGTCAGCATTGGTCAGCCTGTCCTCTCCTACAGAAGGAGTTAAGTCTTTAGGATTATTTCTGTCAAGATCATAAGCAGGAGACTTAAGATAAGTCTTGAGCATTAGTTCTGTGTTGAGCGATGAGAAGTCAGAATCTATTGCCCCCTCTCTGTGCTTAGCACTCATCTTGAAAAGGAAGACAAACACTATGAAAACAAACACCAGAAAAAGGACTGAAAAGATAGTCACGACCGTGTCAAACATACCTTTTTTCTGGCTTAGTTTACAAATCCATGAATTATTTTGTCTTATCATTCTCATTAGCATATTCACCTAATTAGGTATAATTATCGATATTTTTAGGAAGCCAGGGTAGTTGACTCCATCTTTTCTATAAATAACAGGATTTGCTCTTGTCTTAATATCTGCGCTTCCTGCACCTTTTTGCCCGCTAACTGCCAAAGGCTCAAGCCTCTCATACAATACCTTATTAAGATATGTTGTGCTGACAAGCTTTCTCCTGTCGCTACCATAAAGGTCTAGTTTTGCAGCAAGATGCCTCTCATAAGAATAATTTATAGCCCTATCAAGGGTTTCATCTGTGAAATTATCCAGATTAATAATCCCAGGATGAACCCTGCCAGTAACATTGTCCATGTACATTATTGAATTAGGAGAGTACATTATTCTGTTAAAAAGCACTTCTACCTCAACAGGCTTGATATTGATTGTTAAACTAGTATAATAGCCAACCAATAAGAAAATCCCTGCCATTACTGCAATGGTCAGGAGAATCTTAGGGAAATGCTCAAGAATCTCCCCTACTCCACCTCTTTTATTATTAAGCATAGTCTTCACATCTTATTTGATTGTATCATGAAACCACTACCATAAACCTGATGCGCCCCCGCCCCCGCTTCTTCCACCCAATCCTTCACGAGAGGCAGTTGAGTCAGACTTGAAATTGTTTCCAAAGGTAATATTATTATCAGCAGCATCCACTGAGAACCCTGGCGTATAATCAGCAGTATGGCTGCTTGCACTAGCAGGGATAATATTCGTATATGCGCTTCTGCCAAAAACATAGCTGGTCTGAGGCCTCTCATCAACAGGTCTATCAGAAGAATCTGTAAGAATAACCTTATCAGATACCAGATTAGCATCCAATCGCACATTCCTGCGAGTGTAAAGGCTATATGAAACAGAAAAATTACCATTGGCAGTATGAAGTGAATCAACAAGCAAGGCTAAGTCGCGAGAAAAAAAAGTCTTATAATACGAAGTATCATTAATAGCTGAATTTATTTTTGCAAAGATTGCAAAATAAAAAAAAACCACTAGGCACAGGGTAAACAAAAGATACATGAAAGAATCTTCCCAGCTCCCTCTTTTATTCAAAAACCTCATAATTAAGACTATTAAGAAACAGGTTTAAAAATATTTAGGTTTTCAGGTAATTCAAGAAGGATTGCAAGTTTTTAGTGAGCCAGTGCCAATAGATCCTATAGCACAGCTTAAGCCTCTGAGGCTGCCACACGGGTTTGTAATGCAGTAGTCTATTTCATCACCAGCACAATCCTCGCTCATGTCCGAAATTGTTTTGCAATAGTCCTTACATGTGATAATCTTGTTGCAATCAAACTGAGACGCAAAAAATCGACCATTAATATTATAACAATACGCATATCTCCATTTGACCGGGTCATTCTTTTTATCAATAAATGTTGAGCCGCAAAAGCATGAATCAGTCAGTTCTTGGCCCTCAGCACAAGCACTCACCCCTGGCCTAAATACGCATTTTTCCTGATTTTCATCAAAATAACAGAAGCCAGAGCCAACATTTGTATTGTAAAGCGCACCATTGCATGCAGCATCAGAATTATCAGGGCAGGTTGAAAGCAAAGCAGTCCTGCTCCTGATTTGGTCACCGCTCAAATACGGAGTAATTAATATGTGCGTTCTTACACCAGTCCTATATTTCTCAATATACAAATCCTGAGTGATAGAATCGCAAGCAGCACCGAACATTAGTTGTTTATAATCTAGTTTTAATTCTTCAGAATAATCATTGTAAAGAGAAGGGTCTTGTGCAAACGTGCTAAAAGATTTTGAATTAATTTGTTGTTTCACATAATAATTGTCCTCGGGAATAACAAAATAACCATGAAAAACCACCTGATTTGAAAAAGAATTGCATCGAATTGGTTTTGCAGGGAAAGTATTTTTTAGTCCTTTGTATAAACAGAGGCAAGGATTATTATTGCATTGATCAGGGTATTCTATATCTGTTAAGTCTTCAGCATTAAATCCTGAAGCGCCATATGTAGGACAAGGAGGGCTAAATAAAAGAATATTACGCCCTCTATAAGCATTTAAATCAGCATTGCTTGTAAAACCCACCACATAATACATACCTTCTCCTCCCTGGTAATTATTATAAAAAATCATAGTCTGATACTCAAAATCAGTTTGCCTGTCCATCATGAGCTGGACATTGTCTGACAATGCATTAAAGAAGGATAAGGTATTGTCATCAGCGCCGCCCCCCCATAGTTTTGCCGCTATGTAGAAGAATAGCAAAATGACAAGCGCGATTATAGCAATCTCCATGAGGACATGCAGAAGCTCATCTGATACGCCTTTCTTATTCATCTTGCCCATAATAAGCTTTGCTCTTGATTAAGGAGTATAAATTTGTTTCGCTTAGAACTTTAGCCAGTAACTGGCATCTCATTAAGAAAATACATGTATGATTATTTAAGACGAACATTCAGAGCTATATGCACAAACACATGTTACATCTAATGGCGCAGTCGGAGGAGACTCACCCTTAGCTAAAGAATTCGAAAGTGCTACGCTGTATAGCCACGCCTCTTGGCTGGAGCCTGTATTAGCAGCACATTGATTAAGAGAATAACAGTTTTTACGCCTCAGGTTATTAGTAGGATCTAAACATGCAACATTAATGCTTAGTTGTGCTTCAGATGCACAAAATGCTCTAAGGTTAGCCAGTCCTTGTTGTTTTTGCGCAGCATCTATGACGCATCTGCTTTGACATTCTTGCGCATTAGCATAATCATAAGACAAGAAAATAATGCCTTTGATATTAGGAGTGTCATAAGTAAATAAGCAAGTTTTTCCAGGTGCAGAAGTCTGGCTCACAACACTAGCATCAAAGCAGCACACTGGACTGCCAGGGGTATCTTCACATCCAGCTATAATCTTTTCAGCGCAGTACTGGCTTTCAGGGATGCACACCCCCTGTTTGCCTCCAAAAGTAGTCCCCCCGCACTTGGTTACCTTACTAACACTGCCTGCAAAGAGAGGAATTTTAGGCACAACAGCCACTAAGATTATTACTAGGATTGCAAGTCCAATCAGCCATTTAATAATTACTCCGGCTTCAAATCCTTTTTTATTGTTAAAAAACAAAGTTTTCATCTTGATTCATATTTTGGATTTTTATTACTATCTTTGGTATCGATTTATATAAAGCTTACTATTCTGCAGCTAAGGGTAGCCTGCGCTTGCAGGGGTAGGAATAGCCAAGTTACCAGGAGGCAAGGGCTTAGTCAGAGGGCACTGATTCTCGCTCGGGCATATTTTGCCCCAATCAAAATTAAGAGATGGATCCCATTTATCAGGGGATATCTGATAGTGCGCTACAACATGATCATTATCAATAGGAATGCGCCTTCTGTCATTTATGTCTTTAAGCAATTTGTTAAGCGAATCATACTGAGCAGAAGTATACTGGTCAGATGCAGCACCGGTATTAACAATCTCAATTCCTATTGAATCATCATTACGAGCCACAGGGTCGTTATTTATGCATAGGAAGCAGCTTTCTTTTCCGCAACAGGTTCTCTCCCTTGGAAGACAACACCCTGCGTGGTAAGCCTTCCTGCTCTCACTGACTAAGTAATAGATAATGCCGTTAGTATCTATCACATAATGGACTGAAAGTCCTCTTTCTTTTAGTCCAGCAACTGCTCCAGAAGCAGTGCTGCCTCCTGTGTGATGAAGCACAATCTTATCAACTACTGCTCCTGCTCCTCTTGCAGAAGATTGAACATCTCCAAAATATTTGGTGTCTACAGTAATGCCTGGCTTATCAAGTCCTGATTGCGGTACAGCATTGAGATACTTTGTATCTACATCTGTGCTCACAGGAGGATTAGAGCCAGTATATTCTTGTGACTGACCTTGAGTAAGCGCGAGCCCTTTTTCCATGGCATTAAGGATTGGCCTGCTAAAAGAAAGGAATATCACTAAAAAGATTGTTATAGCAATCACTGCCTTTATTATCGTGCTTGTCACAACCATGTTTTCACAACCAAACCTTATCTGGGCTTAAAAATTTCTGCTAATGAACCAAAAGGATCTCCTTTAGATAAAAAAATAATAGCAAAGAGTATGGTAAGAACAGTAAGCAGTATAGCAATCAAAGTGCTCCATTCCATTCCTTTCTTATTCATGCCTAAAAAAAATGATTTTATGGTTTTTAACATTTTCGTTTTAAGCTAACCACTCACTCCCTGAATCTTGTCCTGCTTCACAGGGGTTATCTGGCAGCCAATTCTTTTCAAGCTCTCACTGCTATACTCCTGAAGCGTTGTTATTGCATACCATTGCACTTGATTAGCTTGAGACCATCCAAAAATGCCCCCGGCGAGGCCTCCGATAAGTGCGCCTCCACCAATAAGCAGCCCGCCTAAGCCAAAAGTTCCTGCACTGACTCCTACAACAGCAAGGCCTTTTACAATCAAAATCCCAGTAGCAACTCCACCTAGAGTACCTAATATTGCCCCCCCGCCTGCAGTTGTGCTTCCAATTCCCTCAAGCATATCCTTTATGAACTCATCACCTTTCGCATATAAAAACATAACTGCATAAGTCTTTGAAGTGTCAATTGTCCCTGTTGGTCTTAATTCCTTAAACTTATCAGTAAATGCCTGATCTGCTTTTTCATTTGCATAGCCGGTGAGATAATCCAAGTATGATATGTCAAGTATTGAGTCAACATTAGTGTTAGCAAGATAATCTGAGAAATCAGTTATTCTTGTATTCTTATCTTTGAAATCGATCACAGAGTGGATATGACAGTAATACCCTTCGCCCTTGAATAAGTCAAGCCGGCCTTTACCCCAGGTTCCCCAGCACGTTCTCATTGCTTCTGCAAGAGAATACTTGATCTCATCAACATTCTTGCCTGATAGAGTATAATATTTTGTCGGACAGTAAATATCACTGGCTATTGCTTCTCCACTAGTCTTTAATAAAAAGGCATGAGCCTTAATATTCTTTGAGCATTCAGAATCCTCAACAAATTTGTTAGTGCTTGTAGCTGCCTTTATAGCAAATATTATTATGAAAATCAACAAGACGGATAAAACCACCAGCACTCCCAGGGTTTCAATAGCAATAGCTTTCCTGTTCATGAAGGAGAACCTCGCCTTAGGCTATCGCATTGATTAGGTAATTCTTTAGAAGGGAGAACATATGAAAAGAAATCTACATCACTTTCAGATAAAACATCTACCTTTGCTGATTTCAGGCCCCTCATTATGAAAACAACAACATATTTTTCATCTTTATTAAATGATGGAGTGTTCTGTGGAGTCATTGATGGGTATTTTTTAGTGATTTGGTCTGCAAAATATGATTCCCAGCAATTAATTGGCGTGGGAGAATAATCTGTGCATATGGTAGAGCCTTCTGCATAATAGGAGTAATAGGTCATTGACGAACTGCTCATCTCATGAGTCTTAGTATAATCATAAAAACCAGTGAATTGGGGCTGCGCTATATCGCTATCAAAACTTATTTCATCACAAAGGACACATAATCTCTTTTGGCTTGTTGAAAGAATAGCCACCCAATCATGCCTGTCGAGAATAAACTTTTTCCCTTCCAAATACTGGTACCAGCACCACCTTAATTCTTCTGCAACCACCTGGTTGACTATATCATTTGTTAAGCTGTCAAATTTAGTCACAACCGCATTTTGATTTGCATCATAAACTGATTGCCGCTTTCCATTAATCTCAACGCGGTCATCAGAGAAAACAACATTATAGGTCTTGCATTTAGTCTGAAGAAGACCTTCACCATAGGGTGCATTCATAACAGTTGCCTGTGCAGAAACACTTGACTTGCAAATATCCCTATCAGTGCCTTCAAAGCCAGCCCGTAGTTCGCCAACAAAAATTACGAGTATAAATGTAAGGACTACAACAACAATGATTACAAGCTCACCAATAAGCATTGCCTTTTTCGCTTTAGCTTTCATGCCTACCATCCCAATATCCTTTTCCATATAATATAGAGAACAACGAGCACAACAATTCCAGCTGTTACCCTGATAAATGTCTTAATAAGTGGATTTTCGCTTTGTTCCATGTTCCAGTTTTATTTGAAAAGAGTTATAATAAACTTTCGGTTTTTAACGTAAATAAAAGAAATCAGGTTAATGAGCTAACAAGTATCCTATTAAACATCTCTGCAGGAGACCAGATAGGCTTCCATATCAATCTCGTATTGCCAACCTTGTCTCCAATCCTTATGCACACTATTGCCTGGCCAGCACCCATGAACCTTATTTCTGGATTGGTGTTTCTTGTATAACCATTGCTAGTCATTAGAGGGCAAATAGTGTTTGCAGCATCTTTAGAAGCAAAATAGGTTATCAGTGAATTAACTCCTTCCGTAAGCAAAAGACCAACAAGCCCCGACTGCCAGTCACCTGTATTTGAATTCAAATTAATGAAGTTGCCTGTTTTAATGTAATAATCATAATTAGTGCAGCCACTCGGGCCGCCGCTTTGGCCAAAGTCATAGCATCCTTCAACTACTATTCGCGGATATTGCCTGTAATAATAAGGAGTTGTAAGATTAGTAGCAGTTATAGGGTCTGGATATACAACACGTATGCCTGTGTCAGCATCAATAACAGGAGGGAAAGCGTCGACTCTGAGAGGAGTGTCTGAAAGAGCATAATAAGGACCACCAGTGCCACTTGTTCTTGCTTCTACGCAAAGATAGGTCTTGTCTCCAAGCAATGGGCTTGAATCGGTAAGTATGGCTCCACCCCCAAATGTTCTTATCATAGTAGCCTTGTCAATAGTAACTGTTGCTTTGTTATTAACCACTGCAATCGGGCTGGAGGAAGTAACATAAAGAACTCTTTGTTGGTAAGGAAGCCTGAATCCTCCAATATCAATGTTAAGAGGAAGGCCTGAAGTCTGCACTGTTGTTCCAGAAATATACTCTAAACGATCTTTGAAATCGCTGCCACCAGCAATACAAGTTTTTAGTAAATCTTCATAAGTAGTAGTTCCTCCCTCTGGTAATCTCAAAAGTTTTAGACCGATTTTTGTGCAACTAATCCCGTTGCAAGTAATAGTGATGTCGTCCTTGGCAACCCATTCAGTACTCATACCAGAGACTTTGATGACAGGGTCAACTCTGAGAGGGAAATGTTTCTCATTAAGCCAAAATAGCTTGTTGCTGTAATCACTAACACTTCTAGCAGAACCATTAAGCAAGTAAACATTTAAAATAAGGCTTTTATAAGCATCAAGAGAGTCTGGCGTGTATCTGACTGGAATCGTAGTTCTTGGAGTACATTCGATAGCGCTAAGAGGGTTTGTAGTTGCTAAATTACCGCTCGAATCTCGAGCATACACTTGATTTTTATCTCTTGAATCAGTAATATATACTAAGCATTTAGGGGGATCCGGTCCAAGCTTATCAGCAGGAAGCTGGCTATTAACAGTAATTGTAAATGTGTACTCTTGGCTTACTTTCAGAGCTAAAGTAGCCCTGTCTGCTAATGGTGTTGGATTGCTACCGAGAGTGACAATCACTCCATTCTTAAGAGCAGCCTGCTCCTTAGAAGTTAGTTGGGTTGTTGATGTCTGTGTTGAAGTAGAACTTGCCTGCTCTGACTTGCAGCATCTCTGACCTGTAGTACACCCGCTAAGCCCAATTTCTTCATGACTTCCTGTAGGACAGATAGAACCATCAACGCAAGTTCCTCCTCTTCCAACGCAAGTGCTTGCTGACATAAAGCCTGGAAAAGTTTTTCTAATAATAACAAACAAAATGAGAAAAACAAAAAGTGCTAGTAACATTCCAATTATAACGTGCTGGATTTCAACCTCTGCTCTTTTACGGCTGCTCATTTTGGTTCGTTATCAATTTTTCTTCAGGAATGCAACAAACCCCGTTATCACACTTTCCCATCCTGTAAATACTGCCTCCAGAACTAGTACAGGATTCTGAATCGCCTACGCAG
>Ga0315290_10003437_pt1 | contig 11321 bp, 10 predicted proteins | sample YL17G12_0_MG_FD_203627 | JGI IMG/M metagenome (GOLD analysis project Ga0315290, IMG submission 203627) | Sediment microbial communities from Yellowstone Lake, YNP, Wyoming, USA - YL17G12_0 | ecosystem: Environmental > Aquatic > Freshwater > Lake > Sediment | place: USA: Wyoming | collected...
AGAGAACGCTGGAGGTGTGTATCCGACGGTTTCACTTGCGAGAGACTGATAATTAGCCGTCGGCACGAGCGAGCGTGTTGTGGTGGCGGTGCCCCGGATTGAACGGGGGACCCGCGGCTTATGAGAATGATTAGGTAATAATGCTACGCGCTACAGTAGGCCTCTCTGAGATACAGCAGGCCCAAGCCTATCAAATGGTTTGTGGCCTGCTGTTGTTTCCTGTCTCTTCCTCTGGTACACCCTCACCGTGACTCTTTTCGGATTGAGACCGTGACTGGAACCGTGACGCGAAGATTCTTCGACATCAAGTGATTATCCTCTTGCAGGACGTAGCATGCCTTCCAGGCCAATATGCGGCGGCAGTGCCCTTACGATAATCCTGCCCCACCCAAATTGGGCTTTCCTTCATCCCAACAGTAGAAAGATGCCGGAGGGGCTATGACCACGAAGAAGAAAATCTTGGGTGGTGAAATCGCCACAAGATTTAATATAGGTGAAGAAGAATTTAACCCATTTTCCTTAGAGGATCTGCCAGCCGAAGCGTGGAAAGGTTTTTGTGTTGTCGCCTGGATGCGATTAGAGCGCAGCAATCCCCGTTGGGCTGAAATAATTCTTGATGAGTTTTGGGAGTTCCAGGCGACATGGCTTTCAAACGCATATATACATAAAGTCGGTGGAGGTAACGTCGGCGAGAAATGGATGCGGGAAGCATTCCAACACATGCTTCGAACGAAACCGAAGAAGGGACAGAAACCACTCGATAGGCCTAGGCACCTTTTACGGTACTACACTCAATTCTTGCGTGATATCTCCAAAATTAAGAAAGGCAATCCCGGCCTTGAGCGTAAGCCAGGCCATGAGAAGAAATCGTTCTGGAAGAAGGAACTACAAGGCCTCCTCGATCGACACCCCTACCATGATGAAACCCACACGCATGCTCAAGTGACTTCTGAGCTGATTGAGACAGCAATCTCAGAACCTCCTTCCGCAGTTGCTTTTGTCATGCTTGCGCATCTATACGGGATTAGCTCATCTCGACTGAAGAAAATTATTTTCCCGAAGCTCAGAAATACCCCCCTTTCCCCCCTCGAATTGTGGCGCGAAAAGTTCTTTACGTTTGACCCCAAGTAGCTCTCCCAGTTCCACCCATAACGGGTCTATGGGTGGAATTGCAGATTTCGTATTCCCTGTTACTTTCCATGCTCCAGCACACTGCGTTGTGCAGCGTGGAACACGGGGAGGTATGACGATGAGCGATCAGTGCCTTGTGAGTGTCGATGAAGCAGCACGACAGCTAGGAATGGCAAAGTCGAGCCTGTATCGAATGGCAGTGCTGAATCTGATTCCGTCTTACAAAGTCGGGCAGAAGAAGCGAGGAGTACGGCTTTCGATGCCTGAAGTCCTGGCCGCGCTGAGGCGGCCCGTTCGAGCAGGTGAACAATGAGCCCAAGACGCCTAGTCGTTCTCGCCACGTGGCTTGTTCGTATCGAGCAGCGAAGGCTTGAGTGCCTGACCGATATTCTGGAACGGCTTGTTGAGTATCGAGGCTCAGACCGGAGGCGGCCATGATGACCGTCACGTTTTCTTTGAATGATGCCACCATTCCCGCAGAATTGAAAGCGCTCCCCCATTGGGTGTGCTGGAAAGCGAAGCCCAACGGCGAACGGATTGAGAAAATCCCTGTCTGTGCCACGACACTTCAGTCTGCAAGTAGCACCGACCCCAAAACCTGGACGACTTACGAGCAGGCGAAACAGAGGGCCGAGACGCATGACAGCCTCGGTATCGGGTTTGTGTTTCAGCGGGACGCGGGGATCGTGGGTATTGATCTCGATAAGTGCCGGGATGCGAGCACTGGCGTGGTGGAGCCATGGGCCCACGACATTATCCGGAACCTGAACAGCTACACCGAAGTCAGTCCGTCAGGAAAAGGCGTACACATCTATGTGTGTGGGTCGCTTCCACCGGGACGGCGCAAGAAGGGCCAGGTTGAAGTCTACGAGACGGGCCGGTTCTTCACGGTGACAGGTCAGTCGTTGGGCGACACGCCCGCCACGGTGGAGGCGCGGCCAGAGCAGCTCGCCATGTTTCACGCGGTACACCTGGCCGATCCCGTGCCTGTACTACCCGCGCAGCCGATCCCGCGCACGACCGTATTGGGCGATAGCAAGATTATCGAGAAATGCCGGGGCGCTCGGAACGCGGAGAAGTTTAACGGGCTGTGGCGGGGCAGCGATTCCGGCTATGCCTCTCAGTCCGACGCAGACCTGGCCTTGATCGGCATGTTGAAATTCTACACGCAGGATGCGGGACAACTCGACCGGCTCTTCCGGCAGTCAGGGCTGATGCGCGACAAGTGGGATCAGCAACGGGGCGAGCAGACCTATGGGGAGCGAACGATTGCCGAAGCCTTGGCGCATGTGCGGGAGACGTACACCGCGCACGAGGCTACGACCGGCACTGTGTCGGGAATGTCAGGTGATTCCATAGGCGACGCATGGCCTGATCTGCATCCGCTGGTAGCACAGGTGGGGGTAGAAGCCTATCCGCTGGACGCATTGCCTGACATCATTCGGGCAGCGGTTGACGAAGTGCGAGGCTTCACGAAAGCCCCGATTGCGATGGTGTCCTCATCAGCACTCGCAGCGATGTCTGTGGCGGTGCAGGCCCACAACGATGTGAGGCGTGCTGATAAGTTGGAAGGGCCAGTGAGTTTATTCCTGCTCACTGTCGCGGACAGCGGCGAGCGGAAATCAACCTGTGACGGATTTTTCATCAAGCCGATTCAAGCGTATGAGGCCGAGCAAGTCGAGGCGGCAAAGCCTGAGCAGCAGCGCCACGCGGCTCAATTTGCGTCGTGGAAGGCGGAGCAAGAGGGAGTCTTGGCAGCCATCAAACAAGCTGCGAAAACTGGGAAGCCGGTGCACGGCCAAACGATGGACACGCTTCAAAAGGCTCTCCTCAAGCTTGAGGAGGACAAACCGAAAGCACCGAGAGTGCCGGTGCTGCTACGAGGTGACGATACGCCTGAAAATCTCGCCTGGGTGCTGGCGCGACAATGGCCGTCAGCGGGCGTGATTACTGCCGAAGCAGGTATCGTGTTTGGGTCGCACGGAATGGGGACGGATTCCGTCATGCGGAACCTGGCCCTACTGAATACCCTGTGGGACGGGGGAACGCTAAAAGTAGGGCGGCGCACCTCTGAATCGTTCACCGTGCAGGGGGCGCGGTTGACGATGGGCCTGCAAGTGCAAGAGGCGACCTTGCGGAGTTTTTTCGACCGATCCAAGGGGCTGGCGCGAGGCACGGGGTTTTTGGCTCGGTTCCTGTTCTCCTGGCCTGAATCGACACAAGGCTCGCGTCTCTTCACCGAACCACCGGACGCATGGCCTTCGCTGATGGCCTTTCACCGTCGCCTTACGGACCTTCTGAACACCCTGGCACCAATCGACGAAGAGGGGGCACTGTCCCCGACGCTGCTGTCACTGGCACCGGATACGAAAGCGGCCTGGGTGACATTTCACGACGCCATCGAAAATGAGCTGCGGACTGGGGGTGAGTTGCACGATGTGCGGGACGTGGCAAGCAAAACCGCCGACAACGCGGCACGGCTGGCCGCACTGTTTCAGGTGTTCTGTAGCAGGAATAGCAGTAGCAGCAGCCCTGTCACCGCCGAGCATATGGAATCAGCAAGTCGAATCGCGGCATGGCACCTGAATGAGTCGCGGCGCTTCTTCGGCGAGCTGGCATTACCGCCAGAACTCGCCGATCCGGCACGGCTAGAGGCATGGGTACTCAACTACTGCCAACAAGAAGCGGTAAATAAGGTACCAACGAGAACTGTGCAGCAGTATGGACCGAGTGGACTACGAGAGAAAGCCACCATCGAGGCCGCTATGCGAGAACTCAACGACCTTGGACGAGCACGGTTGGTGCTGGAGGGGAGGAGCAAAATCATCCAGGTGAATCCGGCGTTGCTCTCTAGAGGTGAACCATGACGCTCATCGAGTTGATCCGAAAACGTAAACCTGTGGCGCTTGCTACTGCTATTCCTGCTACTCCTGCTACAGAAGAGCCAGAAAGTCGGCCAAGTGTAGCAACTGTAGCAAAAGTAGCCGTAGCACAGCCGCACCGTGAGAATTGCGAACCAACGTCAACTAATCCCGACGTGGTCATGGAGTCCGCCGCGCCGCCCCTGCAACCCGGCTGGCGAGTCGTCTACATGGATCACCAGGGGAAGCTTGCCGGGGGTAGCGACGATCCTGCCCACGCGACGGTGGCTGAATGCCGATGGGTTGCTGGGGCCTGGACTGTCACCTTGACTGATGGGCAGACGATGCTGTTATCCAGAGTTCGGTCAGTCGGTGCCGTTGATCACAAGGGGCGACTCTATGGAGCGTGGACGGTCAGGGAGCATGGCTATGACGGTGAGGGCCTCTGTAAAGGCCAGCCCGGAGCGATAAGCCCGTGTGCACCTCCAGACCTCTCGCACCGCTGTGGCCTGCCCCGCCCCTTCGCCTGGTGAGTCAGGGAGTGTGCAGGGGGAGTGCATGAGGGGGACAGTATGAGGGGGACAGTAGCCTCCCCCCTCACCGCTCATCCTTCCTGCCCTTGCCGCGTTTCCCCCATGCCGAGCCTAATCCAGGCCTGAAGGTCCTGATCGATACGGGATTTTGTCGTCAAGTAAGTTGGATGACAACATCTTGGCGTAGTGAGGTTCTGCTTATCGGTCTACCTTGACAGATGGACCGAGAGACTTGAGGGCCAACGACGGTTGTTCTATTCCACGGGGAGAACTAACTTCTCCGAGGTAAGACGATCGTACAACGAGGAGCCTGAATTCCACCTTTATTGATGAATCTGCCTTCTATTGCCGTTAGCTTTTCGATGTCCTTGCGAGCCATCTCATGTGTAACGTCGAAATTCACTGCATCAGCCAATACAAAAAATGTGTTGGTCTTATTCGTATAGGCACGCTTGTCGCGGATTCTTCCAGAATCAAACTGGACCGGCTCAATAGGCAAAACTCGACTCGTATAGAACGGGTGAATAGTGCACACGTATGGCGGTCCGTCCGTAAAAGCCAACTTGATCACAAAGAGAAGATCGGCAAGCTGTGAAACGGCATATTCGTTGCTATGCGTCTCCTTAGCCAAAGCCACCTCTGTGCCTGATGCTTTGGTACTTAATGCGCCGCTCATCCCACAAGAAGATTCAACGACGAACGAGAAGGTTTGGAAAGAGTCCTTGTCTTGACCAGGAGTAGGCGTTAACCCGACGCGGGAAACACGCTGCCCTGGTTCATCCGGATCACAAAGGTACATTTCGAGTGGTTTCGTGACTAGCTCGCCCAGCACTCGTCCGCCATGAACGGAAACGCCCTGGAGGACCAATTCCTTGAGTGTTTCAATTGGCTCTATAGTTACCCCGAAACTGATTATGCTATCTATGCCATCCCCTTTTTCCAGAGAGTCAGGATGGCCAATAATGAGTCTCTGCCCCACCTCGACAATATCGTCCGTCAATTTGTTCCACTTTCTGACTTTATCGACCGTGACGCCATACCGCCGACAGATGCGGTACAGAGTTTCGCCTGGCTTTACAATGTGAACGGTACCGCCAGCCAACCTTGCTTGGCTCTCCGACATAGGAAATGTCGCAATTTTGCCAATGGTGATAATGTGACCCGTGTTGCTAATTTGATCAATAAGTTGATCCACCAGGGCTTTCTTATCGTCAAGTTCCATGCCCAAAGCTCGCCCTGATACCAACAGTCTAAAGAGGACGGATTCTTTCCTCTGTGCAGCGGTAAAGGCTTGCTCTCGCGCTCTGATCTGATCCAGCGCCGCGTCACGCTCTGGTCCTTGCGGAGTCTTCGCCGCAAGCTGTTTCCAGGTTTCCAGCTCACCGCTCAGCCTCGCGTATTCAGCCTGGAGCTTCTGGTACTCCTCAGCGATGTTTTTCCCCCTGATACGCCGGGCCAAGTCCTCCATCTTGTCAGTTGTCACGGTCGCTTTGATCTTGATGAAGAATCGCAGACCATCGCCGACAAGATTGCGGGTCTTCTCCAGTACCTCGACCTCCAACACACCGCCCGCGAGAGTCTGGATTTCCTCAGTAGTCAGGTCGAGGTTGTGGACCTTCGTGTAGCTCTCGACATACGTGCCAGCTTGCTCCAGCGCGATCTGCTTCGCCCGTTGCAGCACTTGTGCTTCAGCAAGGGAAGGGGTCTCCCCGTCGCCCATCGTGTAGGTGGCTTCCGTGGTGATGACTTTGGTTTCCGCATGGACCGTGGGGGGTTGCGCGACGGCGAGCAGGCACGCCAGAAAGACACACGCTATTGTAGTGGAGACCATGCGCGTGAAGATCACAGACCTACCTCGTGTGGCTGGAAAGAGAGGGGCAGCTTAGCATTCTCAAGACAGGGTCACAACGTCTCAGCATTCTGTTTCGACTGAAGAATACCACTATTCTCCCCTCGCGGCTCTTGCGCCCTCAGTTGCACGCCACCTAGAATGGGCCTCCTGCGAGACTCCCATGACCCTCTCTTTGCGGAAAATTGAGCCAGATCGGAGAGTCGAGATCGACGCCATACACTGAGCAACTTCACGTTCGAACCAGATCAACGACCAATGACGCGTCTAACAATCATTCCGAGCTTCGCGCCCGCCCGTCTCGTCAATCGCTTCGCGCTTGCATTTAGCCTGGCGCTACTAGTCGAGACAACGGTGCACGCCATCGAATATTCAGCCGAAGACTACAAGCAGGCGGTCGCTCCCTGCATGCGCTCTGGCAACTACGATTGCGCGGAAAAGAACTGGGTTCAGTATCTACGCCTACGGCCCAATGACAGCAACGCGCTTGCCAACTTGGGCATCGTCATGAATATGCGCGACAACAACAAGGGTGCCGTCGTTCAGTTTGAGCGCGCCATTGATCTCGGCGAAGGCGCCTATGATCTTTTCGCCTACTATGCCGACAGCCTTGCCAAGATTGGCCGCACAGAGGACGCGATTGACTGGTCATACAAGGCATTGGCCGTCGTGCCGCAACTTGTTGACGTGAGAGGAAGTCTCGCGAAGCTTCTTGTACTGCAGAAGAGATACTACGAAGCCTTGTCTCTCCTCAGTTCATTTGATGAAAATGCACGTTCGTCTGGCCAACAGTCGTACTTCGAAGGGCAACGGATCGCTATTGAAACTGCACTGTCCAGGAACGTCACGGGAGCCGAGTCCGAGAGCACATCACTTCGACTCCCCATGTACCGTGATCACTTCTACGCGCCCGTTACAGTTGGCGAGTCCCGGCCTTCTGCTTTCCTAGTCGATACTGGGGCAAGCCTTTTCACGATAAGCGACGACTATCTGGCGAGATCAAAGGTTAGCTACAAAGAGATTGGCAGCGGTGGTCGCTCAATGCAAACGGCAGATGGTAGAAAGGTGGAGGGGCGAATGGTCTCCGTGCAATCATTAAGAGTAGGGCCGTACGAGGTACGAGACGCTCAAGCTTTTGTATGTAAAGACTGCACGTTACTGCTCGGGCAGTCCATACTTTCAAAATTCGATATTAAGTCCACGAAGAAACAAGGTGTGGAATTTCTCACTCTGTCCCCCAGAAAGTAGTTCGACAGACGGGTCATTTCTTGATGGTCTTGCCGCAGATCGGTGGCTGGCTCTGGTGGTGCCGGAAGTATGCGCCTCTGGATGCTGAGCTTGATAAGCTAGAGCAGGAAGCACGAGAAGCTAAGAAAGACTTGTGGGCAGATCCGCAGCCGGTGCCGCCGTGGGAGTGGCGGAAGAGGAAGTAATTTGTGTGATCCATCTACGGACCGAAGAGCGAGAAACGACACATGAAGACGCAATACCATGCAGCGATAACCTTCTTGCTCATCCTCGTCGGCGCAGCAAGTCCGATGCTGGCGGCTATGCAGACCGTCAGCGGCGTGGGGGAATACCGGATGGGAGACTATGAGACCAAGCAGGAGGCGGTGCGCCTGGCCACCGAGGCGGCGAAGCGTGACGTATTGGAACAGGTGGCGACGTATGTAGACAGTATGACCGTGGCCAAGGGTCTGGCAATCGTGAAAGACGAGATTCGGAGCTATACCGCTGGCGTCATCACCGTCGTCGAGAAGCAGGTGAGTACGCGGTTTGACGGCGGGAGCCTGGTCATTCATGTCGAACTCAGGGGGCGGGTGGATCCGGAGGAAGTGATGCAGGCGGTTATAGCCGAGCGACAGAAAAAGAAGATACGCCCGATCCCATTGGGTTCCCGCCTATCGCACGAGTTCCCGTCTTCGCCGCTGTACAACAAGGTTAGACAATTCACCGATCATGTCTTCACGCCGACGGAAATCGAGGAGGCCACGTTTCATCACCGAGGAGAGAAACAGTGGTTGGGGGCGACGCAGGAGGATATGGACGATATCAACCGGCTGAATGAGCTTGAGCGGCGATTCGCATTTGATCCGGAAAGTTTTTTCAATAGTCCCGCGTGCGCGAAGTCTCTGTTGAATGAAACCTGTGTCGAAGAACTACAGGATGCCGGTGTCCCTCACAGTGAGATCCTGCGGCAAGATAGGCTGCGGAATGATGCGCGCCATGCGGCATGGGAACAGCAGATGAAGGTTAATGAGATGAAAGCGGCGAAAGCCAAGAAGGCGAAGGAGACGGCAGAGGCGGCGGCGGAGGCGAAGCGGAACGAGGAGCGCCAGGCTCAGCAGAAGGCGGAGAGCAAGGTCTATGAAGCCCAGGGTTTGGCCCGGACTCGTATGACAGAATTTGATTGGTTCAAGGCGGCCCCGATGGATTGGGCTGCTGCGGACAAGAGCTGTGATATCCGTGTGGTGTCCGAAGCGTGTATCGCCCTGTTGTTTAGGGCGGGATTTGATCGAGAAGAAGTGGTGCGATGGGCCAGTGAGCCAGCTTCGCTGAATCGGCAGGCCGTGATAGACAGAAGAAACGAGATTCTCGCTTGTTGTTCATCGCATGCGACGAAGACGAAGGAGACGAAGGAAACGAAGGCGATGACGCCGATGACGCGGGATCAGGTACTGAAACAGTTACACAAGATGGCAGTGACCAGTCTGCGGGACCTGGAGGCAATGGCTGAGGGAAGGAAACCGAGACCGACTTCCGTCAAGAACTGCCGACCCAATACGATTTCAGCGGACTGTGCGGTCGTGTTACTCGACGCGGGATTTTCATCAGAAGAGGTGGGGCATTGGTATCGCGAGATGGGATTACGTCTGATCGATGAAGCAAAATGACACTGAGTGTCCACCATTTCTAAGGATGCTGAGAATGTCATCTACAGGTGAGCGGGTGATGGGCAGGCCATGTTCGTGAATGGATCGGACTCCTCACGCCAGGCACGAAAGAGGCCAAGTTTTAGAAATCCTCCAAATCTTGTGCGCCGGGTGGAGGTCTAGACGTATGTCTCGCCATTGCGGTTTTTCCCCCTCCCCCCCCTTGTTCTTTTTGCCGGTGGTGACGAGCGCGTAAGCGAGGTCACGGTTCTATCCACAGTTCTGCATCTGACACAACCACGCTCCCTCATCATGCGGGAGTGGCGAGACACAGCACCAGCAGCAAGGCGTAGACGGTTGGGCGGACAGTCTCCGACCTCAGCACGATCACTTCCCCTTCGGCAGACTCAATGTAATCCCCTTACGCTCCAATTCCTTCAGATGAGTTTCGAGCACAGTCTGGATGTAGTCTTTCATCGGGGTCCGGTGAAGGGACGCGGCGACTTTCAACTTCTCAGCCACGTCAAGGGGAAGGTCGCGGAGGAGAAAATCGCGGGTGGTCTGATTCGTTTTCGGCTTCGGCATAGGACGGGAGTCTAGCAGAGTGACCCCTTGACATCAAACGATATACTGATATATCATGATATCATAAAGTATCAATGGGAGGAGGTGGTCGAGATGAAGATGGTTCGGTTATTGATCCAAGTGCCGGAGCCGGTCAAGGCGAGGTTGGACGGCTTGCGAGAGCAGGGCACCACGGCCAGCGGGTTTATTCGGTACTTGCTGGAGGAACATTTCAAACAGGCTCCGGTGATGGGGCGGAAAGGACGGTGAGCGATGGCACGAGCAGGGAGGAAAGATCGTGGCTTGCTGAGCAAGCCTGATTCGGCAGGGAAGGTGACATGGCATGTGCGGCTCTACCACGAAGGGAAGGAACGACGATTCGGTAGTTTCTCGACCAAGACGGCTGCACGAGACTTCTACGAGAAGGCCAAACAGGAACAACAGACAGGGCGGTTCTTTCCTGAGCGGTACCAGCAGGGCGGCTATGCGAAACTAGAAGAAGTCCTGGACGGGTATCTTGAGGCGTTCACCGGGCGCTCGAAGCGCGATGAGGAGCGGTTTAAGAAGAAGTGGGTAGCAATCTTTCCAGCAGCACGACTGAATGCGCTTACACCTATCGCTTTGGAGAGCGCACGTGCTCTACTTTCAGAAGGCCGAACCCCACAGACGGTGAACCGTTACATGGGGTTCTTGCGGCGGGTGCTCAACAAAGCTGTGCGTGATGGCAAGCTCGCTAGTAACCCTGTGAGCCGGATCAAAATGTTTCGGGAGCCCGCAGGAAAGACGCGGTTTCTTTCGCCCGAAGAAGAAGGGGTGCTTTGCGAAAAGATCGGGGCATCGTATGCGGGATGGGTCCGGTTGGCAATCCTGACCGGTATGCGCCAGATGGAGCAGTTCAGCTTGCGATGGGAACACGTGGACCTGGAGCGCGGTGTCTTGACCCTTTCGAACACGAAGGCGGGCGGCGTGCAGTACGTCCGGCTGAATGAAGAGGCGAAGCGGCTCATCGAGGGCTTCATCCCTGGGAACAAGTCGGTGTGGGTGTTTCCAAGCGAGAACCCGGCCACCCATGCGGACCCGCGCAACTTCTACCGGCGCGTGTATCTCCCCAAGGTCAAGGAAAGTGGCCTGGATGGCGTATCTTGGCACAGCTTGCGGCATACCTTCGCGTCTCGGTTAGCCATGTCGGGAGCCACCGAAGGGACGATTGCCACGCTCTTGCGGCATAGTGGCACGGTTCTCGTACGGCGGTACGCGCATTTGAGTGTGTCGCACTTGCAGGATGAAATCGAGAAGGTCTCAGCGTTCGGGAAGCTGGCAGGCCAGCAGGCAGGAAGAAAGAAGCCGACCGCGGAGCAATCAGAGGTCAGAGAGCCAGTAGGGGAGGAGGAACCCGTTGAGGGTCAGCCGACCCTCATTTCAGTTCCAACCGTGACCGGAACCGTGACGGGTGGAACTCAGCGATGAGCAGCCGAGTGATAAGCCACGGAAATGTTTGGTGGCGGTGCCC
>Ga0315290_10003438_pt1 | contig 11321 bp, 9 predicted proteins | sample YL17G12_0_MG_FD_203627 | JGI IMG/M metagenome (GOLD analysis project Ga0315290, IMG submission 203627) | Sediment microbial communities from Yellowstone Lake, YNP, Wyoming, USA - YL17G12_0 | ecosystem: Environmental > Aquatic > Freshwater > Lake > Sediment | place: USA: Wyoming | collected...
AAACCCAAATGAGCAATTACATTACTCAAATATTTCGGATTTGTCTAAACCTTTGATTGTGTTTTTCCGGTTAAACAAGTAGATAATAAAGTGTACAAGCAAGAAGATTCCCCAGAATAAAGCAATTTGGTGCGCAATTTTAACGTTTTCTACCTGTGACTGTAATCCAAAAAGGAACCATAACTCCCAAATAATATTAAAGACCACATAAGTTACAAGGTGAAATCGAAATCCGATATCATTTAGCGGAAAAGATTCATAATCCTTTTTTCCGAAAAACCAGCCTATGCCGGCATTGAAAATGAAATATAGAATGGCAAAAATCCACATTTCAAATACCGTGTGATTAGTTATTGACCAGCTCAATCCAAAGCGAAACAAAATTGAACCCAATGCAAAGAAGAATGCAAATTTCAACAGATTACTTGTAATTAATTTCATGGCTTAGCCCTCCTGATTTAGTAAACATTTAATTTTTTGATTAAAGAATAAATTGATATTACGGGAAACAAATTGATTTAGTAGTTCTTTGCCAATGGCAGTCAAAAAATAATACTTTCTTTCCGGCCCCTTATTCCCCTCACCAGATTCAAAGTCGACTACTCCAATATGTTGGTATTTTCGCAGGTTGCGATAAAGACTTTGACTTTCGCAAGTCATAGTTTGATTTGATTGTTCTTCAACAAAGGATTTTATTTCATCAACATACTTATTACTATCTTTAAGAGATAAAAATATCCAAAGTGTAAGTTGACCTTTTTTATATGTATCTTCCCATGCTGAGAGTAATTCTGATAACTGATTGTCTTTTTTCATGTTTTCATCAATATGTATTAATCAATTAGTAGTAATCATCTTGTATTATACAAAAGTAATACATTATTAGAGATAAAGACAAATAAATTGAAAAAAATTGAAAAGAAACACCAGCCACAAACAAAGCTATGAAACCATAATAGCGAAGTAGGCGTTTTTCAGAAATTCGTTTTTGAAAAATGGCATCAAATGAAAACGCTAAAAGTCATCCTGCCTGGTATGCGCAATGGCGATATTCATCAAACCTAGCCATTGCCAATATGAATATGCGAAGCTAAAAGCACAGTATAAAGATAAACCGGAGTAATTGAACCGGGAATGATCCGGAGGATGTTTTCTAATAATGGTCAGGGAGGGCGCAAGAAATAAAGCCAAAAGCAGGCAGAAGCTAATGGTTATGTGTGTAATAGTGTGTGTATCCTAAAAAAACAAAAACTGTATATGATTGATATACAGTTTTTTATATTATATAATTTATTATAATGGTGGTGTCGACTGGATTTGAACCAGTGACACATGGATTTTCAGTCCATTGCTCTACCGACTGAGCTACGACACCTTCGAATCGGACGGCAAAAGTACATTTTTTTTTAATCCTGCCAAAATTTGATCTTCAAATAGCCGGTGACTGCCAAACTTTAAATCCATTCCTAATAGATTGGCTGTATTTGTTAATTTTACAGCATGAACCTTGCGATAGATATCGGGAACACGCTGGTGAAACTGGCCATATTCGACAAAGGGCAAATGACGGGCTTTCAAATGCTGGAAGAAATTACACTTCCTGCGCTGGAGAGCTTCGCTGAAGCTTATAACGGCGTAGAATCAGCCATTCTCGCAACCGTAAGAGATTATCCTTCAGCGGTTGAAGTTTACCTGCAAAAAAACTTCTGCTTTTTTGTATTTAACACTTCTATGCCTCTTCCATTAACAACTTCCTATGCCACGCCTGCCACGCTTGGGGTTGACAGGCTTGCTTCTGCCGTGGCAGCGCATGTGCTCATGCCCTTCGAAAACATCCTTGTCGTAAATGCAGGCACAGCCATTACTTACGACCTGATAACAGCCAGGGGTGAACACCTGGGAGGTGCTATCTCACCGGGATTGATGATGAGATACAAAGCACTGCACACTTTTACCGGTCGTTTGCCGTTATTGGATGAAATAACCGATGCTCCGCTTACAGGCAAATCCACTGCCGATAGCATCCTTTCGGGTATTCTCAATGGTACTCTGGCCGAAGTAGACGGCATGATCGAAAGGTACGGGCTGATCTACCCCGGAATGAAAACCATAATGAGTGGCGGAGACAACAATTATTTTGATAAACGATTAAAAAATAAGACCTTTGCCATCCCAAATCTGGTATTGACCGGACTAAACATTATCTTAGACTATAACCTTGAGAAGACTTTTTAAAAATCAATTTCTACTTATCGTTCTGTTCGCGCTTACCGGACAATTAACATTTGCCCAGATAGGTTCGCCTTATTCGCGCTTCGGCCTTGGCGATGTACAGCGGAACAGCAGTATTGTAAATATGGCTATGGGAGGAATCAGCCTGGCTTTTAGCAGCCCATATTATATCAACACAGCTAATCCGGCGTCCTATGCTGCTTTCGATTCAACCTCCTTCATTTTCGACGGTTCCGTTTATGGCAGGCTCTCAACACTGCGGACCGATCAATTGAGCCAGAAATCTCAATATGCAATGCTCGGATCATTACTTTTCGGATTCCCTGTTACAAAATGGTGGAGAAGCAGCTTTGGCTTATTACCTGTGACAAACATGGGTTATAAAATAAGTGACACGCATGTTGACGACTCTACAGGAAAAGTTCAATTTTCTTATAAAGGTTCGGGTGGGCTGAGTCAGTTCTATTTAGGAAATGCTTTCAGGCTGCATAAGAATTTATCCATCGGTTTCAACGCTGCCTTCGTCTTTGGCCCGCTGAATAAAGAGCAGTCAGTCATTTATCCTGATTCCGCTTTTATATATGCCACCAAGATAACCAACACAATCAATGTGCAGGATATATTGCTTACTTATGGACTTTTATACCGTAAAACCTATAACACCGATCATTTTTTTGCTGCCGGTTTTACTTTTAGCAATTCGCAGAACCTGAACGGAAAGGATGATATTCTTTCAACCACGTTCAACCACAACTACGTTATCAACTATGATATTATCAAAGATACGGTTCTTTACAAGCCTGGTTACAAGAGTACCATCAAACTTCCCTCATCGTTTGGTATAGGTGTTTCAATTGGCCGCACAGACCGCTGGCTTACTGCAGCCGACTTTAAAATGCAGGATTGGTCAAAATTCAGGTATAACGATCAACCTGATTCGTTACAAAACAGCTTCGAATTATCGGCAGGAACACAATTTAAACCTTCGTTTACCGATGTGGGAAGTTACCTCAGCCGGATACAATATCGGCTTGGAGTTCGCTTTGCCCAAACCTATCTGCAATTGCATAATTCACGACTTAATGAACGAGCCCTAAGTTTTGGCATTGGCTTACCCCTTAAAAAATCCAAATCGACCTTTAACCTGGCGGTTGAAGCAGGGAAGAGAGGAACTACCAGCAATGGCCTGATTCTGGAAAACTTTGTTCGCATAAGTTTTGGGGTTTCTTTTTATGAACGTTGGTTCATCAAACGGAAATACGATTAATTAAAATGGCTTCTCCAACGGTGACTAAAGTGAAAAAGGAAATGGTAACAATTTTCATCACCCTGTTTTCGTGCATCCTGTTTTCAGGACAACCTATTGCACAGTAAGATTTGGGGTTTACACACGCTGGCAATTCCTTGTAAACAAACGCTTAATGCTAAAGTGATAATACATAAGATCAGAATATTTTTTTTAAGAAGCATTGTTGTTGGTTGCTTGATGACAATGCTTTTTTCTTGCGAAAATGATATCCGTAAAGTAAACCTTGTAACGGCCTCCGATTCTATTCCAGTTTCTACTGTAAAAAACATTGATCTTATCCGGAGTGTTTCGGGTAAAATAGTGCTGGAACTTACCGCCCCGTTGCTTAAAACTTACGAAGGCGACGATCCCTATTCCGAATTCCCGGGAGGAATGAAAATCATTTTTTTTGATTCGCTTATGAATATAACTTCTCAATTAACAGCCGAATACGGAATTAGCTACGAAAAACGAAAAATCATGGAAGCCCGAACCAATGTTGTTATAGTGAATAATAAAAAGCGCGAACAGGTAAATACCGAACAGCTGATCTGGAACCAGGTTACTAAGAAAATATATTCAGATAAATTTGTAAAGATTACTACACCCGAGAAAATAATCCTGGGCGAGGGCTTTGATTCGAATGAAACAATGGATGACTATACGATAAAGAAGTTAAGGGGCACAATTCTCGTAAATGAGAACAAGTAGCTGAGATAAACTATTTATCGGTCTGATGTTTTTGTCTGCTATAATTCGTAAATCGACCCGGCGCTTTTGTATATTACCTCAATTGTGTCTTACCTTTACAAAATCCAGGAAGATTTCAGAAATACATGAATAACTTGTTGATCATTCTCATAACGCTTTTGCTCTCAGCATTCTTTTCGGGAATGGAGATCGCCTTTGTAACGTCAAATAAATTACGGATCGAACTCGATAAAAGCAAAGGGGTTTTCCCAGCCAACCTGATATCCGGATTTATTCACACTCCTTCACGCTTTATTGGCGCGATGCTCTTTGGCAACAATGTAGCTCTCGTTATTTATGGTATAGCCATGGCCGGCCTGTTGAAACCTTTGCTACTTGCCAACTTACCTTTAACTTATCATTCGGATCTTACAATCCTGATTCTTCAGACTATTATTTCAACGCTGATTATCCTGTTCCTTGCCGAGTTTCTCCCAAAAGTGTTATTCAGGCTGAGTCCCAACAACCTACTTAATTTCTTTTCCTTACCAACATTTTTATTTTATTACATCTTTTATCCTTTCAACCTGCTTTTTGTCAGGTTTTCTGAATTCCTGCTCAAACGGGTTTTAGGCATACACTTTAACCAGGAGCGATATGTTTTCAGTCCAATCGATCTTGACGAGTATATCCGGGATTCGGTAACAGGGAAGTATGAAACCTCTGAGGAAGAACAGGAAATCCAAATGTTTCAGAATGCTATCGATTTTCGCACCGCCAAAGTGCGCGAATGTATGGTGCCACGTAAAGAAATTTCGGCTTTCGACGAGAACGAAACTATTTTCGCACTGCGAAATGAATTTATCGAAACTGGTCATTCCAAGATTCTGATTTACCACAATAGTATTGATAACATCATCGGCTATGCCCATTCTTTCGATCTGTTCAGCAATCCGATTTCTATAAATGCTATCGTCAGGCCTGTGCTTATTGTTCCTGAAACAATTCTTGCACATAAAGTACTAAGTATGTTTATTAATGAGCATAAAAGCGTGGCCATCGTGATGGACGAATTTGGCGGAACATCAGGCATGGCTACCCTTGAAGATTTGATTGAAGAAATATTCGGAGAGATCGACGATGAATTTGATACTGAGGCCCTTGCAGAACTGAAGAAAAGCGAAAAAGAGTTCATATTTGCAGGCCGGCTGGAAATAGATTATCTGAATGGGAAATATGGCTTAATGCTACCTGTGGCCGAAGATTACGAAACCCTTTCCGGCCTCATTATCCATTACCACGAAAGCATACCATCCACAAACGAAATAATCGTTGTACAACCATTTGCCTTCACTATACTGGATGCCAGCGAAACCCGGATAGATAAGGTACTATTGCGTGTAGGCGAATGAACTTCCCATCACCCCTGAGGGTCGGATTATTCCGTTCCTCAGGCTAAATCTTAATCCTGATAGGTGGCAAAATTTATTTTTCTACCTAAACTTTTATTGTAATTTTGCAAACTCTTAAAAAATACGCACTTAAAACAAATAACTCATGGCAGTAATTGGTCGCATCCGGAAACATTCAGGCTTTCTTGTTATTATTATTGGGGTGGCACTCGCAGCTTTTGTACTGGGCGATTTTGTTAAAAAACGCCCGAGGCATTCCAATATTATTGCTGAAGTAGCAGGCGAAAAAATCAGCCCGGTTGATTTCAACAAGAAGGTAGAAGAGAACATACAGATCCGGAAGCAGAATTCGGGCAGCGCAAACCTCACCTCTGCCGAAAATTATGAGATAAGACAGTCGACCTGGACTCAAATGATGAACGAAATCGTCATGTCCAAACAGTATGAGGAACTTGGCGTAAGTGTTACCGTAGACGAACTGAATGATTTGGTACGTGGAAAAAATCCACATCCTTATATCGTTCAAAGTTTTAAAGATCCTAAAACCGGTCAGTTTAACCCTAAAATGGTCAGCGACTTCCTCCAAAATCTGGATAAGGTTGATCCTGCAATGAAAGATCGTTATTTGATGCTTGAAAAAGCAATAAAGGCCGACCGTTTGAATACAAAATACAATTCTTTGCTTACCAAAGGTTTTTATGTGCCTGTCGCTTTCGCGAAACGTGAATATGAAGCCCGCAACCGTACTATTAAGGTGCGTATTGTAGGAGCAAAGTACCAGGTGATTCCCGATACCGATGTTAAAGTTTCTGATGCTGATTATCAGAAATACTTTGATGAAAACAGCTACAAATACACACAGGATCGCCCAACACGCGACCTTGAGTATGTTGTTTTTGATGTTCAGGCTTCGGCAGACGACCGTAAAAAGATAGAGGAAGATGTTAAGGGTTTGTATGAAGAAATAAAAACCACTATCGATATTCCTGCCTTTGTTAATTCCGTGTCGGACACGCGTTACGACAGCACATGGCACAAAAAAGGCACTTTGTCGGCACGTATTGATTCTCTGGCATTTAACTCTCCTGTAGGTTCAATATTTGCTCCGTTCGAAGAGAATGGCACAATTCATATTGCTAAACTGATGGATGTTCAGGCCAGGCCCGATTCGATGCGTGCAAGTCATATTCTCGTTTCCTTTGCCGGAGGCGGTGTAAGCAACAACATTAAGCGCACAAAGGAAGCGGCTCAAAAACTTGCCGATAGCCTGTTGGCTGTCGTCAAAAAAGACCCTAAACAGTTCGAATTATTGGCTATTACCAAATCTGACGATCAGGGTACAGCTCAAAAAAGTGGCGACCTTAACTGGTTTTCCGATGGCACGATGGTTCCCGCTTTTAACAATGCAGTCCTAAAAGGTGCCGTTGGTGAGTTTAAGGAAGTTGAGACCAACTTCGGCTATCATATCATAAAAATTACCGGTAAAAAAGAGCCTGTAAAGAAAGTTAGAGTTGCGATGGTTGATCGCAAAGTTGAGCCTAGTGGAAAAACTTTCCAGGATATCTTTTCCCAGGCCAATGAATTTGCTGCCAACAATACTACAATCGAGAAATTTGAGAAATCAGTTACGGATAAAGGCCTGAACAAACGCGAAGCAACTCAACTGAACGCCATGTCAAACTCCATACCTGGTATAAATTCCCCGCGCGAAATAGTACGCTGGGCTTTTAATGAAAATACTAAAAAAGGAGATGTATCCACCGTTTTCGATACTGAAGGAAGCTATGTAGTTGCCACCTTGAAGGATATTCGCGAAAAAGGAACACTTCCTCTTGCTCAGGTTAAGGATAATATTAAACCCCTGGTAATCCGTGAAAAGAAAGCTGAAATGCTCATCAAGAAGATTAATGATAAATTATCCTCTTCGAAGAACCTCAACATGCTGGCAACAGGATTTGAATCAAAAGTTGATACAGTTAATCTTACATTCGCCAGTCCTAACATTCCTGATTACGGCCGCGAAGCAGAATTAGTAGGCACAGTTTTCGGCATGAAAACAGGACAGATGTCGGCACCACTGAAAGGCAATATGGGTGTTTATATTCTTATCATCGATCAGATAACCGAGCCTGCACCAGCTAAAGATTATGCAAACGAAAAGATGCAGTTGAGTAGCTTTTTTCAGGGAATGGCCCCAAGGCAAATCCCAACAATACTTGAAGAAAAGGCTGCTATCAAGGACAACAGGATATTATTCTATTAATAAACCTAGAGTAATTGTAAACGGTAGGAATCCTGCTTTATAAAAATGAACAACAGGATGGTGAATGCCCACAATGATGACCCTCCATAGCTAAAGAATGGCAGCGGAATACCAATTACCGGTAACAGGCCGATGGTCATGCCGATATTTACCACAAAATGGAAAAACAGGATGGATGCCACGCCATAGCCATATATGCGGCTGAAATCGGAGCGCTGTCGCTCCGCCATCTTAACAATACGTATAAAAAGTGCCATGAATAAACCGATTACCACAGTTACGCCCAGGAAACCCCACTCTTCTCCTACCGTGCAGAAAATAAAATCGGTACTTTGCTCCGGTACAAAGTTGTACTTGGTTTGAGTGCCTTTCAAAAATCCTTTGCCGAAAAAGCCACCAGAGCCAATGGCAATTTTCGATTGATTCACATTATACCCGGCACCTTTAAGGTCGATTTGTTTTCCCAGCAAAACGTTGATACGCGATTTCTGATGTGGTTCAATAAAATTCTTAAAACTATATTCCACACTCACCGTAAATGCTGAAGCTAAAAGGACTAAACCTGTCAACTTAAGCACATTCTTGCGATTCTTGCGTATAAAAAAGAATAACAGAGCGCCGATAGCCACAATGATTGCCAAAATAATATAAGGATTGAAAAGCAAGGCCATCAGAAACAAAATAGCTGTAAACATACCAACTACCAGTAGGTTTCCTGAAAGACCCTGCCTGTATAATACCAGCACGAATGCGGCATAAACGAGTGCTGATCCAGCATCATTTTGCAAAAGAATAAGTACTGCAGGCAACCCAATAATCGCGAGAGGAATTAGTTTTGTTTTCAAATCATTTACATTGATATTCAATCCGCTGAGATACCTTGCAATGGCCAGGCTGGTCGAAAATTTGGCAAATTCCGCAGGTTGAAAGGCAAAACTCCCGATCTCGAACCACGATTTTGAGCCTGAAATTTCCTTCCCGGTTATCAATACAGCTAAAAGCAATAAAATTGTGCTGCCATAAATCACATAAGCAAACGCTGTAAAAAATTTTGTATCAGTAATGAGCACAACCAAGCCCAGCACAAACGCCGTACCTATCCATATCAATTGCTTTCCATAGCTCTGGGTTATATCCATTATACTGTTATACTCGTCATTGTATACCGCGGCATATATATTTATCCAACCCATTATAACAAGAACCAGGTACAGTGAAACCATCACCCAGTCGATATTTTTAAATATTCCTTTTTGCTCTCTCACTTTGCTGGTGGAATTAAATTTTGCTCTATCATCCTTTCTTCAACATCTTTGCGAATTATTTTTCGCGTAATGTATTTTTCGATCATCAGTGTGGCGATAGGAACTGCCCAGGTAGCGCCAAACCCGGCGTTTTCAACAACTACTGCTATGGCAATCCGGGGATTATCCACCGGTGCAAAAGCTACATATAAGGCGTGCGGCTTCCCATGTGGGTTGTCGGCAGTTCCGGTTTTGCCAGCCATAGAAATGCTATCGATCCGATACCAGCGGGCAGTGCCATGCGTGCCGGAAACAACCTTCGACATTCCTTCAATGATCACGTCCAGATTTTCCCGGGAAATGGAGCAAACAACTCTTTTATCTTTGTAATCGAGCCTGTTCCGTTCGCTACCAATCGCTTTTACAACATGCGGAGGATAGAAGAATCCTCGATTGGCTAAGAGTGCAGCATAATTTGCCAATTGCAGGGGTGTTACCAATATTTCACCTTGTCCGATGCTTAGTGATCTCACCGTCACGGCATTCCAATGGTCTTTTCCATAAATTTTGTCGAATTGATCCGAAGAAGGAATATTCCCCGGTAGTTCAAAACTAAGATCCGAATTCAATTTATTGCCAAATCCAAGACTCATTACATGTGCTCTCCAAACATCATAGCGCGCTTTGACTGTAGGATAATTCTGGTCATGAAGAATTGACCGGAAAACCTGCCAGTGGAAAGGATTACACGATTGCTCAATGGCATTGTAAACATCCAGGGGAGTCATGTGAGAGTGTGTACATTTAATTGGCGAAGAGATGGTTCCCTGGCAGGAATAGCGCATTGATGTTGTGAGCACACCTTCTTCAAGTCCAATCATATCATTTACCATCTTGAAGGTAGAACCTGGAGGATATTGTCCCATAAGAGCCCGGTTAAGCAGCGGTTTAACCGGGTCCTGGTTGAGTAAGTTAAAGTTGTGTCCGCGCACTCTGCCTACCAATAGGTTAGGATCGTACGTGGGACTGGAAATAAAGCAAAGGATTTCACCTGTAGAGGGTTCGATGGCAACTATACTGCCAACTTTATTTTGCATGAGCAATTCGCCATATTCCTGCAAATCGCCATCGAGGCCGGAATACAAATCCTTCCCCATAACAGCGGCAGTATCAAACTTGCCCTGCTGAAAACTGCCCATTTCACGATTCATCACATCAACCATGCGGATCTTAAGTCCCTTTATTCCCCGCAGCTCTTTCTCATATGACCGCTCCATACCGCTTACACCGATATAGTCGCCCGATTTATAATACGAATCTTTTTCGACCTTTCCCGGGGTAACTTCACCCACGTAACCAAAAATATGTGCTCCAACAGACGTTGGGTATTTCCGTAAAGTACGCGGCTGAACATAAAACCCATTAAAACGATAAAGTTTTTCTTCCAGATAGCCGAACGTTTCTTTGGATATCTGGCGTTCAAAAGGCGTTGCGAGGTAAGGCGAAAATGTTTTAGCTTTCTGAAGACGTGACAGAAATCCAGCTTTATCTATTTCCAGTAGCCGGCACAATTCTGCAGTATCCAGGTCGTTTATTTGTTTCGGGATAACCATAAGGTCGTAAACTGCCTCGTTGTATACGAGCAGCTTGCCATTACGATCGTAAATAAGACCACGCGCAGGGAACTGGGTTAAATAACGCAACACATTGCTGTTGGCCGAAAGCATGTAGCTGCGGTCGATCACCTGGATATAGAATATCCTGAGCAAGTAAATTAATCCGATGATAATGAATGTGGTGATAACAACAAATTTGCGGTCGGCATAAATCCGGTTGGCCATTAGAGTTCAGGTAGTTATTGCAGATTTATATTGAAAGGAAATTGATGCAAAAGTACATTAGTAAATGCATTGCGGTGATATGTTTAAAGTATTTTTGTATATGCAGTATTTTTATTCATTTAATAATAAAGTATTGCAATTATGTTAAAATTAAAGGCGATCACAGGAATTTTATAATGCGTGCTAATCAGCAAACGCTTGCGGTCTCTCAAGGTTTTCGAACCAGCAGAAGTGGGGACGATACTACGTTACTCTTATGCAATGCCCTATCCATAATGTAAAGGTCGAAGGCAATAGTATCGCTTAACAGTATTGGCCTGGCAAAGTAAATTTCTATCATCATTTCTATTT
>Ga0315290_10003439_pt1 | contig 11321 bp, 12 predicted proteins | sample YL17G12_0_MG_FD_203627 | JGI IMG/M metagenome (GOLD analysis project Ga0315290, IMG submission 203627) | Sediment microbial communities from Yellowstone Lake, YNP, Wyoming, USA - YL17G12_0 | ecosystem: Environmental > Aquatic > Freshwater > Lake > Sediment | place: USA: Wyoming | collected...
GCAGCCACGGCGCCCTCCCCCGGGCCCACCAGCGCCAGCACTTCCCAGCCGGCCCCGATCAGACCCCGTGCGAGAATGGCTGCGTGCGACCATGGCCAGGTCTTGGTGGCCCAGGTTCCCGCTGCGATCAGGCCGATCGTGCGCGCGGGGTCGCGCACACCTGCTTGGGCGAGCACGCGCACGGCTTGGGTGCGTGCGACATCGCCGAGCGCCACACGCGTGTCCAGTCCATCCTCGATCCCGCCCGCGGCGACCGCGAGCCGCACGTGCACCGCCGCTGCGTATTCGCGCTCGCCGCGCTCCGCAGGAACGCTGCGCGCGACACGCAGCGTGTAGGCACTGCGCCGGCCACGCAAATCATAGCCCGCTCGCCGCGGCGCCCCACTGAGGCGCGTCAGCAGCGCCGTACGCGGGTTCCCGAAGAAATCGACCACGAGATCGTAACGCTCGCGACGCAGCCGCAGTCCGAGCACCAGCGTGGCGCGCACGCTGCGCTCGAGCGTCCACACCCGCGCCACCTCGGCCAGCCCCGCGAGCAACGGCGCGTACGGACGTTCGGTGACGACATCGAGCGTGGCACCGCGATGGCCGCGGGCGAGCGCGCGCAGCGCGGGCGTGGTCAGTACAACGTCGCCGAGCGCGCGCGGTCGCAGCGCCAGAATACGGCGGATCATTCGCGGTCCGCTTGACGCGCTCGCACACGTTCGTAGAGTTCGCGACTCGCGTGCGACTCGGGATCGCCGGCGACCACCGTGCGCCCGCCGAGCCCACTCATGGTCGCGCGCTCGGGCGCCGTGGCGGGACGATAGTCGGTGCCCTGGGCGTGGACGTCGGGCGCGAGCGCCTCGAGAATCGCGTCAGCCGATCGCTCGTCGAAGATCACGACCCGGTCGACCACGCGCAGCGCGGCGATCAGGAGCGCGCGTTCGCGCTCGCCGAGCACCGGGCGACCCGGCCCTTTCAGCTCGGCCGCGGAGCGATCGGAGTTGATGCCCACCACGAGACGCGATCCCTGGACCCGGGCGCCGCTCAAATAGCGCGCGTGCCCGACGTGCACCAGGTCGAACACTCCGTTTGCGAATACCACCGTCTCCCCTGCTGCGCGCCACGCCCGAACCTGCGCCACTGCATGCGCGAGTAAAACGATCTTGGCAGAGGTGCTGCGCATCGTCATCGGCTCCGCAGCGGCGCGAGGCTCACGCGCGCACCATGACATCACGCGCGGCGGCGCGTGCCCACTCATCGACCTCGTGCAGCTGCTCGAGGGATTCCACCGGACACAGCTCATGCGCATCCAGCACGCGGCGCACCACCTGCGGAACCTGACCGAGTGGGATCGCGCCGTCGAGGAACGCCGCGACCGCGACTTCGTCGGCGGCATTGAGCGCGCACGGCGCCGTTCCGCCCGCGCGTCCGGCGTCGATTGCGACATCGAAGCCGGGATAGCATCCCCGCACGATCGGGCCGAACTCGAGCCCAGCCAGTGCCATCGCCGGAGTTTCCGCGCCCGCGTCAGCCCAGCGTTCGGGCCACGAGCACGCGAGCCGGATCGGAATCTTCATGTCCGCGCGCGCAGCGTGGATCACGGTCGAACCATCCCGGAACGTGACCAGCGCGTGCACCAGCGCTTGTGGATGGAGCACGGCGTCGAGACGCTCCCACGACACACCGAACAGCGCGTGCGCTTCGATCAACTCGAGGCCCTTGTTGAACAGCAGCGCCGAGTCCACCGTGATGCGCGGACCCATGCTCCACACCGGATGGTCGAGCACCTCGGCGCGCGTGGCGCTGCGCCAGTCGGGATGTTGTCGCAGCGCCCCGCCCGAAGCGGTGAGCGTCATGCGCGCGATCTCCGCGGGCGGCCTCCCGCCAAGGCATTGGAGGGCGGCGCTGTGCTCGCTGTCGACCGGCAGCAACTCGCCGCCGCGCGTGAGTGCGGCGCGCACCAACGATCCTCCGATCACGAGCGTTTCCTTGTTCGCGAGCGCGAGCCGCGCGCCGCGTTCAAGCGTGGCGAGCGACGCTGCGAGCCCCGCCGCACCAACGATCCCATTCAGCACGATGTCGGCGCCGCTTTCGCTCGCGAGCCACGCCGCGGAGCCCGGACCCACACGCACTTCAGCGCCCGGAACGGCCGCACGCAGCGCCGAGCGCGCACGCGCAGGATCGGCGGCATGCTCGAGGGCGAGCGCTCGCGGCGCAAAGCGCCGTGCGGCGGCAATCAGCCCGTCGAGATCGCGTCCGGCGGCGAAGCCGATCGGAACGAGCCTGCCCTCCGTTTCCTCGACCACTTCGAGCGTCTGACGTCCGATCGATCCGGTGACACCGAGCACGGCGAGTGTGCGGGGTACGCAGGCGGCCGGCGGACAGTCGAGCGCCTGGTTCATGGCGCCTGGAAGATCACGTACTTCAGGTAATAGAACACGATCGGCGCTCCGAAATAGAGGCTGTCGAACCGGTCGAGCACGCCGCCGTGACCGGGAATGATGTCGGAGCTGTCGGAGGCCTGTGCGTCGCGCTTGAGCAGGGATTCGACGAGATCGCCGACCTGTGCAAACACACCGACCAGCAGGCCGAGCAGCCAGGCATCCCACGGGCGCAGGTAGGGCGCGAACCACGCGCGCGCGATCCACGCGGCGGCGATCGAGCACGCGAAGCCTCCGATCGAGCCCTCGACGGTCTTGCGGGGTGAAATCTCGGCCCACAACCGCCGCCGGCCGAACGCGCGACCAAAACCGTACGCGCCGGTATCGCAGCTCCACGTCAGGAAGAACGCCAGCAGCACGAATGAGGCGCCCTGGGCGTACTCGGTGCCGGCCTGCCACGGCAGTTCGCGCAGCATGACGAGGTGCGCGGACAACCACCCGACGTAAAGCACGCCGAACGCGGTGGCCGCGAGACTCTCGGCACCGCGTGCCTGAGGGCGGCTGAGCCCGAAGCCGAGCAGCGCAAGGAGCGCAAAGGTCACGAGCAGATCGCGCGGAATGATGTCGGGCCGATAGGTGCTCACGAGCAACAACAGGGCGCTCGCAATTCCAACACTGCGCTGCGGCATCAGGCCCTTGGCGCGCATCATGCCGTAGAACTCGGTGACACCCAGGAACACCTGCAGCATCACGAACGCGAGGAACGCCATGCCTCCGGCGCGCGCAAGCAGCACCAGCAGCGGAACGAACAGCACGCCGCTCGCGACCCTCAACCGCAACGACCAGGCCGAACCCTGCTTGCCCGCCGGCGCGCCGCCCACGCCTGGCTCGATGCCGGGGGGAGCCACCGTGCCGGTCGCCGATTCCATGGCGTCCTCCTGGGTCAGACTACGCGGCCAAAGGGCCCCGGTCTCGTTCAGCGTGCGGCGTCCGCTTCTGAGGATACCGCGCGCTTTTCGCTCAGACTTCCATGACCTCGGCGGTCTTCTTCTTCAGCAACTCGTCGACCATCGTGACGTAGCGATCGGTGAGCTTCTGTACCTCGGCCGTCAGGCGCTTCGCGTCGTCTTCGGACATCGCATGCTCCTGCTCCTCGGATTTGATCTCCTTGTTGAGATCATGGCGCACCTGGCGCAGGTGCACGCGCCCTTCCTCGGCGAGCCGCGAGATCATCTTCACCATATCCTTGCGGCGCTCCTCGGTCAGCGTCGGAATCGGAATGCGCACCACCGAGCCGTCGTCGGTCGGATTGAGACCAAGATCCGACTGCTGGATCGCCTTCGACACCGCCTTGACCAGCCCCTTGTCCCACGGCTGCACCACGAGCAGGCGCACCTCGGGAGCGCTCACGGAACCGACCTGGTTGAGCGGCACGATCGAACCGTACGCGTCCACCTTCACGCCGTCGAGCAAGGCCACCGACGCCTTGCCCGAGCGAATGTTCGCGAATTCCTTGCGGGTCGCCTCGATGATCTTCTTCATCCGCTCTTCAGTCTTCTTCACATGCTGGTCGATCATGCCTGGTCACTCCTGGATCACAGTTCCGACCGGTTCACCCTGGACCACCTTCATCAGGTTGCCGCGCGTGCCGACATCGAATACCACGATCGGCAACTTGTTTTCCATGCACAGCGAAATCGCCGTGGAATCCATCACTTTGAGACCGCGGTTGAGAACGTCCAAGTACTTGATCTCGGTGAACCGCGTCGCCGTCTGATCCTTCATCGGATCACCCGTGTAGACGCCGTCAACCTTGGTTGCCTTCAAGATGACGTCGGCGCCGATCTCGATCGCGCGCAACGCGGCCGCGGTGTCGGTCGTAAAGTACGGGTTGCCGGTGCCGGCGGCCATGATCACGATCCGCCCTTTCTCGAGGTGGCGCACCGCCCGTCGCCGGATGTACTCCTCGCAGACACGGGCCATCTCGATCGCCGACATCACGCGCGTGTAGAGCGCACGCCGCTCGAGCGCGTGCTGCAGTGCAAGGCTGTTGATCACGGTCGCGAGCATCCCCATGTAGTCCGCACCGACCCGATCCATCCCGCGCGTGCTTGCAGCCAGGCCGCGAAAGATGTTGCCGCCGCCGCACACAATGCCGATCTGCACGCCGAGATCGTGAACCTCGCGGATTTCCTCCGCCAGGCCCGCCATGATGTTCTCGTCAATGCCGTGTCCGGCCGCGCCTGCGAGCTGCTCGCCGCTCAGCTTGAGCAGAATCCGCTGGTATCGCGAAGCCAACGCGCCCTCAATCCTGTCCGAGACGGAACCGGACGAACCGACGCACCTGGATGTTCTCCCCGGTCTTCGCGGCCGCTTGCGTGACGAGATCCTGGACCTTGATCTTGTCGTCCTTGATGTAGGGTTGCTCGAGCAGGCAGATCTCGGAGTAGTACTTGTTGATCTTGCCGTCGACGATCTTCTCGATCATCTGCGCCGGTTTGCCTTCGAGCGCGAGCTGCGCGGCGAAGATCTCGCGCTCCTTCTCGACGCGTTCCGCGGGCACTTGTTCGCGGCGCAAATAGTCCGCACCCGCTGCAGCGCCCTGCATTGCGATGTTACGCACCAGTTCCTTGAACTCGTCGGTCCGCGCGACGAAGTCGGTTTCGCAGTTGACCTCGACCAACACACCGACGCGGTTGCCCGGGTGGATATAGGAGTCGACGACGCCTTCGCTCGCCACCCGCTCGCCGCGTTTCTCCGCCTTGGCGATACCCGACTTGCGCAGCGCGTCGATCGCCTTCTGGAAATCACCACCGGATTCGGACAGCGCCTTCTTGCACTCCATCATTCCGGCGCCGGTCTGCTCGCGCAGCTGGCGCACCTGATCGGCCGTGATGGTGATGGTCATGGGAGCTCCTCGGTTATTTGCAACGCCCGCCCGGTCGTGGCGCGCGGGCGGGCGTCGGGGTTCATCGTTGGGGCGCTGATCTAGACGGTCGCGGCCTGGATCGGCTGTCCTTCGGGTTCGCTGGCGTCGCCACCGAACGACACGGTCTCCTGCTCTCCGCCTTCGTGCACGTACGCCTTCGCCTCGAGGATGGTGTCGGACACCATCTTCACGAACAGGCGAATCGAACGGATCGCGTCGTCATTGCCGGGCAGCGGGAAGTCGATCACGGTCGGATCGCAGTTCGTGTCGACCACACCCACGATCGGGAGCTTCAGCCGGTTCGCCTCTGCGACCGCGATTTTTTCCTTCTTCGTGTCGACGATAAACACCAGCGCCGGCAGTCCAGGCATATTCTTGATTCCGGAAAATGCGAACTCGAGCCGAACGCGCTCGCGCGACAGCCGCGAGACTTCCTTCTTCGCGAGCTTGTCGAATGTGCCATCGGCGACCATCGCATCCAGTTCCTTCAGACGCTTGATGCTGGTGCGGATCGTCTTGAAGTTGGTCAGCATTCCACCGAGCCACCGCTCGGTGACGTAGAACTGCGAAGAGCGCTGCACTTCCTCGACCACGATCACCTTCGCCTGCTTCTTCGTGCCCACGAACAGCACGTGGCCGCCGGCCCGTACCACCTTTTCGATCGCCGCCTGCGCTTCCTGCACGCACTTCAGAGTCTTCTGCAGATCGATGATGTAGATCCCGTTGCGCTCCATGAAGATGAATTTCTTCATCTGGGGGTTCCAGCGTCGGGTCTGATGCCCGAAGTGCACTCCCGCTTCGAGCAGGTCCTTCATGGTCACTTCTGCCACTGCGCTCCTCCTTCAGGGGTTTGTCCGCCGCTCCGCCCCGGTCTAAAGGACGCATCACCCACCGTACGCATGTGCGACGGCAGGAACCCCAGCGCTACGGGGCGGGCGTGGAAATGGGTACTGCTGTCTGCTGTCTGATCTACCGCTTGCTAAACTGGAACCGCTTGCGCGCTCCCGGCTGTCCGTACTTCTTGCGTTCCTTCATGCGCGAATCGCGCGTCAGCAGACCTTCACGACCCATGAGTCCGCGCAGCGTCTCGTCGTCGCGCACCAGCGCGCGCGCCACAGCCTGCCGCAGCGCACCGGCCTGGCCGGTGATGCCGCCGCCGTGCATGCGGGCGATGACGTCGAACTTGCCGACCACATTCGCGACCGAGAGCGCGTGGAACGCGATCGCGACCAGCGTGTCCCGTTTGAAGTATTCGAGCGGGAGCCGTCCATTTACGGTGTGACTTCCGGTGCCGGGCGTCAGGCGCACCCGCGCGACGGCAGTCTTGCGACGACCGACCAGCGGCTTGTTCGTACCGGTCGTCGCCATCAAACCCTCCCGCCGCGACCGTTGGGATCCCAGGCGGTCGGGTTCTGCGCCTCGTGCGGATGAGCGGGTCCGGCATAGATCTTGAGCTTCCTGATCATCGCGCGCCCGAGCTTGGTCTTCGGCATCATCCCCTGCACCGCGTGCTGGATGACGCGATCGGGATGCTTCTCCAACAAGGTCTGGATGTTGGTCCACCGCACGCCACCCGGATACATCGTGTGGCGGAAGTACTCCTTCTCGTCCAGCTTCTTGCCGGTGAGGCGGATCTTCTCGGCATTGACCACGACGACATGATCGCCGGTGTCCATGTGCGGCGTGAACATCGCCTTGTGCTTGCCCTTGAGCACCGTGGCGATCTGCGTCGCCAGGCGTCCGAGCGTGCGACCCTCCGCATCCACAACCAGCCACTTGCGCTGGATGTCGGCGGGTCGGGCCGTGTACGTCTTCATTCGACCTCCGAAAAGAAACAGAAGAACGCCACGCTTCCGCGCACGGAACCCCTCCGGCCACGGGAAACGAGGTGTGTGTGCTATCTGTAAGAAACGACGGAAGCTAGCATGCTGCCGGCAAGCAAGTCAAGGCGGCGCCACGGGTTGGACCCGGGGTGGTTCGGGCGGATCTTCCGCCTTTGCCGGAATCCCCAAGAGCCCTGGCACTCCCGCCTGGGCCCGAGGAACACCACGCGCTACGAAAACTCCAGCAGCAGCCGGCGCAGACGATCGAGCGGCAGGCCGACAACATTGAAGTAGTCGCCTTCGATCCCACGGATGAAACCCGCGGCAAGCCCCTGAATTCCGTACCCGCCGGCCTTGTCGAGCGACTCGCCGCTCGCGACGTAGGCCGCGATCTCGGCGTCGTCCATGCGTGAGAATCGAACTCGCGTGAGCTCGGCCGCGGTGCGCTGCTCAGCGCCGTGCACCAGTGCGAGACCGGTCCATACCTCGTGGGTGCGACCGTGGAGCCGGCGCAGCATCGCCTTCGCCTCCTCGGCATCGGCCGGTTTGCCGAGGCGTACCCCGCGCACCACGACCACCGTGTCCGCGCTCACCACGACTGCCTCAGGGCGTTTCGCGCCGATGCGCTTCGCCTTGTCGAGCGCCAGTGCGCGCACGCCGTGGCGGGCATCCGCCGCGGGCGGCCAGGCACGATCGGGACCCGGGTCCGCGACCGTGAACTCCGCACCCACCTGTCGCAGGAGCTGGACGCGGCGCGGCGAGGCCGATGCCAGCACCAGCGGAGCGCTGCCCTGCCAAAACAACGGGGTGCGACGGTCACGCACCATCGCTTTGTCCTTCGGGCTCGAAAGCCGCAGCCGCTCCCGGGCTCTCGATCATCAGCGTCACCGGACCGTCGTTCACGAGTTCCACCTCCATGTGCGCGCGGAACATACCGCGCGCGACCCGGACGCCGGAATCCGCGAGCGCTGCGCAGAACTGTTCGTAGAGCGGCTCGGCGTGCTCGGGACGCGCAGCCGCGAGGAAGTCGGGCCGCCGACCGCGCCGCGCATCTCCGTACAATGTGAACTGCGGAATCGCGAGCACCGCGCCGCCCGCCGCTGCGACGTCGTGGTTCATGTGCTGGGCTTCGTCCGCGAACACGCGCAGGCCCGCAACCCTGCGAGCGAGCCACGCCGCGTCGGCGGGCGTGTCGCGGTGCGTGGCACCCACCAACGCGACGAGCCCCGTACCGATCTCACCGGTGATCCGCCCTGCCACCGTGCAGCGCGCACGCGTGACACGCTGGATCAGCGCTCTCATTTCTTGCCGCCTTCGGCGGAGCGGCGCACGATGCGCTTGCGGCGCTCAACGCGCGACACACCTGCGACGCTGCGGATCGCCTGCATCACATCGAGCAACTTCGCGACGTGGGGGACTTCGACCACGAACACGCCGCGCGCCGTACGGTCCTCGCTCGCCATGCCGGCGGAGCGGATGTTGACGGTCGTCGTGGCGATCGCCTTCGCAATATCGGCGAGCAGCGCCGGGCGGTCCTGTCCGTAGACGACGAGTCGCACCGGGAACGTCTCGCTGATCCCGGCGTCCCATTCGACGCCGACCCTGCGCTCGGCGGCAATGCGGTTGCCGAACGTATTCGGGCAGTCCTGGCGATGCACCGACACGCCACGCCCGACGGTCACCACACCAATTACCGCGTCGCCCGGCACCGGCTGACAGCAGCGCGCGAAGCTGAGCATGACGTTGTCGATACCTTGGATGCGCACTCCGCCGGTCGGGCGCCGGGTGATCCCGAGCGCTTCGAGCGGACCCTTGGCGAGGCGCTCGGCGAAGCCCTCCTTTTCGGGCACGAGCTTGCGCACCACCTGGGTGAGCGACAGTTGCCCTTCGGCGAGGCGCGCGCACATCTGATCGACGTCGGTGCAGCCGAGCCCACGGGCCAGTTCCTCGAGCTCCTGCTCGGTCGCGGTGTGGCGCAGGCGCTTGAGCTCGCGCTCCAACATCTCGCGCCCGAGCGATACGCTGTCGGTGCGGCGGCGCTGGCGCAGCCAGTGACGCACCTTGCTGCGAGCGCCAGCCGTGCGCACCATCTGCAGCCAGTCGTCGTGCGGCTGCGCGTGCGACGACGTGATGATCTCGACCGTGTCGCCGTTGCGCAGCAGGTAGCGCAGCGGGACCAACTCGCCGTTCACACGTGCCCCGACGGTGTGCTGGCCGACTTCGGTGTGGACCGCAAACGCAAAGTCGAGCGCGGTCGCGCCGCGCGGTAGCCGCTTCAGCTCACGACGCGGGGTGTAGACGAACACCTCTTCCTGGTAGAGCGCTGTCCGCAGGAAGTCCATGTACTCGTCGTCGGTTGCGGTGCGCTGCCAGTCGGCGGTCTGGGCGACGAAGCCGCCGAGCTTGGCGTCGAGCTCCTCGTCGACGTTGCCGCCCTGCTTGTAGACGTAGTGCGCGGCGACGCCGGTCTCGGCGGTGCGGTGCATGTCGCGAGTGCGAATCTGGACCTCGACCATCTCCCCGTCCGCCAGCACCGTGGTGTGGAGCGACTGGTAGAGATTGCTCTTCGGCGTCGCGATGTAATCCTTGAAACGGTCCGCAACCGGGGTACAACGGTCGTGCACCACGCCCAGCGCGCGGTAACAATCGTTGCGGGTATGCGTGATGATCCGCAGACCAAACAGGTCGTAGATCGATTCGAAGTCGCGGCCCGCCGTCATCTTGTGGTAGATCGAATAGAAGTGCTTTGGGCGCCCGGTGACCTCGGCCTTGATGCCCGCCGCGCGCAACCCCTCTTCGAGTTTGATGCGCACCTGGTCGAGGAACAAATCACGCTCCTCGCGGCGCACCTGGATGCGCTGAATCAAGTCCTGGTAGGCCTCCGGATCGAGCACCTTGAGGCTCAGATCCTCGAGCTCGCGTTTGATGTTCGCCATGCCGAGCCGGTGTGCGAGCGGCGCGTAGATCTCGCGGCTCTCGAGCGCGATGCGCTGCTGCTTGTCGGGACGCAACACGCCGATGGTGCGCATGTTGTGGACGCGGTCCGCGAGCTTGATGAAAATGACGCGCAGGTCGCGCGACATCGACAGCAGCATCTTGCGAAAGTTCTCGGCCTGCGCGGTCTCGCGGCGGTCGAAGTGCAGGTGCGAGAGTTTGGTCACGCCCTCGACCAGGCTCGCGACCTCCTTGCCGAAGCGCTTCTCCACGTCCTCGGGCGTGACGTCGGTATCCTCGACGACATCGTGGAGCAAGGTCGCGCACACCAGCGGGGTGTCGAGTCGCGCCTCGAGCAGGTCGATGAGCAGCAGCAGCACGGCGACGACGTGCGACACGTAGGGTTCACCGGATTCGCGCCGCTGTTCGCCGTGCGCGCGCGCCGCGAAATCGAAACACGCCGCGACACGGTCACGATCGACTTTGGGTGCGCGCTCGTCGAGCGCCGCGATCAGGGCAGCCCGCAGTTCCGGGTGTGGCCCCTCCTGCGGCAATTCGTTCACGGGACCCGTACCCCCTTCAGCTTGAGTTGGACGCGGGACTCGCCCATCCATTCGTTGCGCGAAGGCACGAACGCCACATCGCAGCGCCCGGCACGGCCGATCTCGCCGGCACGCTCGCCGTACCCGAAACCGATCGCCTCGGCCGATCCGCTGGAATCAGCGACCGTCATGCGCAGGTGCTTCCCCCCGCCCACTGTCGTCACGCGCGTCGCGCGCACGTCGTGCGCCGCGAATACGGGCTCCGCATTGCCGAGCCCGTGCGGCGAGAGGCGCTCGAGCCAGTCGGCAAGCCCGAGATCGCACTCGGACAACTGGACCTCGGCATCAAGCGTGAGCAGCGGAACGAAGTCTTCCGGCATCAGACGCGAGCGCACCAACGACTCGAACCGCTCGCGCAGCGCGGGCAGATGCTCGCGCCGCACGGTAAGCCCGGCCGCGAACGCATGTCCTCCGAACGCCTCGAGCAAATCGGCGCACTGCGACAGCACGCTGTTGAGATCGAGGCCCGGCAGGCTGCGACCCGAACCGCGGCCGTGCTCGCCCTGCAGCGCCACGAGCAGCGTCGGGCGTTGATAGCGCTCCACCAGCCGCGACGCGACGATTCCGATCACGCCCGGATGCCAGTGCTCCGACCACAGCATCAACGACGAGCACGCGGGCCAGTCGCACTCGGTCTCGACCATGCGTGCCGCCTCGGTCAGCGCCT
>Ga0315290_10003440_pt1 | contig 11320 bp, 8 predicted proteins | sample YL17G12_0_MG_FD_203627 | JGI IMG/M metagenome (GOLD analysis project Ga0315290, IMG submission 203627) | Sediment microbial communities from Yellowstone Lake, YNP, Wyoming, USA - YL17G12_0 | ecosystem: Environmental > Aquatic > Freshwater > Lake > Sediment | place: USA: Wyoming | collected...
TGGCTTCCTTGAGTTTATCCTCCTGGGTGATGTAATGCTTGGCAGGATATATTTCCACCTGGTCAGGTTCCGCGTAGATCTCCCCGGTTAAGGGATTGAATTCCATGATCCGTTCAACTTCATCCCCAAAGAAAGCAATCCGGAATCCACGTTTGTCGAGGTAGGCTGGGATGATTTCGAGTGTATCACCACGCACGCGAAAATTTCCCGGGCGCAATTCCATGTCGTTCCGTTGATACTGGCCTTCGATTAGGCGACGCATGAGCGCATTTCTTCGATAAATTTCACCCACCTTCAGCGTGACCGCGCCCCGCCCAAACTCCTCCGGGCTACCCAACCCATAAATACAGGAAACTGAAGCGACGATGATCACATCCCGCCGGGACATGAGCGAGGTGGTCGCCGCCAAGCGCAGGCGTTCAATTTCCTCGTTGATCTGAGTTTCTTTTTCAATAAAGAGATCATTCCTTGGGACGTAAGCTTCAGGCTGATAATAATCGTAATACGAGACGAAATACTCCACGGAATTCTCAGGGAAAAAATCCTTGAACTCCGAGTAGAGTTGGGCTGCCAAAGTTTTATTATGCGCCATGATCAACGCGGGTTTCTGAAGCTGTTGAATGACCGATGCGACCGTATAGGTCTTGCCTGTGCCTGTGGCGCCCAGCAATACCTGATTTCTCATTCCCCGCTGAATACCATCGACAAGCTGGCGGATGGCTTCCGGCTGGTCACCTGTGGGGATAAAGGGAGCTTGTAGTTTGAATTCCATATTTATTCTCAGGGGATTATGAGTTGACCGCAAGTACGAACAATAGTTCTATATTTTACTCTAGAATGGCTAGAGACGCCAGATATGATTCCCACCTCTGATTTGAGGAGACAAAAAAGAGAACCTTTTTTACCGGGAGTAGTAGAAAACCAACTCCAGTGGAATTAAAGTTCCCACGGTCAAATTTTGACAGGGTTTGTTATTTAACCAGAAAATATTTGGCGATCTCACCACCGTCAGGATTGGCCATAACTATTCTTTCGCAGTGACTTTTGAGATGTGCTTAAAATGACCAGGAGAATGCCCGCAGGTCACAGCCAGGGCAAGCGAAAGCATTTGCGCAGGGAGTATCTCAAGGATAGGTAGAACCGATGGCGACGAATGGGGTACTGAAAATACATTCACTTCGTCCATTTGCTGAACCAAGTGCGCCTTGATCCCAGCTTTTAGCATTTCGTCAACCAGAGCAGAATTTAGGTTGGCTGTTTTTCGTCCTCCCTCGAAAATAACTGCCAGAGTCTGCGATGACATCATATCCAAAGGACCATGCCTAAAGGCTGCACAGCTCATCCCCTCAGCGGGGAAATGACCAGCTTCCTTGATAATCAGCCCGCCTGAATTGGCGGCAGCCAGCGACGCTCCCCGCCCTGCCAGCATCAGAAATTGAACATCTTTTACAATTCCAAGCGCAGATTCAATGTGTGTTTCCCAGCGGCTTAAATAATTTTCCACTAATTCCGGTGCGCTTTGCAATACCCCCAGAATCGAATCCGGTTCCTGCCTGGTTAGAATTCGTGACAGAACTGACAATGCAGCCAAAGCAGTCACATAGGTCTTGCATGAAACCATATTCTCCACGCCTGCATCGGTAAATAAAACAGCATCAGCATTTTTGGCGAATGGACTGTCAGGCGAATTGGTTACGCCTAATAACATGACTTTCCCGTGGATCATTTCCAGCAATTTAATAATCTCTACGCTGCTACCCGATTGAGACACCGCAACAACCGGCGTGGAAGGTTCAAGCAAATTCGAGGCATAATGGATCAATTCAGAAGTCTCAACCATCTGCGCATGGACACCGTGTTCAACCAAAGAGTAGAAAATCGGGTACAGCATTTGATAAGATGCGCCCATGCCGGTCAGGATGATACGCTGTGATTTTCCTGAATAAAGCTGGCCGATCAAAGGTTTGAAAACAGAGTAATCTGTTTCCGACAGGGTTTTGATTGTATTGCGCAGTGCCAGAGGTTGGTCAAGAATATCCTGCACATAGGTGTTCGATCTTAATGATGCATCAATCATTTTGATTCTCCATACCGATGCAGCCAGACACAAGCTGCTCCTAGAAGATTTATATCCATGCCCGGTGTAACGGGAACAAGGGTAGTTTTTTTATACGGAACCAAACCACAGGTCTTACGGATGGTGGCCTGAATGGCATCCCAGAATAAATGATGGCTGCGCATAACACCGCCACCCAGGGTTATGACATTTGGAATAAAAAGCGTAACCAGGTTGGCAAGCCCAAGTCCGAGATAATATCCTTCGCGTTCGACCGCTTTCAACGCCGTTGATTCCCCCCGCTCGGCGGCTGCACAAACTTCCTGCGCGGAATTCATTTTCCCTTCGCGCGCCAGAGCTGGACCGCAGGCAAGACTTTCCCAGCAGCCGGATGCACCACAAAAGCACAATGGCCCGGATGGATCGATGACGTGGTGACCGATCTCGGGATGTGAACCATCCGCTCCGCGATAAAGTTTTCCGTCCAATACGATCCCGCAGCCAATACCGGTGCTCACCGTAACATAAATAAGGTGGTCAACGCCTTTACCAGCGCCCCACGCATATTCACCCAGGGCGGCTGCGTCAGCATCATTCTCAAGGGCAACCTTTACGCTAAATTCCCGCTGTAATTCGTCAACCAGGTTAAGCCCTTCCCAGCCGGGTAAAAATTCATTCGGTCCCAGTGTTCCAGTGAATGGATCCACGGGACCCGTGCAGCCGATACCGATACCGTTCATCTTCCCGCCAGCTTGGGATGAGGCCTTCCAGAGCATCTCGCAGACAAGCGCCAGACCGTAACCCGGACCACGGTTGGGGTCGGTGGGATTTTCAAATCGGGCGAATAATTGTCCGGACTCATCCACCATACCGACCGCGATTTTTGTTCCACCAATATCCACCGCGCCTATCATTCCTTCAACGCCCCGGCTGTCATGCCCTCAATAAACTGGCGCTGCATGAACAGGAATACCAGGATCATTGGCAGGGCGGTCAAGACAGTGCCCGCCATAATTTGGGCTTCATTGGACGTATTTTTCATCTGAAGTTGAGCCAAGCCCACCGGAAGTGTGTACAAAGCCTCTGAGCTGGTGACAATGCGCGGCCAAAGAAAATCATTCCATGTCCCCATGAACGTCAGGATAATCAACGTAGCGATGCCGGGAACAGCCAGCGGAAGGACCACACGCCGGAACACCCCGAATTCGCCGCAGCCATCAATTCGGGCGGCATCCAATAAATCGTTGGGGATGGAAATCAGGTATTGACGCATTAGGAAAATGCCAAAGACGCCGGTCAAGTTGGGAACGATCAAAGCCAGGTAAGTATTTGTCCAGCTGAGAGTCGACATGATGCGGTAAAGTGGTATGAGGTTCACCTGGAAAGGGACCATCAAACCGAGCAGCATGAAGAAAAATATCTTGTCGCGCCCAGGAAAGGTCAGTTTGGCGAAGGCATAGGCTGCCAATGTGTCAAAGAACACATGGGCAAACGTAGTTACCAGTGCAACAAAGACGCTGTTAAAGAAATATGTCTGGAAATGGATTTTGGTAAATACACTGATGTAATTCTGAAACGTGAGTGGACTGGGCCACCATTGCGGAGGGCTGGCAAAAACGAATTGTTCCAATTTGAGGGATGTACTGACTGACCAATAAAATGGGATTACCATCAATATAGAAGAGGCAATCAGAACCAAATAAATTCCGAAGCGTCCGAACAAGTCACGGGTAGATGTACGATGGCGGTTCAATCCTGCCTCCTATTACTTCTCGCGCGACAGACGGAGTTCGATTAATGAGAATACGACCAGGATAGCAAAAAGAATGTAGGCGATCGCCGAAGCATATCCGAGTCGCAAATCCTGGAATTTGGAAAAGAGATAGTACACCAAAGTGGTTGTGCTATGGACAGGTCCGCCGCTGGTCATGACGAAGACCTGGTCAAAAACCTGGTAACTGCCAATGATTCCATATATGTATACAAAAGCAATGACAAAACGCAATGAAGGCACGGTTATATAGCGGAACTGCTGCCAGCCATTGGCGCCGTCGATCATGGCAGCTTCATACAGCTCCCGAGGAATGGATTGAAGCGCGGCCAAAAAGATGACTGTTTCGAAGCCAAATCCTTGCCAGATACTGGCGATAGCCACTGAAACCAGTGCGATGGAAGGATTTGAAAGCCAGCGAACGGGTTGAATCCCAATTGCGTGCAGGATAGAATTGAACAGCCCGTTCTGGTTATAGAGCATAACCCAGATAGTGGAAACAACCACCAGCGAGGTCATCACCGGCAAGTAATAGGCGGTACGGAAAATGGCTTGAAAATTGACTTTCTGGTTAAGTAGAATGGCGGTCAGCAAGCCCAATGTCGGACCGATACTCATTCCCAGCAGTACGAAGATCGAAGTGTTTCTCAAAGCCTGCAGGAAATATTTATCGCGGGTAAACAAGTCGATATAATTCTGAAACCCAATAAAGCGGGGGGGCTGGATTCCGCTGTAGTCGTTGAGGCTCCACCAGAAGGAAACCAGCATGGGGATGAACACGAAGATGATGAATGAGAGCAGTGGAACGGCGATGAACAAGTAGGGCATCACATATTTACCCCACCGGCGTTTCCTGTGTCCGGTAATTGATCCAACAGTCATAGTGTCTCCGCGCACTTTTGAGAGGGATTGCCAGACTAATGCTGGCAATCCCCCAATATTTCAAGAAGTTACTTACTTAAAGCGTCTGTAGCTATGGCTGCTGCCTCGTCCAATGCATCCTTGACAGGCTTCTGCCCCAAGCCAATCTGCTCCATCGCCGTGCTGAACGCGACGTCGATGTCATTCCACTGGCGTACATAGGGGAAGTGCTTTGCGGTTTTCATCGCTTCGAGGAAGACATCAAATGGTTTTTGACCACCAAAATAGGGATCTGCAACATTGACTTCAGGGCTTTGCAGGGCTGCAGTCAACGCCGGGGCTGCGCCGGCATACGTGTAGACCCCGATCTGGTTTTCCACACGCATGGCGTATTCGATGAATTTCCAGGCAGCTTCCTTCTGTTTCGCTTGGGCGGGAATGGCTAATCCGGTGCCGCCGAGATAAGAACCTGGCTGCTTGCCATAAGGATGCAGTGCCACTTTCCATTTCCCGGCCATTTCGGGAGCTGCGCTTTTCATGATACCCATATTGTAGGGTCCATCAGAGAACATAGCGATACGTCCATCTTTGATGCCTTGAATACGTTCACCCTGGTCGGCGCCCCAATAGATAGCCGACTTGTTGGTCAACAAATCAAGGTAGGTCTGGGTCGCAGCCACAGCTTCTGGTGAATTGAATACCACTGTTTTGTTGTCTGCGCTCAACAGGTCGCCGCCGTTTTCATAGATCCACTGCGAACCGTGGAATGTATCTGCTCCCCACTGGTAGAGATATTTGTCGCCTTCAGCCAGTTTCAGCGATACATCCTTCAGCTCGTCCCAGGTCTTGGGAACCTGCAGGCCTTTTTGTTCAAGCAGATCTGCCCGGTAATAAAGCGCATATACGTCAAAGTCATAAAGCGCAGCGACTATCTGGTCTTTATAGGTGATCGCTTCAAGTCCGCCAGGGGTATAAGCCTGATCCCATGCTTCTCCGTTCAGTTTGCCACCCGAAAGCGGTTTCAGGTCCGTGAAGCCGCCCAGCGCAGCAAACTTGGGGATCCACGTCATGTCTGTCGTGACCACGTCAGGTGGCGTACCGCCGGTTGTCACAACGTTCAGTTTTTCGAGCGTGGTATCCCAGTCCAGCGCTTCATATTGAACAGTGATATTGGGATTTTCTTTTTGGAATCCCTCGATCAATGGCTTGATGGGCGTCGCTTCACCGTAATAATCCCAGACGGTAATAGTGACTTTCTCGTTGCTTGCAGCAGGCTGTTGTGCACCGCTACCGCAGGCGCCAAGCACAAAGGACATGATTAACAGCATTCCGATCAGAACCTTATTGATTCTCATAACTATTCTCCTTGTGTGAGTTGATTGACAACATGCCAGATTCCATCTGACATGAGATTACAACGTCCACTCTATCACCGCGCCATCGTACGCGAGGATATCCATCTGCCACTGGTTATCTTTCAAGGCGATGGGGTATTTTCCATCTGGGACAATTTTCTGGATGGTAGAGATCGGATTTCGACCTGTTACCGTGATTTGGCAATTTTCAGGCTGATGATTTGCCAGGACAGCATAGCCGCGCCGTTCACCGATTAGTCCGGCGACTTCTACTCCAGGAACGTTCGTCGAAAAAAGCGGGTTGACACCGGCCCAATCAACCAATCCGCGATAAATCAGGTGGGTGGTCTCCGGATGTTCAAAGGCCGAAGGCAGCACGGCTAGATACGTTTCCAGCGGATAAGCACTGAGCAGCGTTTTGCCTTTTCCATAGGAATGAGTCACCAGCGCCGGGCGGCCATTCTGGTCCACCGCGACGACCTGCCCATCGGTCAAATCCAGCTTGGCCAGCCAGTGGTGCGGGTTGCCGGGATCGGCCCGGTAACTGAAAATGGCTCCCGCAGCGATGTCGCCGAATGGCTGCACAAAGGTCAAGGTAACGTTTGAAGCCGAGTCATGATCCGCGAGTGAGGCTCCGAACAATTCGCCCATTTGCGGGATGGCGGCATCCGAGCAAAGTGAAGCATAGACCAGCCCGCCTGCTTGCACATAATCACGCACCTTGTCCCATAAAGCAGTGTGAACGTGGGTTAGATTGCGTTCGGTGGCAGTTAGCGGCGAGGGCAATAGGAGTAATGGATGCGTCTGCCAGTCTGTATATTCACGCGACATGTCCACCTTAAAGCCAGCGCGGCGAGCCAGAATGAACGAATTGAGCAGCGAACGCGTCAGCCAAACATTTGCCTCGCCAGTCTCAAAGCCATCCTGCACAGAGGTGTAGGGAATGGTGCTTGGACCGCTCAAGCCGAAACGCGAGAAATCACCCTGCGGCTTGGCCCACTCATGTGGGACGATCAGTGCAGCATCACCAGGCGCGGGCTGGAGGTCAGTGAAATCCATTTGCGCCAGCACCTTGGAGAATTCTCGCAGCACCTTTCCGCGAGGACGGTCCTGCCTGTCCCAGGTGGTCAAACCGAATTGCGTTTCATGCGGCGCACGGAGATAAGGAACGCGGTGGTATAGCTCCGGGGCAGCATCGGTGTAGCACCAGGGCAGGAATCCGCATGCGCCAGCCGCGAGACCGGAGTAAAGGGTTACCCGGTCGAAGTTGGCGATGCGCTCCGGGCTGTACTGCGCGGACGACGCACCGAATTCATGGATCATGACCGGCCTGCCCGCCCCGAGCGAAAGGGTGGTCTGGAAAGCGCCGCCGTATGTACCGCGTTCTGAAAGCATCGGGTCAGGGAATCGATCGAGGGTGTAAATCGAATACGGGTGGACAGAGAAGAAATCCACTTCAGCTGCCAGATTGTCCGGGCGGAAAGGGCCATGGGCCACATCCTCCATGCTGGTGCCGACGCACAGTATGTGCCCCGGGTCGTAGCGGCGGATGGCTCCGGCGATCAGGCGCGTCCAGTTGATGGCCATCGCGTCCGTCGTCTGGTCGCCTACAATCCAGTAGGGCGGTTCATCGGTCAGATCCCAGGCCAGGATGGCCGCTTCACCGCGATAACGGCGGGTAAATTCAGTGGCGTGGTTGGTCTGCAAGCGCAGCATTTCAGGGTCGGCGTGTGGATGACGTCCCTGTCGCCAGGGCACATCCCAAAAAGCCTCGCCAACTTCTCCGCCGATGAACAACGTGGGATGCAGGTATATCTCATACTGGTGGGCAAGACGGACGAACACATCAAACTGCTGAAAGGCCTCAGGATTATAGTCACCGGGTCTCGGTTCGAACCAGGCCCAAAACAAGTCAAAGCGCACCGTGTTAAAGCCCAGATCCTGCATTTTTACGAAATCTGCTTCAATATCGGCTTCATCCCACTGGAGCGGCCACTGCAGTCCTGTTTTAGCCGGAACCCAATGCGCGCCAATCGGAATAAAGCAGCGGTTTTCGCTGGAAAAGTAGTTGTCAGTAATTGAAACGGGGGAGAGCGTCATGGGAGTTCCACCTTTATATCGAATCCGATTTCGAACAGACGCTGCCAGGGCAGATGAATATTGGAGATGGTTACCGCCTTGACCAATCCCGAAGACTGGAAAGTTTTTTCCAGAATCCTGGCTTGTTCTTCCAGCCGGGCAGCCATTTTTTTCCCGATTTCCCGGGCAGTTTCTCCATCGGGAAGGCGCTCCTCAGTGGGGAACAGTCCGTTGGCTGGCAAATCCTCGAGCATGCACAAAGAGCGTTCCAGGGCCTGGTAACAATAATCATCAAGAAAGCGCAGGAAAAGGAATTCCAACTGCGCTTTTTGCTGCTCTGATGAGAATCCGTTTTTCTTTGCGACTGTGTAAATCGCTGCCTGGGCCAGGACAGTTCCCAACGTGTTCCCGGCGGTATTCCACCCGCCGTATGCTTCCAGACGGGCAATCTCCGGGTGCTTGACGAGTTGATTTCCAAGGATCAGGTCGCTGCCGTTGACAAAAGCTACATCCGCTATAGCAACATTTTTCCCCTGTTTGACAGCCTCGACAATTGCACGACAAAACTCTTCCGGGCTACGGCGAGGTGATTGCATCTCACGGCGGGTGGCTTGGAAATATTCGTCGGTGAAAAGTTTTTCGGCATAGTCCCGAAGCGTTTTGGGGATTTTTTGTAGCAATTCCTCTTTGGAGTACTGCGCAGCCCATTGCAATTCACCCACACCCTGCTTAATTGACGGTGCGTTGATAAATAACTGGACGTCCGCCTCATCCGGTTCATTCGTAACGATACCTTCCAGCGGAGCCAAATGTGCCTTAAGCAGTTCTAATATGGGCCGGTCTTCATATTCGGTGATCAACGAAGCCGAGCCTGAGCTGCTGAAACGCGGATATACCTTTGGGTGGAATTTGCTTTCTGCACAGATACTGCGCGCCAATAGCAGGCAGCCAATTTCGTCTGCACCGGGATAGGTTATGGCCCGCTCTGTTAATTCCTCGCGCCGAATGAACATTTGCAAGCTGCGGGCTTCAGCGATGTTCCACCCATAGTCTGCGGTGTCGTCCTGGGGGAGAATAAGATAATCAACAGCGCCATTTTTGACCATTTTAAGCATTGCCAAGTTGACTTGATGGTTTCTAGCTCGAATAGATTTGTAATCCTTATAGATATCGGCCGGGATTTCATGCTTCAACACATCTTTTTTAATTCTCTCTTGCTCAGTAGCCTCATCCAGCGCTGATTTGTGCTCCAAATAAGAAATTCGGAACATGCGGCTGCCATATTCAGCCCAATATGGTTTTTCTTCCTCACTAGAATTTGCCCGGCTCACGCGTTGAATTACGCTCGAAGCTAAGATGGGCTTGTTTGGGTTGGCTGCTTTGAGTTCGTGCAGGATTTCCAATTTTTGGGCAGCCTTTTCAAATGTATCAGGAGATGATCTGGAAGGGATCAATCCTCCATACACCAGTGTATCTATTGCGACTATGACCGCATCTACTGAATCGGCGATCTGTCTCAGCCACTCGACAAGTTTCTCGTGCTGCGCTTCTCGCCAAGGGTTACCTAGCCACTCACGCGGTGGTAAATCCACCTTCACCCCAGCAATCGCTGCCAGAAGACGCGGATAATCATAATTGACCGGACGGTCGTCGAGCGGCAGGAGGGCTATGCGGGTCATGTGGCTTTCGTTTCTCTAAGTACATTTGCGAATTGCGCCGTGATCCATTGTGGGCGCGTGATTGCACTGCCAACAACCACAGCGTGCGCACCGAGCATGAGAGCATGTAACGCCTGTTCAGGCGTTGAAATACGCCCTTCGGCAATCACCGGAATTCCCAATGGTTTTAATTGCTTCACCAACTGTTCAAGCAGAATGAAATCCGGTCCTGGCTGGGATGGACTGTATGTGGTGTAACCGGATAGTGTCGTTGCGACGAAATCAGCCCCGGATTCACCAGCAGCCAGTCCTTCCTCTACCATTGAAACATCACCGAGAACTGGTTTTCCAATATCGGTATGGATGTGGCTAATCAGATCTTTGACGGATAATTTATCGGGGCGGGTGCGCCGGGTGGCATCAATGGCGATCACATCGGCACCCGCCTCGGCGATCATATATGCATGCTGGAGAGTGGGCGTGATTCGGACCTCATAGCCTGGTATGTCCTCTTTGAATAATCCAAAGATTGGTAACTTTACGCTAGCACGAATTGCCTTAATATCATCCGGTCCATTGGCACGGATGGCGATAGCTCCGCCGTTAACCGCAGCACAAGCCATGGCAGCCATGTGCTGAGCACCATGCAAAGGCTCGCCGGCTAAAGCCTGGCACGAGACTATTAATCCCCCACGCATCGATTCGGTAAGTCGGGTGAGGTCCATGAACATTATCCGATTTGCTGGCGACCAGTGTACAAGGTGAAACGACCGCCATGATAGATGGAATACACGCTCTCAATCACATCATAGTTTGCAGCGAAGGTCAGCCGGCGGGCAGCCAGAACAGGTTTCTTGGCATCCAAAAGTAAAAGAGTTGCCTCTTCCTTGGTGGCTGTCCGCGCCTCGATTTCCGCGTCAGCCCAGGTAGGGACAATATGGAATTTTTCCTTCATGAGGGTATATAGGGACTGGTTGACCAGGTCTTCATGATCCAATCCTGGGAATAACCGGCAGGGTAGGTGGGATGTCTCGACCGCGACTGGATCGTTATTTGCGAGCCGTAAACGCTTGAGTTGAAAAACATGCTCGCCTATCTCTAAACGAAGAAGGTCTCGTAATTCAGGGTCCGGAACTAATTCCTTGAGCAGTAGGATCCGTGATCCAGGAATCAACCCTCGGGCTTTGATATCCTCGCTATAACTTCCAAAACCGGAAATTTCACGGATGCGAGTCTGGGCGACAAATGTCCCGCGTCCTTGTTGGCGGAAAGCACGTCCCTGATGAACCAGATCATCCATAGCACGTTTGGCGGTGATTCGGCTGACCTGGTAATTTTGAGCAAGATCCGCTTCTGTGGGCAACTGCTGGCCAGGCTTGAGCGTTCCCAGCTGAATCTGCTCGAGAATATCCTGTTCGATACGAAAATACATGGGTATTGGAAAATTCGGAGTATTGCCGGACACGGGTTGGCTCATTAAGCAACATATGATATGTTGATATATTGACCTAATAAATGATAGGTGTTTTCTTAATGCTTG